>Ga0070733_10001648_pt1 | contig 16460 bp, 13 predicted proteins | sample Coa_R1_9_FD_66450 | JGI IMG/M metagenome (GOLD analysis project Ga0070733, IMG submission 66450) | Surface soil microbial communities from Centralia Pennsylvania, which are recovering from an underground coalmine fire - Coalmine... | ecosystem: Environmental > Terrestrial > Soil > Unclassified ... | reverse complement strand
GGCCGGAGAAGTTGAGGTCGTTTAGGTGTGCATTCGAAGCCCCGGAAAACGGGAGGCCTCTGAAGTCCGTATTTACGTCGTTGGTGATGCCCCGCTGCCGCCACACACCTTCCGCCGCCATGAAGCCGCCCGGAGTGATCGTGATGCCCTTGAAGCGGATCTGATACGCATCCGGTTTGTCTTCGTCCGGCGACGCAACGAAGCCGGCCGACAAAGCTGGCTCAGCAGTCACACTGGAGCCAGGCAAAGCGCCCTCATTCACGAGAGGAGCATTCACCGCCCTGAGGTTATTCTGCATCACTTCCATTTCATGGCGCTGTTCCTTCAACGCGTCGTTCTGCTCCTGCAGTTGTTTAGACTGCGCCTCGAGCAGTTCGCGAAGCTGTTGAAGTTCGTTTTCCACCGTCGGAGAGGCCGGTTTTGCCGGCGCTTCCGACTTGGAGGAAGCCGCAGCCGTCTTATTGTCCGTTGCGGCTTTCGCAGTTTCCGCCTTCTTGGCAGCGGTTGAATCCTTGTCATCCCCCGTTCCAGCGGCTCGTGCTATCGCCGGTGATGCGGCGATGCCAAGCGCCAGAATCCATAGTGCAAGTACTCGCATTCCCTTCCTCCTTGAATTTAACTTCCGAACCTACCGACCCGCGGCCGTCCCGGGTTCAGCGAAGCCCGTAGCCCACCAACCCACACGCTCGCCGTCCGGTTGCCGCGAATCCGGCTTCCACCTATATCCACTTTGGTGATGGTGCCGGCCCTAACGGAGATGAAAAGCAACACAAAGAGTTGCAGCTATTTCGCAACAGCGCGGAGAGAGACCGCCTGACCTTGCAGCCGCGCCTTCCCCCTTGACCGATTACGGGGACGGCAAACCTTATGTGCCCGCCTTGAACCACCCGTGACGGGAATGTTAATTGTGCGTTACAACGACAGGAAGGCCTAGATACCAAGATAGCTAGCCAAAGGATGGTTGGTGAGTCGGGGAAAGTCAGAGGAGGAGAAGCTAGGTCGATTCAAATCCGGAAAGGGACGAGCCCGAAGCTGCTTCTCTACCGCCCAGTGATCCCACGTTGCGGCTTGTCGAGGGCACAATCCGGCGAAACGATAGGATGCTAAAAAATCGTCGCCGGCAAAGATCGCAACGGTAGGCGGGAATGCCGAGCCGGCGCTTTAGAGAGATACCGGTTCCGTCCTCCACACGCTCGCGAGAGACGCGTTTGAGATCAAAATTTCCGCACTTGGTGCAGTGTGCGTAGCGGCTAAAAGCGTATGCAACGCGGCCGGCATAGAATCGGCGGTCGCAAGTATGGCATCGCCACGGACGCAGGCCGACAAACGTAGCGAGTAAATCGAAAACTCCTTCGCGATGGGAGCGAAAGCAGTCCGAACTGCGACACTGTGGACAGATCATGCCGGTACGCAGTCTCCAATCCGGTCCGGTCTGGGCGCCCCGTTTCGCGGAGAATACCTAAAAATGGCCCGGGTGGGCAAGATGGGATGATGGGATGCATCGGGTACTGAGTGTAAAATCTAAGACTGGTTAGAATGGCTTCAGAGGAGAGAATGGCCCAATACACCGATGCTCACTCGAAGGCGGGAATTGACGCCCGCTTGCCCAAGCTGGAGACGTGGCCAAACCACTTCCCTGGTTATGAGATCACGATTCAATTTCCAGAATACACCTCCGTGTGCCCAAAGACTGGCCTGCCGGACTACGGCAAGATTACGATCCGATACGAACCGCGCAAGGTTTGCCTCGAGCTGAAGGCTCTGAAAATGTATCTGCTCGCGTACCGAAATCTCGGAATTTTCTATGAGAACGCGGTGAATCGGATGCTTCGCGATATTGTTGACGCAACCCGGCCGGTCAGTTGCCGCATTACAGGTGAATTCACGCCGCGGGGAGGCCTTACGACCACAGTGGAAGCGGTTTGGCCGCGTCGCGGAGGAAACAATCGCCGTCGCAAGGCATAGACAACTTGTTGCGCCTCAGCCATAATTCCGCACATCGAAAGAATAAGGCGGCCAAGCCGCCGGAAGGAGATCTATGAGTTTGAGTTCTACGCCGCTGCCCCATCCCCAGCCCGAAGAACCGGTGGCAGAAGTGGCGGCTCTGCCTCGATGGGTCGTTCTGCTGTTTGTGGTTGCCTTTGTGCTCGTTGGTTATCTGTTGTTCGCCAGCTACGCAGAAAGACAGGCAATGAGAAAGGGTCTTGATGACGCGGACAAAAAGAGTCGCGTCCTGGGCTCGGAGCTGGAAAAAACGAATACTCAGCTCGCCGACCTGAAGGGCCAGCTGGAAGTGACGTCACAAAAGCTTGGACTTACACAGGACGAGCTGGCGCGGGCGCGGTCACTCTCGGCGTCTCTGAAACGCCAGCAGGAAGTGAACAATGCCAAACTGCGCGAGCAAATTGGCGCGGTGGAACAGGACACGTCCACGAAGCTGGGCCAGGTGGCTACGGAAATCAGCGGGACGAAGAGCGACGTGGCTGCGACGAAAGCGGACCTGGAAGCTACCAAGGGCAAACTCCAGAGCACGATCGGCGATCTGGGCGTGCAGAGCGGATTGATTGCGCGAAATCATGACGAAGTAGAGGAGCTCAAGCGCCTGAACGAACGCGACATCTTCGAATTTGACCTCAACAAGCAACAAGGTATCCAGCACGTCGGTCCCATCCAGGTGAAGCTGAACAAAGTGGACACCAAGCGTTTCAAGTACACGATGAACGTGGTGGCTGACGACAAAGCAATCGAAAAAAAGGATAAGACCGTCGGCGAACCCGTGCAGTTCTACGTTCGAGGCGCGCGATCGCCTTATGAAATCGTCGTCTTCGAAGTTTCGAAGGACCACGCGAAGGGCTATTTGAGCACTCCCAAAGGCGGAGGCGCTCCCGCCGCTGCTGCGGCTGCGAAACCAGCGCCAGGGAACTGAATCTCTGGGCCAACTGGCCGCTGTAGTACATTGAAGGCAAGCCGCGGAGGGTGCATTTGAACACTATTCATAAGGTCTATCCCGGCTCGCGCCCAATCGGAATAGCTGTCCCGCTGCTTCTGCTTATCGCCGCAGGTACCCCTCTATTCGCGCAAACTCCCTCTCTTTCTGATCGATTGCCCGCCAGCACCGCGTTCTTTGCCTATTGGCACGGCATGGGAGCCGTGACGAGCGCGGAAAAGACGAACCACGTGGTGCAGCTGTTTGAGGACCCGCAGTTCGTGCACGCTCGCGACTTGCTCTTTAAAGGCTTGCGCGAAAACATCGCCAAGAATGGGCCTGCCACTTCAGACCGCGATCAAGCCGAAGTGCTTTCGCTCTTCGATAACCCTGCCGTCGTGGGAGTGGTTCTGAATCCGAAGTTGGAAAAGAAATCCACAGCCGATTCTGCGCCGCCTCCGGTCACCGGATTTTTTATCGTCTATGATGCGCACGGAAAAACAGCCATTGTCGAAAAGTTGCGCGCTGCAAATCGCGCCACCGGCAAGGAAGTGCCCACCGTGATGAGCTACGAATTTCAGGGAACGAAAATCGAGGCGCGCGCCACCGGCACGGATGTGTCTTACACCGCTCTTACGCCGAAATACTACTTTCTCGCCGATCAGAAGTCCGTGATCGAAGAACTGATCACCCGGTACAGCAGCGCAGAGAAGCCGGCTGATTCCGTGACGCAACTCCCCGAATATGCCTCGATGCGTCCGTTCATCGGTGCCGACTCGGCCCTTGAATTCTTTGCGCGTTTCCCGAACCTGACAAAAACTTTGACGCCGGGACAACTGGAGAAGCCGGCCACAAAGTTCGCAGTAAATCTGCATCTCGATCGAATTAGCGTGTTCGGCGGAAGCGTCAGCTTTTCCGGGGAAGCGATGCGATTCCACGGGGCGATGATCGGTCAGGCCGATGCGGGTGGAGTGTTTGACTTCGCCGGCACAAGCGGCACTTCGTTCGTTACCGCGCCGGCCGTAAACTCCGGGCCCGTTTTCAGCATTTCGCGATTTAATTTTGTCGCGATTTATCAAATGCTGCGCGCCGCGGCCGAGCCTCTTTTGACATCGCAGCAAACTGCGGCGATGGAAATGTACGAAAAGATGGCGCAGGGATTTCTCGGCATGCCCGTGGCCGACGCGCTGCAGCTCTTTACCGGCGAAATCGCATCCGAAACTTCGTTCGCCGATGACGGTTCGGGTCAGCGAACCTACGCAATCTCGATTCAAAAGCCTCAGGATGTGCTACGCATTCTGCGCGCCGCGGGTGGAAGTTTTACAGCCGGCGAGGACACCTCTGGCACCACCACGTACCTCGATCTCGTCTTTCCGAGTACGGATCCGAAGACAGGCGCCAAAAAGCGCGAGTTTTATTACGTCGCGGTGACGCCCACAATGCTTTTCGCGGCGCCACGCAAAGCGCTTATTCGCCAGGCCATCGCGCGTTTGGACGTTAAGCCCGACGCTGCTCCAACCGCAGCCACCGGCGCCGGCATTCTAAGCGGCGCAGAACTCGCCCATCAGCGTTCCCTTCTCCCTGAAAAACTTTCCGGATTAAGCGCCGCCGATATGGTTCAAATCCCATGGGACAAGGTGATGGCCCACCTCGCTGACGAGATGGCAAAAGCGGCCAAGGATTCCACCACGCCGCCCCCGTCTACCGACTGGCTGCAAGCGGTGAAACCCGAGGTCCTCACGCGCCACATTCACACCGGAATCAGCGGCTGGTGGAAGGATTCGCACGGCATCTACTTTGATTCGTACATTCAGTAGGCCTCGCGCTCACCGATTTTTCCCAGCAATTCTTTGCGCGGCGGCAAGCTTTCTTTTTTCCTTTGTGCTCGTTTTGCACGCGCAAGACGCCGGCCGTACTCCACAAGCTCCGCAAGCCGGCATTCAAGCCACCGCCGAGATCGTCAAAATTGACGTAAGCGTTCTCGATCGCCAGAACAAATTCGTGGCGGGCCTGGCGCAAGACCGCTTCCGAGTTCTCGATAATGGCATCGAGCAACCCATCGCGTTCTTTGCGCCCATCGAGGCTCCCGCCCAAGTGCTGGTGATGCTCGAGACGAGCCCCGCCGTCTACCTGATCCATGCGCAGCATTTAATCGCCGCCTACGCGCTTCTCGACGGTCTTGCTCCGGACGACGAGGTCGCGCTCGTTTCATATTCTCAAGCGCCGCAAGCACTCCTTCCGTTCACACCTGACAAATCCGCGCTGGCCGCTGCGCTGGGTCAGGTCCAATACACTCTCGGGATGGGCAATCTCAACTTTTACGATTCCATCTCCACAGTTCTCGATTGGATTGCGCCGCTTCACGGAAAGAAAGCAATCGTTTTGCTCACCACCGGCCTCGATTCTTCGCCCCCGAAACGCTGGGATGCGCTGGTGCAAAAGCTCAAGTCGGACGATACCGTCTTGTTCACGGTCGCCCTCGGAGGCTCTTTGCGGCATCCCCCGAATACAAAGAAAAAGAGATCGAAAGCCGCGCCAAAGACGGACACGACAGACGAGCCAGCAAATCCGGTGACCTTTGCGAAGGCCGATTCGGCTCTGCAATCGCTCGCAAAAATCACCGGCGGCCGCGCTTATTTTCCAGAGTCGCCAAACGATTTCGTCACAATCTATCGCGAGATCGCTTCCGCTCTAAGGCATCAATACGTCCTGGGCATCGCGCCTCAGCATGACGGCCAATTCCACACACTCACCGTGGAAATTCCCGACGCTAACCCCCGGTCCGGCTCGGCGTCAAAAAAATCGCCCGAGTTTCAGATCTTTGCTCGCGAAGGATATCTCGCTCCGGCTCCGCTTCGGTAACCGTATAATCGGAATGTCTTGGCTGCACGTGCAGAACACAAGGAGTCACGAAGCAAAATCATGCGTCCCGCGCTAACCGCCCTCGGAGCCATCTTTGCAATGTTCCTTGGCTTTGGTTTCCATCCGAATTCGCCGGTGAATTCACAGACGACTGCACAGCAAACCCCAACTCCAGCGCCCGCGCGTTTCGCATTCGGCGGAAATGCGGCCGAGATTCCCGCCGAATTTCTTAGCAACCTTATTTTTGTTCCAGTCGACATCAACAAGAGCCAGCCATCGCTCTTCGTACTGGATTCCACTGCCTCTTCGTCGTCCATCGGTCCCACCCGCGCCACAGATCTCGGCCTGAGCAATCTTAAAGACCCAATCTTGAATTTCCCCGGCGTGGATATACCGTTTGTGAATTTCCCCACACTCGATAAGCAGGATTTTTCGCAGGAGGTGGGACGTCCGTACCAAGGCACGCTGGGCGCCGACTTTTTCAACCGCGTCGTCGTAGAAATTGACTACGCCCGCCAAACGCTTCGGCTTTACGATCCCGCTGCATACAAATACACAGGAAAGGGAGCGATCTTGCCGCTGAAATTTAGCGGAAGCGCCCCCATGGTCAAAGCGAGTTTTAAATTGGCAGGGATAAAAGCTCGGGAGGCCGATTTTGTCGTGAATACTGCGTTAGACGCTTCGGTTTTGATCTCCGATCGCTTTAGCGAAGTGCATCGCATTTTTTCTTCGCATGTGAAGACGATCAACGCGTCCGATCCACAAATCGAAGGGGGCGCAACGGTCGCTCTCGGCCGCCTAACGGAGTTTGAAATCGGCCGGTACGAAATTCGAGGGCCGGTCGCGGCCTTCGTCCATCCAGCCGCGAATTCCAGCCTCGACAACAATCGCGCGGGCGTGATCGGCGGCGGGATACTACGCCGCTTTACGGTAATTTTTGACTACGCTCACCACCAACTCATTCTCGACCCTAACACCCATTTCGAGGATTACGAGCAGGAAGACAAGAGCGGGATCGCTGTCGTCGCTAAGGGGCCAGGGCTCCTCACTTTCGAAGTCGCATCGGTTGAGCCCGGAACGCCCGGAGCAGAAGCGGGAGTCCAAAAGGGGGACATTATTGCCGGAATTGACGAGGAACCCGCGGCGGACCTGACTCTCACTTCGATTCGCGCGCTCTTCCGTCAGGTAGGACACAAATATAAGCTGCTGATTCAGCGCAACGGGCAATCGGTGCAAGTCACGGTTCAAATGCGGCGCTTGATTTGAAATTTCCCTGCGGCTACTTCTCGAACTTTCTCAGCGTGTCAGCCATCTCACGAAGGCGCGAATCAACTGCCGCGAAAACCGATCCCGGCTCAAATTTTCCAGCCTTGCCGCGCTTGCCGGCGCGCACACCGGTAAGAATTTCAATTCCCTGCTCGATAGTCGCCACCGGATAGATATGGAATTTCTTTTTCGCCACCGCGTCAATCACCTCATCGCGAAGCATCAAGTCTTCCACATTCTCAGCGGGGATCAGAACGCCTTGCGTACCGGTGAGGCCTTTCAACTTACAGACATCGTAAAATCCCTCGATTTTTTGATTCACCCCGCCGATCGGCTGCACATCGCCTTGCTGATTCACCGAGCCGGTGACCGATAATTCCTGCTTGATGGGAATTTCCGAGAGCGCCGAAAGAATTGCGTAGATTTCCGTCGAACTCGCGCTGTCGCCGTCCACGCCAGAGTACGATTGTTCAAAGCACACGCTCGCTGAGAGCGAAAGCGGCTTATCCTGTGCAAAAGTGCGCCGCAAATATCCCGAAATGATCTGCACACCCTTGTCGTGAAAACGGCCGCTCAAATTCGATTCGCGTTCAACGTTAATAATTCCTAGTTTTCCCAGCGCCACCGCGGCCGTGATGCGCACCGGCTTGCCGAATGCGTAGCCGCCGATCTCAAGCACGCTTAACCCATTCACCTGGCCCGCGCGGGCACCGGTGGTATCGATAAACAGCAGGTTCTGCTCCACCATCTCCCGGATCTTTGTTTCCGTCAGATTGTGGCGATCGATTTGGGCTTCCTGCGCTTTTCTCACATGCTCCGCGGTGACAACCGCCGCTTTTTCGTGCTTCGCCACGTACGAAGCTTCGCGAGCCAAATCCGCCAGATCGAAAAATCGCGCCGTAATTTTCCCTCGCCTGCCTGCCCGCCGCACTCCGTGCTCGAGAAGCACCGCTACCGCGGTGCGATCGAACGGACAAAGATGCTCGTCGTCGCTCAATTTTCGTAAGCGGCCCGCGTATTGGCGAATCACCTCTTCGCTCCAGGTCATCTCCTCGTCGAATTCCACGCGCACTTTGAAAATTTTCTTGAAGTCGTCTTCGTAGTCGTAGAGGAGCTCGTACATGTCGCGATCGCCGATCAGGATGATCTTCACTTGAATCTCAATCGGTTCCGGCTTCAGCGCCGCGCTGCTGAATGGAAAAAATACGTCCACAGGCTGAATTTCGAGTTTGCCGTGATTCAAGGTGCGCTTCAGCGTCCGCCACACGCCGGTCTCCGTCAGGGTGTCCAGCGCATACATCACAAGGAAACCACCATCCGCGCGCAGCAGCGATCCGCCGCGCAAATCCATGAAATCCGAATTCCAACCCCCGCGCGTGTCGTAGCTGCGGTGAATCGTGCCGAACAGATTCGCGTACGTGGGAATCGTCTCGAAGATTACCGGCACTTTTTCCTGCTCGCCATGCGCGAGGATCACATTCACGCCGTACACGCGGAACGGGTCGCGGTCCGTGCGCTCCGGCCTCTGGCCTCCGCCGCCCTCGGAGGGCGGTTGCTCGTCCTCGCCTTCCCGTTCTTTGAATGGATCGAGATTGTCCAAAATATGGTGCCGCACTTCTTCGAGATACTCCGAGATCTGCGGGCTCGGATATTTTTCTTTCAGCTCTTCGATCACTCCATCGACAAGCACGGAGGCCGCTTCTTGCTCCAGATAACTCATTTCGCTCGCAAGTTCGCGTGAAAGCGAAAGCGTCTTGCGATACACCACGGTAAATTCCTGCCGGAACTGATCGTATTTACGCTCCAGATCCTCAGCTGCGACGCTCTCGAGCTTTCCCTCCTGCACCATCTTGGGAATTTCTTCGATAGGCACCATCTGCCCCTCGAGCACAGGAAAAATTTCCGGCAGCGCGACCGCGCCTACCTGCATGCGTCCCAGCGCGAACTGCTCGCGCGCGATCCGCCGCGTGAAATCATCCATCAATTCTTTTTCGCGAACAGTGAACCGCTCCACAATCCGCGTCTTCTGGCGCTGGAAAGGCTCGCCTTCGAAAACCTGCGGAATGCGCCGGCGAAGAAAATCGATGCCCGATTCCACTTCCTTTTTGAACGCGTTCGCCTGCCCGCGCGGAAGAGTGAGCAGCCGAGGCCGGTCCGCATTCTTGAAATTATTCACATAACAGCGGTCCGGCGCTGTCTCCGTCTCCAGATGCATCTCTTCGACCATGCGCACAATCATCCCGCCCCGGCTGGTCCCGGAAAGTCCGCACACGAAAAGGTTGTAGCCCGATGCTTTGAGTTCGACGCCCATGCGCAGCGCGCGCATCGCTCGCTCTTGCCCCATATCATTTACTGTCGGTTCTACCTCCGCGGTCGTTTCGAACGGGACGCGAGCCGGATCGCAATGCCAGCGCAGTTTTTCGGGCGGCAGGCTGCTGGCGTGTTTTGAGTTGGAGTTTTTACCCATTGCAATTCCGAAGCGCGCTACTCTAGCACGTCATGCCTTTCACTCCCACCCGCTTCCAGCGGGCGGTTTCTAGCAGCGCTCGGCGCGTATAAATCAAGCAGCCCGGCCGCCAACGCTACTACAATCGGCCCAAGCACCACCCCCAACATCCCAAAAACCGCGATACCGCCCAAAACGCTGATAAAAACCACCAGTCCACCCATCTCCGCCCGCCCGCTGATGAGCCAGGGACGAATAATGTTATCGATCATTCCGACGATCACGCTGCAAATGAGCGCGAGAATGATCCCGCGCACGATATGGCCTTCGAGCATCAGGCTGATCGAAGCCGGAACCCAGATCAACGCGGAGCCCACGACGGGAACGAGTGAGAAAAATCCCATCATCACTCCCCAGAAAATGGGCGCTCCGATTCCCGTCAATCCAAACGCCAGGCCGCCGAGCAGGCCGTGCGCGGCAGCCGCTACGATGCTCGACGTCACGCTGGCAAAAATCAGATCGCGCGAATCGCGAATCATTCGGTCCCGGTAATGTCCCTCAAAGGGCAGCACCTCGCGCAGGCGGCCAACCAGCGCAGGCCCATCGCGAAAAAGATAGAACATCGCCAGAATCGTCACCGAAAGCTGAAATGCGAATCCGGCTGTGTGCCGCAGTACCGTCCCAATCTGGCTGGCCACATACCCGGCGATCTTCTCCGCATAACCGCGCAGGGTGCTTGCTAGATCAGTTACCTCGACGTCGGGAAAGCGGCGCTGTAAACGCATCCATAAATCGTCCACCCATCGGAAATGGCCGGAGGCAACCTGCAATTGAATGGACTGCACCGCTTCGTATCCCTGGCGAACGAACGCAAGCATGATAAAAATCGCCGGAACAATCAGAATCAGCGTCACGCCAATCGTGCTCGCTATGGCTGCCGTCGTCAGTCCCCACTTCCTCGCCAACCGCTCGTACATCGGGAAAAAGAGAACCACCAGAATCACAGCCCAGGCCAGCGATGCGAGGAAGGGTTCAAAAACGCGAAAAGCAAGATAGGCGAGGATTGCGACAATTCCGTAGAAGAGCGCGCTGCCTAACTTCTCTTGCGTAGTCGTTCCAGGACTCACAGGTTCTCCGCGTTCGGCTTCAAAGCAGACTGACTGATAGTTGCAATCTGCGTGTTTGTCAACCGCGCGTTCTATTCTGCGGGGTCAGGCACGATGCTACAATGCACTTCGATCTGTACTGAAACTGCCATGGCGAAACCACTGAATCCCTCCTGTCAACACACCCGGACCCGCCTGATCGCCAAAGACGACGATTCGCAGTACGTCGAATGTCTCGATTGCGGCGAGATTCTCGAAGCGGGCGAACTGAACGACAACACGAATTTCGGCGAATCGCTTTCGGACGCGTAGCACGCACTCCACGGCAAGAAATCCGCGCCCCCCAACGCTAAGGGGCGTACAATCCGCTCAATCCGAATCAGGAGGCCGCTATGTGGATGCGCATCCTTATTACCTCAGCTTTGCTTGCCGTCGCATTACCCTGCCACGCTCAACAGAGCCAAAGCAGCCAGAGCGCTGAAGAGAAGCCTCCCTCTCCTTCCACGGGCGCAAAGATTCCGCCCGAAGCGCTCAAGGTGGTGAACCCTGTAAAACCCACCGCCCCTTCAATCGCCGCGGGAAAAAAGAAATACGGCTACGACTGCGCGATGTGCCATGGAATCGATGGAGACGGCAAAGGCGATTTGGCCATTGACATGAAACTCAAGATGATCGACTACCGCGACCCCGCCACCCTGAAGTCCACCACCGATGGCGAAATGTTCTATGTGATCAAAAACGGAAACGGACAGATGCCCTCCGAAGCAGACCGCCTGAAAGACGAAGACATTTGGAATCTGGTCAACTACATTCGCAGCATCCCGAAAAATTCGAAGCCACCGGCGGCGGAAAAAGCGAAGACCGAAGCTCCTTAAACCGCCTAGTTACGCATTCAATGCCGCACATATTGCGTTGAACGACTAATTTCCGCTCTTCTCGCGACAAAAACATCGCTCTCCTGCAGCCTCGTTCCTCGTCTAACTCGCCACAGCCGGCGATCAGTCGATTCCAGCGCGGAAACCACGTTTAGGAGAGAGGCTATGAATCGTTGGGCCCGAAATTTGTGCCGGATTGCCGTCGTCTTCGCAATTGCGATTCCAGGGATTCGCAATGTTCGAGCGCAATCAACTACCGTCGAGCAAACAGCAGCTGCTGGCTACTACAACGCGAAGGATTGGCAGAAAGCTGCACGAGCCTACGAGGCCCTCGCAAAAACAGACCCGGCAAGTGGTCAGAATTGGTATCGCTGGGGCGTCGCACTGGCCGGAATCGGACAGTATCAAAAAGCCATCGAGTGCTACGACAAAGCAGGCAGCCTCGGCTTCCATCAGTTTTCTGTTCTTTTCCGTACAGCGAAAGCCTATGCGCGCATGGGTAACCGGGAAAAAGCCTTTGCCAAGCTCGATGAAATTCTTAATACCGGATACGGTCCGGGAGAAATCTTCTCGTCCGATCCCGATCTCATCCTGCTGAAAGATGACCCGCGCTTCGCAAAAGATCTAGATAAGGCTGACCACAACGCGTTCCCCTGCAAGTACAGCCCGGAATATAAGCAATTCGATTTCTGGGTCGGCGAGTGGACTGTAAGCAGACCGGAGCTGACCAGGTGGTCGGCTCAAGCAGCATCCAGAAGATTCTCGACGATTGCGTGGTCCTCGAGAACTGGACCGGCGGGCGCGGCAATACCGGAAAGAGCTTCAACATCTACGATTCGAATACAAAGAAGTGGGAGCAATACTGGGTGGACAGCAACGGTGGGAGAATATTTTTCTCTGGGCACCTGAACGGAACGACGATGGATTATTACGCCGATACGGATGAAAACGGAAAGAAGGCCACTCGCCATCTCCAGTTCTTTAACGTCGGGCCGGACGAGGTAAGGCAATTCAGCCAGCGATCCGAAGACGGCGGGAAGACGTGGTCGGTCGAATACGATTTCACCTACTATCGAAAGAAGGGCGCTGACTAGAAGAGTCGCTGCAGGTTTATTTGATGCCGAGCTTCTCGATAATTCGCAGAACATCGGAAGCAGAGACATCGTAGAGCGCGTGCTCATCTTCCTGTTCGAGCCGCTCGCGCAGATATTCGGCGCCAATGTAGCTCGCCTCGCGATCCGTTAAATTTCGCCCCGAGCGAGTGCGGAATTCCACGAAACCGGGGTGCGCGAGCCCCAGCACCACGCCTTTTCCATCCACGAAAAACTTGCAATCCATCGTGTCCGCATGCCGCGTCGCGATTCCATTCCAACAGTGAGAAAACCGGCAGTGATATACGTAGTCCGTGACTTTCGACGGAACATCGAAAGCGCCAATGAACTCGCTCATCGCGCCCACGTTTGGAATGGTCGGAAACGTTGCTTTTGCCATTGGTCCTCGAGCGTTGCTACTTCCGGGCTCCCACAGCCGCTGGCTGCGCCGACTGCTGGTAGCTTCGCACCGCTGCAGCCACACCAGCGCCCGCCGGCACACGAAAATCATGATCGAGCAGCACTTTTTCAAACGCCGCAAGAAACAGCAGCACGTTAGTTTTCTGGCTAGAATACCCCATCAACCCCACGCGCCAGAGCTTGCCTTTGATGGGGCCGAAGCCACCAGCGATTTCGATGTTAAATTCGTCCAGCAATTGCTGCCTCACCTGGCTGTCGTTTACTCCGGCGGGAACCTTCACTCCGGTCACCGTGACTAGGCGGTCTGCGGGATTCTCGACAAATAGATCGAGGCCCATGGCTTCAATTCCGGCGATCAGCGCTCGCTGGTTCTGCAGGTGGCGCTCCCAGCGCGCTTCGAGTCCTTCCTCGAGTACAAGGCGCAATGCTTCGCGCATTCCATAGATCAGCGAAATCGGCGGGGTGTGGTGATAGGTGCGTTCGCTTCCCCACATCGTCATAATCGGCGTGAAATCGAAATACCAGCTTCCCACGGGCGTCTTACGCGCGCGCATCACATCTTCCATTCGCGCGTTCACTGTGATGGGCGCCATTCCAGGAGGCGCGCTGATTGCTTTCTGCGAGCCGCTGAAGCAAATATCGATGCGCTGGCGGTCAATATCCATCGGGACTCCAGCGAGCGTTGCCACCGCGTCAACAACCAGCATCGCCCCCAATTCATCCGCCACTTTTCTGAAGTCGTCGAGGCGCTGAACCACTCCCGTGGACGTCTCGCCATGCGCAAGCCCGACGAATTTTATTTTCTTGCCCTTGCCCGCGCGGCGCACGTCCTCGAGATCAACTGTCCGTCCATAAGGCGCTTCCACACGAATCACTTTTGCCGGACTGCGCTCGGCAATGATGGCCATACGCTCGGAAAACCAGCCGTTCACGCAGACAATGCACTCGTCGCCCTCTTCCAAGGGGTTCAAAACGGCGGCTTCGATTCCGCCAGAACCCGAGGCCGATATCGGAAACGTGATGCGGTTCTGAGTCTGGAAAACCTTGCGCAAGAGGGCTTGAACATCGTTCATCATGTTGACGAACCACGGATCCATATGGCCCACCAGCGGGGTGGCCAAGGCGCGGTAAACCCGCGGGTCCATGCAGGACGGGCCCGGCGTGAGCATAATTCGTGTCGGTGGAAGGAGTTCCCCAATCGATTCATTCATGACTGTGCCTCGCTACGATTTCTGTATCGGCCTTTGCAGACGTCTATGGCTCGATTCGGCAGCCCAAGGGGACAAAAAATGGGCCACTTCGCGTGTCTAGTCTCCCTAAACCGGACGCCTGCGGTCAACCTCCAAAATGGCTCCGGCAGGAGTCGGTCAGTCCGCCAGTCCAGCCCGCTTGGCCAAGCTAACGATAGGCGTAACGCCCTTACGCTCCGCCCGTAAGTTACGAGAAAACATGGTGCTTTCTTGCTGTTAGCGGTTTCGCATCCTGTTCCCCGCCCAAGTTGAAAGCCCTATACCCCTATGCTAGATTGCAAAACTGGCCCCAAATCGCCATGACAACCGGAAAAATCTCGGCGGCTGAGAAGCCAAAGATTTCCAATGTGGAGGTGTACTGGCACACGGTGAGATATCGCACCGTCGTGCTGATCGTTGTCCTAATTGTTGGCGCGGTATTCGCAGCCTTCCACTTCGCTTTTCCCCAGATGGCTGCCAGCATGATCAGCAAGATTTCCGATTCCATTGCGGCGCCCTCGACCAATGAGAGTTCAACCGCGGCGGCGCGTCAGGCACGTTTCGTGAACCTCGACGGCAAAGTCCAGGTGAAAAAAAGCAACTCAGTACAGTGGATGAATGCCGACTACCAGCTCTCGCTCGACAAAGGCGACCTGATTCAAACCGGCGGTGAGGGTGTGGCGCGCATTCAGTTTGCGGACGGAACCACATACACGGTAAAGGGCGATACTCTGGTCACCGTGGAAGACAACGTGGTGCAACAGGACCACGCATCGAAAGTCGGCGTGCATATTTCGTCTGGCCAGGTAGATCTGGCGACGGGCTCCTGGGAGATTCCCGGATCGAAGGCGGAGGTCTCGTTTGAAAACGCGGTGGCCTCGGTGCGAGCAAACAGCCGCGCGGCAGTGCGCAGCGATCCCACAACGAATCAGCAGGAAATTACGGTTGATAACGGAAGCGCAGAGCTGAGCCGCGGGGGCGAACACCTGGACATCGGCCAGTGGGAACGGGCATCGTTCCCGACCGGAGGCCCGATTACGAAGAGTCAAGTACTGGCTCCCCCGCAATTAGACAAGCCGATAAATTTGGCAGCCGTGATCGTCGCCGACCCCAAGCGCGATCCAATTCAATTTACATGGAAACCCGTGACGACAGCGAAGTCCTATGAACTGCAGGTGAGCACGACTTCGATGTTCAACAAGGTGGTAATGGAGCGGAAGACGGCTGGCTCCAGCGCGGAAATCGCCGGATTGCCGCCTGGGGATTACTTCTGGCGAGTGCGCGCGATCGATGAGAAGAATAACGCGAGCGATCAAAGCGACCCTTTTAAGTTCATGCTTGTCGTTGCGGGCAAAGAACAGGAAATGCTGCTGGAAGTGGACGATACGGAACTGCACGGCAACAACGTGGAAGTGATAGGGCGCACCGAACCCGGCGCCGCGTTAATTATCAACGGCGAACAGGTGGCCGATATACGTCCCGACGGGCATTTTCGGTATTTCACGCGGCCAATGGATCGCGGCAGCCACACAATCGTAATTACTGGCCAAAATCGGCGAGGTGGTACAGCTATCAAAAAAGTTGACGTTGTGGTGCCATAGGTCCCGTCTCATAGCAACAAGTGCGCATAAACTTGCGCCCAAAAGATTCAAGCTGACTTGCACGTGCTGCCGCAGCAGCGCTCAAGCGGATCCTGGGGGAAGCGTTACGTGACGAAAAATAGTTACAACATGCGGTCGGTCTTCAGCCTGTTCTCTTCCGATCTGGCTATCGACCTGGGAACCGCCAACACGCTGGTCTTTGCGCGCGGAAAAGGCATCGTGGTCAACGAGCCTTCCATCGTCGCAATCAATAAAAATAGCGGCGAAGTGGTGGCCGTCGGGCGCGAAGCCAAGGAAATGCTCGGCCGCACTCCCGGAAACGTGGTGGCGATCAAGCCCATGAAAGACGGTGTGATCGCCGATTTCAAAGTCACCGAGCGAATGCTCACTTATTTTATTCAGAAGGCGCATAACCGCCGCGTGCTGGTGCATCCGCGCATCGTCATCGGAGTTCCCAGCGAGATAACACCCGTTGAAAAGCGCGCCGTGCAGGACTCGGCGTATCGCGCGCGTGCCAGCGAAGTGTATCTGGTGGAACAAGCGATGGCTGCGGCTATTGGCGCCGGTCTGCCCATCGAAGAGCCGTCGGGAAACATGGTGGTGGATATCGGCGGAGGCACCACGGACATCGCGGTGAT
>Ga0070733_10001647_pt1 | contig 16461 bp, 10 predicted proteins | sample Coa_R1_9_FD_66450 | JGI IMG/M metagenome (GOLD analysis project Ga0070733, IMG submission 66450) | Surface soil microbial communities from Centralia Pennsylvania, which are recovering from an underground coalmine fire - Coalmine... | ecosystem: Environmental > Terrestrial > Soil > Unclassified ... | reverse complement strand
GCCTCACGCTCCCCGGCGGCGGCGAGCTCGGGCTCTATCAGCCCCGCCACCCGACGGCCCTGGGCCTCGACGCGCAACGGCCCTCGCCCTGACCGCGGCGGTCATCGGTGACGCACATCACACCCCAGTGACGTTTCTCATAGCGGCGCCTTCCGGCGCCGGTCTACATTGCCCTGCACAGCGATTCGTAGCTCGCGGAGAGGAAGGGCGACGTGGACCAGGACGTGGACCAGAACGATCCCGGCCGCGGTACGGCGCGGAGGCCGGCAGCGCCACCGAAGTCGACAGCGCGAGCGGCGCTCCTGGCGCTGGCCGCGCCCGCCGCCCTGGTTGCCCTGACCGCGGCCGGCGCGCTCGGTGACGCCCTGCCCCTGGCGGCGCAGGGGACGAGCTTCTACACCGTGCCGCCCTGCCGCCTGATCGACACCCGCAACCCCGCCGGACCCTTCGGCGCCCCGGGGCTCGCCGCCTTCAGCATCAGGTCCTTCGACGCCGCCGGCCAGTGCGGCATCTCGACGCGCGCCGTCGCCGTCTCGGCCAACGTCACCGTCGTCCTGCCGCAGAGCGCCGGCTTCCTGGTCTTCGGCCCCGCCGGCGCGGCACCTCCCGCGACCTCGACCATCAACTACAAGGCCGGCAGGGTGCTCGCCAACGACCTGGTCCTCGAGCTCGGCGCCGCGGGCGCCTTCCTCGTCGGCGCCAACCATCCCACCGGCACCACCGACCTGATCGTCGACGTCAACGGCTACTTCGCCAACCCGACGCTCGAGGGCACGACCACCGCGCCGCCGGCGTTCAACCCGCCGCCCGGCAGCTTCGTCGGCCAGCAGCAGGTCCAGATCGTCACCTCGACCCCCGGAGCGTCGATCTTCTACACCACCGACGGCTCGACGCCCAGCAGCTCGCACGGCGCCCTCTACAGCACCGCGGTCACCCTGCCCACGACCACCACGCTACAGGCCATCGCCACCACCCCGGGGCTCGCCGACAGCCCGGTGACCAGCGGCCTCTACAGCCTCTCCGGCACCTCGACCCTGCTGCTGGCGCAGATGATTCCGCAGGGCGCGTCGCTGTCGCTCGGCTTCGGCTCGGCCAGCCTGGTGCTCGCCCCGGACCAGGCCAGCGCCGTCCTGCATTACACCTACTCGAACCTCACCGGTCCGATCATCGCCCAGCACATCCACGGCCCCGGCGGCCCGATCCTGTTCGACCTCGACACCGCCACCCCCGACGCCATGGGCGGCCGGCTGTGGACGATCGTGCCGGCCGGCGGCTTCACCGTCGCCCAGATCCAGGCCGCGCTGCTTTCCGGCGGGTGCTACATCAACCTCCACACCGCGATGTATCCGGCCGGCGAGATCAAGGGCTTCTTCAACGTCTCGACCGGCAGCCAGACCTTCATGCCGCCGCCGGCGCCGCCGGCGCTGCCGCCGCCGCCGGCCACCCAGACCGATGCCGCGCGCTTCCTGGCGCAGGCGACCTACGGCCCGACCTCGCCGGCCGACGTCGCGGCGATCACCTCCCAACCGGCCGGCTTCGGTCCCTGGCTCGCCGGCCAGTTCAGCCAGCCGCTGGTCTCGCACCTCGCCTATCTCGACGCCGCGAGCGCCGCCGGCGAGGACATCTCGAGCAATCAGGTGATGGAATCGTTCTGGAAGCAGGCGGTCACCGGCCCCGACCAGCTCCGCCAACGCCTGGCGCTGGCGCTGTCCGAGATCATGGTGATCTCCGACCAGAACAGCAACGTCGAGCCGGAGGGCATGGCGCGCTACCTCGACGTGCTCGAGACGGACGCCTTCGGCAACTTCCGCCAGCTGCTCGAGGACGTGACGCTCGACCCGACGATGGGCGTCTATCTCAACATGCTGGGCAACGATCAGGGCGACCCGGCCAACGGCATCAACCCCAACGAGAACTACGCCCGCGAGATCAACCAGCTGTTCTCGATCGGCCTCTACCAGCTCAATCCCGACGGCACCCTGGTCCTCGACTCGACCGGCCTGCCGATCCCGACCTACAGCCAGGACATCATCAAGGGGTTCGCGCAGGTGTTCACCGGCTGGACCTTCGCCGGCGGCGATCACAGCGACCCCAACAACTTCTATTTCGTCGATGCCAACTGGCGCCAGCCGATGGAGGCCTGGCCGGAGCACCATTCGCCGGGCCCCAAGCTGCTGCTCGGCGGCACCGTGCTGCCGGCGGGGCAGACGCCGCAGCAGGACCTCGACGCGGCGCTTGACCTGATCTTCCAGCACCCGAACGTCGGGCCGTTCCTCTGCCGCCAGCTGATCCAGCGGCTGGTGACCAGCAACCCCAGCCCGGCCTATGTCTATCGCTGCGCCCAGGCGTTCGCCAACGACGGCCAGGGGGTGCGCGGCGACATGCAGGCGGTGGTGGCGGCCATCCTGCTCGATTACGAGGCGCGGGCCGTCACCTTCGTGCCGCAGCCCGGTTACGGCAAGCTGCGCGAGCCGATCGTGCGCCTGGGCCAGCTGCTGCGCGCCACCAACGCCGTGCCGCCGCCCGATGGCAAGTGGCGCATCTGGGACCTCGAGGACGCGGGCTACGGCCTCGACCAGAACCCGCTGCGCTCGCCGACGGTGTTCAATTTCTTCACCCCGACCTACGTCCAGCCCGGCGCCATCGCCCAGGCCGGCCTGGTGGCGCCGGAGTTCGAGATCACCACCGACACCTCGGTGTTCGGCGCCGCCGACTACCTCCACGACATCATCTACTACGGCGCGGCGTTCGATCCCTACACCATCTTTCCCGACTACTCGAGCATGGTGGGGCTCGCCGACTCCGACCTGCTCGACTACCTCGACCTGGTGATGATGGCCAACAACATGTCGTCGACCATGCGATCGATCCTTGCCACCGCGCTCGCCGACCCGAACTTCTCGGACCCCAACGACGCGACGACGCGGGTGCGGAACCTGGTCTACCTGATCGAGCTGTCTCCCGAGTACGTCGTGCAGCGTTGAGGAAAGCGAGGCGCCCGTGATGAATCGACAGCAGCCCCCGGCAGCACCGCCCGGCGGTTCGACCCGCCGCCGGTTCCTGCGCAACTCGGCCTGCGCCGCCGTCGGCATGACCTCGCTCGCGGCGACCCTGTTCGACCTGCGCCGCGTCGCGGCGGCGGCGCCGGCCGGCGGCACCGACTACAAGGCGCTGGTGTGCGTGTTCCTGTACGGCGGCAACGACAGCAACAACCTGCTGGTGCCCTTCGACGCCAGCGACTACGCGAGCTACGCGGCGGTGCGCCAGGGCCTGGCGCTGCCCCAGGGCTCGCTGCTGCCGATCAACCTGCTGGCTGGCGGCGACGGCCGCCAGTGGTCGCTGCATCCCGCCTTGACCAGCCTGCAGAGCCTGTTCGCGCAGCAGCAGATGGCGATCCTCGCCAACGTCGGGCCGCTGGTGGCGCCGGTCACCCTCGCCACCTGGAACGACGGCACCGCCGCGCTGCCGCCGCAGCTGTTCTCGCACAGCGACCAGACGATGCACTGGCAGACCTCGATCCCCGACCAGCCGCCCGCCACCGGCTGGGGCGGCCGCGTCGCCGACATGCTGGTGGCGTTGAACGGCACCGCCCAGATCTCGATGAGCATGTCGGTGGCCGGCGCCAACACCTTCCAGATCGGCAACGTGGTGTCGGAGTTCCAGGTCCAGCCCGGCGGCACGCCCGGGCTCGACAACTACACCTCCGATCCGGGGGATCCGCAGTCCAACGCGCTGCGCTCGCTGCTGCAGGCGAGCTATGGCAACCTTTTCCAATCCGGCTACCGCGACCTCTTCCAGCACGCCCTGGCCAACGACCAGCTGCTGCAATCGACCCTCGCCAGCCTGCCGCCGCTGCAGACGCAGTTCCCGCAGACCGACGCCGGCACCCAGCTCGCCACGGTGGCGCAGCTCATCCAGGCCCGCCAGGCGCTGTCGCAGCAGCGCCAGGTGTTCTTCATCGCCACCGGCAGCTTCGACACCCACGGCGGTCAGCTGCCGGCGCAGTCCCAGCTGTTGCAGGACCTCAACGACGCGCTCTCCGCCTTCTACGCGGCGACGGTCGAGATGCAGGTGCAGAGCGGCGTCACCACCTTCACCGCTTCCGATTTCGGCCGCACCTTCCTGAGCAACGGCGACGGCAGCGACCACGGCTGGGGCAGCCACCACCTGATCCTCGGCGGCGCCGTCCAGGGCGGGCGGTTGTACGGGCGGGTGCCGACGCTGGCCATCGACGGCCCCGACGACACCGGCGACGGCCGCTGGATCCCGACCACCTCGGTCGACGAGTATTCCGCCACCCTCGCCAAGTGGTTCGGCGTCAGCGCCTCCAACATGGGGACGGTGTTCCCCAACCTCTACCGGTTCAACAACCCCGACCTGGGGTTCATGGCCGCGTAGGACTACTTGGCCGTTGCGGCGGCAGCGGACGCAAAAAGGGCCACCCGCGAGGGTGGCCCGTTTAGAACCCATCAGCCGGCGCGGCGTCTACGGTGATTGCGGTTGCAACCTGGCCGCTCCGGCGCCCGGATGGCTGGATTGAAAAATGGATCGATGAGCGAGGGTGGGACGGATACGATCAGGCAATCTTGGTGACGTTCGCCGCCGCGGCGCCCTTGGCGCCCTGTACGATGTCGAACTCGACGCGCTCGCCCTCGGCCAGGCTCTTGAAGCCGTCGCCCTGGATCGCCGAGTGGTGGACGAAGCAGTCCTTGCTACCGTCCTCCGGCGTGATGAATCCAAAACCCTTCGCATCGTTGAACCACTTGACTCTTCCCGTGTTACGCATTCTTCTTTTCTCTCTTTCTCTCGCCAAAAAATCGAAAGGACCCGGTTGTCACCAGGCCCTTTCGTAGTTTTCTGGCTTATAGCCGCGAGCCAACCGTTGGCCCAACAGCAGACGCAGTGTACAGCAGCCGGCAACCGAAGTCAAGCACCCTCTCAAACCAAGCTTCCGCCCCCCCGGACACCGCTCAATGATAGAGGTTCCGCCGTTCCGGCGGGGCCAGACCGGGAGGGGAGAGGTCGCCGCCGTGGGACGCGGCCCAGTCGAGGCGGCGGCGGATCTGTCCCTGCCAGACCGTCGCCAGGCGCGTGCCGGCGGCGCCGGCGCTGCGCTCTTCCAGCGTGTCGGCGGCCGGGTCGGCGAGCCAGTAGAGCGCGGTGCCCGCGGAGCTGAAGTGGATACCCACCCTGGCGGGCCGGGACGCAAGCAGGGTTGCCAGCTCGCGCGCCGCCTGCGCCGGGGCCAGGTTGCCGCGGTCGAGGATCTCGAATCCCGGCGGCGGCGCCGCCACCACCGCCGCGAGCTCCGCGGGCCGCCCCTGGCCGAGCTGGGAAAGGAAAAAACGCACGAAACCATAGGCCAGCAGCAGACCGGCGGCGGTCCAGAGAGCGATCTTCAGGGGCTGGCTGGCGGTCATCCGTGACCTTTCTCGGGCTGCCGGGCGCGCAGCCACTCGGCGATGCGCTCCCAGATCGGCAGCGCCGGCCGGGCGGTGACCATCTCCATGTGCGCCGGCGGCCGGCGCCGGCCGAGATCACGCCCGGTCACCTCCCAGAGCTCGGCGCCGCCCCCAGCCGCTCCGATCGCCGCCGCGAAGGCGCGCACCGAGCGCGGCCGGCAGAGCAGGTCGGCGCCGGCCGAGACGACCAGCGACGGGCAGCGCACCCGCGCCAGCGCCGCCAGGTAGTCGGCGACGCCGTCGCGGCTCAGCCAGCGCCCGCTCGCCGCCCACTGGCGGTGCTGCCGCACGTAGGTGCGCGACTCGTCGTCCGTGCCGATGCCGAGGCGGGCGGCAGGGAAGCGGCCGCACAGCGTTGCCGTCGCGTCCCAGAGACCCAGCACGCCGCGCTTGGCCTGCCAGAGCGGCCACGACGGCTCGAAAGCGCGCAGCCAGGGACCGGGGCAGAGCAGCACCAGGAGATCGACCGGCAGCTCGGGGCGCAGGCCCGCCGCCACCGCGCCGGCATGTGCCGAGAGGCTGTGCCCGAGCCATACCAGGGGCAGCCGCGGGTGCCGCTCCCTGACCGCGCGGACGGCCGCCGGGATGTCGGTCATCACCAGCTCGTCGAAACCCCAATCCACCCGGCGTGAGGCATGAGGCCGACTCTGGCCGTGGCCGCGCAGATCGAGACTGTAGACCGCGTAGCCCCGTGCCTGGAAAAAAGACGCCAGGCCGCGGCCGGCGGGGCGGTCCATGGCGCGGCCGTCGAGCATCATGCCCGCGCCGAGCAGCATCGCCGCCGGCGCTCCGCCGGCGCCAACCACCGCGGTCCCAACCGGGAGCTGAGGGTAGCTCGCGAGGTGCAGCGACCAGCCGTCCGGCGTGGCGATGCGCAGAGCGGCAGGCGGCGCGGACATGCCCTATTATCGCGCCGCCGGCGGCAGGGGAGCGCTCAGGCGCTCGCGGCCATCGCCGTGATCGCCGCGCAGACGACTTTGCATCTACGAATGTAGGATAGGATTGAACCATGGATCCCGCGAGCAGCCGGCGGCGAGAGGGGAGTGAGCGCGACGACGACGCGGCGGCGATCTCCGGCGAGATCTGGGCGACCCACGAGGATCTCTCGCCGCTCGCGAGCCGCTTTCTGCGCTACGCGCTCGCGCATCCGGAGGCGGCGCGGCAGGTCGACTACCGCCAGACGGCGGCTCTGCCCGAGTGGATGCGCCGCTACCCCTACCCGCTGCAACCATGGCCGACCTTCGTCGACGCGCGAAAGCTGCGGCAGATCGAGCAGGTGACGGTTGGCCTGACCCGGCTCGTCGAGAGCATCCCCGACCGCATCTTCGGCGGCGACCCGCGCCGGGTCGGCGAGTTCTACGGCTGGCCCGACGAGTTGCTGATGTCGCTGCTGCTGTCGCCGCCGAACGGCCTCGGCACCGGCCTGGCCCGCTGCGACCTGGTCGACGACGGCGAAGACTTCAAATGCCTGGAAGTCAACGTCGGCGCCACCATCGGCGGCTGGCAGGACCGTTTCTTCGCGCGCACCTGCCTGACCTCGCCGAGCGTCGCCGCCTTCCTCGAACGCGAGGGGGTCCAGGCGCGGCACCGCGACGCCTGGCGGAGCGCGCTGTCGCTGGTGCTCGAGCTCGGCTTTCGGCACGGGCACGACGCGGCGGGACGGTTCGACATCGGCTTGGCGATCAACGCCGGCGACGTCGATGGGGCGCCGGCGATTGAAGCTTTGGACGAGCTCTACCAGGAGGTGCTGCGCGAGAGCGGCACCAACTGCCAGGGCGCGATCGTCAGATGCACCTACCAGGATGGCCTGGTCAGGCACGACGGCGCGCTGTACCACCAGCAGCATCGCCTCGGCGCGGTGATCGAAGCGACCGAGGCGCAGACTCCCGCCGTCGTCTACCGCTGCTTCAAGGCGCGGCGGATCGGGTTGTACAGCGGCCCGCTGGCGCAGATGTTGGGCGACAAGCGGAGCCTCGCGCTGCTCTCGCAACACGCGGACTCCGATCTCTTGAGCGCCGAGGAGCGGGAGCTCGTCCGCCGCCACCTGCCGTGGAGCCGGGAGGTGGCGGCGGGACGCACGACCTACCAGGGAGAAACGGTGAGCCTGCTCGATTTCGCGGTGGCGCATCGCGAGTCTCTGGTGCTCAAGGCGGCCCGCGGTTTCCAGGGAATCGACGTCCACCTCGGCTGCCGCACCAGCCCCGGGGAGTGGCAGCGGCGGCTCGGCGAGGCCGCCGGAACGCGCGACATGTTGCTGCAGGAGTACGTCGCCTCGCGCCCCTATCTCTGCCAGTACGGCGATCGCGGATGGGCGCGACACCAGGCGATCTGGGGCACCTTCAGCTTCGGCGGGAGATACGGCGGCGGCTTCCTCCGCCTGATGCCGGCCGACCGCGGCCCCGGAGTGATCAATTCGGCGCGCGGCGCGACCGAGGGCTTGATCTTCGAGGTCTGAGCGGGCGCTGGCGGCGATCCGGCCCAAGCACCGCTGGCGCGCGCACGGCAGCGGCGGTAAGCGGGCGACTACCGCATCCCCACCTCGAACCGCGCCGCCTCCGCGTCCCGTCCGGTGGCGCGCAGCAGCCGCGCCCAGTTGCTCAGCGAGCCGCCCTGCGACGGGTCGGCGGCTCCCGCCTGCCGCTGCGACAGGAACCGCCGGTACAGCGGCTCCGCCGCGGCGAAGCGCCCGTGCTTGAAATGGTGGTCGGCCAGCGAGGCGAAGGCGCGCGCCAGCAGCGGCTGGCCCGGCTTCACGGTCCGTTCCGCCATCGCCAGGGCCTGTTCCAGCAGCCGCTGGGCGTCGGCATCGCCGCCCAGCGCCGCGCGGGCCAGACCCAGGTTCAGCAGGACGCGCGCCAGCTCCGGGTGCTCGGGGCCATAGATCCGCTCGACGGTCGCCAGCTGGCGCTCGAGCAGCGCCGCCGCCGCCGCCGGCTGCCCCTGCCGCTGGCGGACGAGAGCCAGCGCTTCGAGACTGCCGGCGAGATCGGGATCGTCCCTGGGGAGGGCCGCCTCGCGGATCGCCAGCGCCCGTTCGAGCAGCTGCTCGGCCTCGGCGATCTGGCCGCGGTAGTAGGCGATGCCCGCCAGGTTGTGGAGGATCTTGGCCACCCGCGGATCGCGTTTCCCCTCGGCGCGCTCCGCGATCGCCAGCGCCCGCCGCAGTGTCGCCTCCGCCTCGTCGAGGCGTCCCCGCGCGGCGAGCGCGGTGCCGAGCTTGTTGAGCAACCCGGCCAGCTCCGGGTCGTCGGGCCCGAAGCGTTGCTCGCGGATGGACAGCGCCTGGCGGAAGAGCGCGACGGCGTCGCCGGCGCCGGACAGGTGGGCGAGAGCGCCGAGGCGGATCAGGGTCGCCGCCACCTCCGGATGGTCCCTGCCGAGGAGCCGCTCGCGAATCGCCAGCGCCTCCTGCAGCAGCGGCCGAGCCTCGTCGAAGAGACCAAGCTCGGTGTCGACCCCGCCCATCGTGTCGAGCAGCCGCGCCCGCACCAGCGGCTGGCCGCGGAGCTGGCCGCGCAGGCGCACGGCGCCGCGCCGCAGGAGCTCGCGGGCGTCGGGGATCGCGCCCTTTGCCTGGCGCGGATCCGAGGCCTTGAACAGCTCCTCGAGGAACCCCGCGGCCGCGTCGGCCCGCATCGCTTCCTGTTCGGCCCGGCGCGCCTCGAGGGTGGTGGCGACGAGGCCGCAGGCGAGCGCCAGGATCACCACCGCCGCCGATGCCACCAGCGGCCGGTGACGGCGCAACAGCCGTTCGAGCTGGTGCAGCGCGCCCGGCGGACCGGCCTCGATCGGCTCGCCGCGCAGCACCCGGCCGACCTCCTGGCCCAGCGCATCGACGGTCGGATAGCGCGCCGCCGGATCGGCGGCGAGAGCCGTCGCGACCACCCGGTCGAGGTCGCCGGAGAGGCGGCGGCCGCGCCGCCCCGCGACGCCGCGCCCCCGCCCCTCCGCCAGCGCGGCCCCCGCGAGCAGCTCGGAGAGCATGGCGCCGAGCGCATAGACGTCGGACCGCGCGTCGATCTCGCCGCCGCGCAGCGCCTCCGGGGCGAGGTAGGCCGGGGTGTTCGCCGGGCTCCTGGCGAAACACGCCGTGCCTCCGGCCGGCGGCCTGTCGAGCGCGTTGGCGGCGCCGAAGCCGATGATCTTGGGCAGCGCCGCGCCGGCCTCCTCCATCACCAGGACGTTGGCGGGCCGCAGGTCGCGGTGCAGCACGCCTTTCTGATGAGCGTGCCGCACGCCGTCGCAGACCGCCGCGAAGAGCGCGAGCCGCCTGCCGACGTCGAGACCGTAGCGGTCGCAGTAGTCGGTGATCGGCAGCCCGGGCACGTGCTCCATGACGACGTAGAGATCGCCCTCATCGGTGGTGCGGGCCTCGTACACCTGGGCGATGGCCGGGTGGTGCAGCGGCGCCAGCGCCTGCTGCTCGGCTTTGAACCGCAGGGTCTCCTGGCGCCCTGGCAGCGGGCTGCGGTGGAGCTCGAGCGCCACCAGGCGGCCCAGCGGCTCGGGTTCCTGGGCCAGGTAGACCGTCGCCGTCGCGCCTTCGCCGACCACTTCGAGCAGCCGGTAAGGGCCGATGTGGCTGGGTGCCGGACCTGATCGGGCAGGCGAGATCGCCGGCGGCGCCGGCACCGGCGAGAGCAGCGGCACGGTGACCTCGACCTCGGCGCCGGCGCCGGGGGCGGAAGCGACACGGCACCGACCCCCGAGCATCCGCGCGCGCTCCTCGATGCTGGCGAGCCCAAGTCCGTGACCGTGGCGCGCCTCCCCGGGGTCGAAACCGATGCCGTCGTCGGCCACCGCCAGGCAAGCGGCGCCGGCGGCGGTCATCAGCGTCACGTGGATGGTGCGCGCGCCGGCGTGGCGGACGGCATTGGCGAGAGCTTCCTGGGCGACGCGGTAGAGACCCAGGGCAACCGCCGCGCCGAAGGGGCCTCCGGCTTCGCGCAAGCTGAGCCGCACCGGCAGGCCGCACCGGCGCTCGACGTCGGCACAGTGATCGCGGAGCGCCTCGGCGAGGCCCAACCGCTCGAGGGTGGCGGGGTGGAGGTCGTGGCTGATGCGGCGCAGATCGTCGACCAGCTCGATCAGGCTGCCGCCCAGGGAGTCCAGCGCCGAGCTCCAGGCAGCCGGTGGCTCGCCGCCCGAAAGACGCTTGCGGGTGGCTCCGAGCTCGAGCGAAAGGGCCGCCAGCCGCTGACAGGTGTCGTCGTGCAGCTCGCGGGCGATCCGGCGCCGTGCCTCCTCCTCGCTGGCGACCAGGCGTCCGGTGAACCGCCGGAGCTCGGTGCGGCTCGCCGCGAGGGCCGCGCGGCTCGCCTCGAGCTCTTCCTCGGCACGCTGCCGGTGGCTGACGTCGAGGGCGCACACCAGCAAGGCCGGTGGCTCGCCCGGTGCGGCGAGGGGGACGAGCCACAGAGCGGTGCGCACCTCACGGCCGCTCCGGTGGCGCTGCCGCTGGACGCGCTCGCGCGGCCCGCGGGCACCGGCGGCCGGCGACAGGACCGCGCCACCGATGCCGGAGCGGTCTTCCGGGAAGGCGAGCAGGGCGGCCGGGCGGCCCAGCGCTTCGGCGGCCGAATAGCCGTAGAGCTCTTCCGCGGCAGGGTTCCAGGCGGCGATGGCGCCGTCGGCGTCGACGACCAGGAAGGCTTCGTGAGCGTGCGCGAAGGCGGCCGCGAAGATGGCTGCCGGGCTCGTCATCTCACATGGCCACGGCACCGGTCTGCGCGGCGAGCACCGCCAGCTCGACCCGGTTCGCCAGCCGCAGCTTGGAGTAGACCTTCCTGAGGTGGCTGCGTACCGTGGTGACCGAGACTCCGAGCCGGCGGGCGATCTCGAGGTTGCGCAGTCCCGAGCCCACCAGGCCGGCGATCTCGAGCTCGCGCGGGGTGAGCGTCTCGCTCGATGCCGTCGAGTCCGCTGCCGGCGCCGCGGCGATCGCCGCCCGGGCGATCTTCGGGCTGACGTAGAAGCAACCGCCGAGCACCTCCCGGACGGCGAGCTCGATCTCGGCGGGGGCGGAGCTCTTGGTCAGGTAGCCGCGGGCGCCGGCCGCGAAGGCCGCGCGCACCCAGGACGGCTCGCCGTGGACGCTCAGGATGAGGACCCGGGTTGCGGGCGCGATGGCGCGCAGCCTGCGCGTGGCCTCGATGCCGTCGATCTCCGGCATCGAGAGGTCGGCGATGACCAGGTCGGGCCGCAGCGCCGCCGCCGCCGCCAGCAGCGCACGGCCGTCGGTCACGGTGGCGAGCACCGCGTGCTCGGCCGCGAGGAGCCTTTCCAGTCCCGCCAGCATCATCGGATGGTCGTCCGCAAGGATCACGCTGGTCACGGCATACCTCCAATATCTACATGAAAGCGAAGACATCTTAGTGCGCGTAGCTGCGGCCGGCAAGGCGGGCCGGCGGCAGCCTCGACCGCGCTCGCGGCCGAGGGCGCCAAGCTGCTTGTCTTCAAGGGGATGGGGTGGGGCCTGGCCGGCTCTGTCCTCAGTGCTCGTGCGGGTGGAGGTCGCGCTGAAACCGGGGATCGACCTCGGAATCGCCGAACGTGTAGCTCAATCCCGTCACCCCCAGGCGCTGGCCGGGCGCGAGGCCGCTCAGGTCGATGCCGGTGCTGGTGCAGACGAAGATCCGGATCGGGCCGGAGCCGTCGTCGATCTCGATGATCGTGCCGAAGGGAGGATCCGGGGAGATCGGCTGGGTGATGGTCCCCTCGACGCGGACGAGCAGCCCCTGGGTGGCGTTGCTGATCTCGCCGGTCGCCTCCCGGCGCGGCACCACCCGGCGGCCCCCGCCGTCCTCCTCGACGTCGCCGGCGTCGGCCGGTACCACCGTGAGCACGCCGTGCCCGTTGTCCGCGAGCGGGCCGGTGACGCGGACCCGCTGGCGCAGCCCGAGGTGGAGATCGGCGGCGATGCTGACGAAGATGCCGGCGGTCTCGTCCTGGATGGCGAACCCCTCGTCGAAGGTGCTCGACGAGAACGTGCCCGACGGGACGGTGACCGATCCCTCGACGGTGACCACGGTCCCCAGCGGCAGGGCGCGCGCGGCGGCGATGTCGATCACCTCCCCGGCGAAGCTCGGCAGGGGAACGCAGAGTGCGGCGGCGAGCAGCCCCGTCGCGATCCAGCGCGGAGACGGGATGGAGTTGGCGAATGGAGGCATTGAGAGCTCCTTTCTGATTATGTTTCACTTCGATAATAGCAAACTACAAATGAATTGGGTGCCGTCAAGGGGGGCCGGGTAGATCGGGGATGCGGAAGCGCCCATCGGCTCCGGTGGTCGCAGACTCGGGGGCGCCCTGGCGCCAGGCGCCGGAGTCGGAGCCGGTCAATGCCGGCGTGGCGGCGGCGAGCTCGGCCTGGACCCCCGCCAGCGGCTGGGCGCGGCGGTCGGTCACCACGCCTTCGCAGACGGCGCCGGCCTCCATCACCAGGCGGCCGAGGTCGAGAGGCGAGGCCGCGGGCAGGAGGTCGATGCCCGGCCGGGAGGTGGGCGCGAAGCCCGCGCCGCGCGCCTCCAGGTCGTACCTGGCTGGAGCGAGGCTGGGCAGCTCGAAGGCGCCGCGGGCATCGGACCGCGCCTGCAGAGGATGGTCCCTGCCGTCGATGGATCCCAGGAGACCTCGGCTGGACGCGGCGACGAGGGTGACGGCGATCCCGGCCAGCGGCTCGCCGGCAGCGCTCACCAGCCTGCCGACGATGCCGCGGCCCGGATCCATCACGATGCGCACCGGGACGGCCGGCTTCCCGGCCATCGGAACCGGCACCAGCACCAGCGTCGAGAGGCGGGCGTAATGCGGCGCCGCGACTGCCAGCTGGTATTGCTTGCCGCCGGCGACGCCGACGATGCGGAAACCTCCATCCGGGCCGCTGGTCACCGCGGCGGGAAGTCCCGCCGGCCCCATCCCGCCGCCGGCCTCCACGGTCTCGATGCGAGCGCCTGCCACCGCGTAGCCGGACCGGTCGACCACCATGCCGGCCAGATCGGTGGCGCGGGCGAGGACGATCCGCTGCGGCCCCGGACCGCGACGGGTGTCCACCCACGCCGCCACGTAGCCGGGGGCGCCGGCGCACAGCTGGCGATTCTCGCCGGCTGGCCAGCGCAGCCGGAACCGGCCTGCGGGGTCGGCGCCGGCGCTTGCCAGCACCTGGTCGACCAGCGGCCGTGCCCGGCCGGTCCCGGAGACCCACACCAGGCCGCGAGCAACGGCGCCGCCGGCCGCATCCACCAGCTCGCCGGTCGCCTCGCGCCGGGGTGCGAGGAGGATGTGCAGCACGCCCCCTCGCGCTTTCGCCCAGGCGGTTTCTCCCAGCAGCTCGCCGTCCGGGCTCTCGACGCTTGGCGATCCCAGCCACGAGGTCACCTCGGAGCCCGCGAAGGAGAGCGCCCAGCGGCCGTCGTCGCCGGCGATCGCGACCGGCCGGCCGCCAACCCGGAGCAGGGCGCCGCCGGCCGGGCGGCCGTCCGAGCCGCGGGCCTCGATCACCAGCGCCGGATGCGGCGCCAAGCGCAGAATGGCCTCGCGGCGGTCGCTCTTGCCCGCCGTGGGCGGCGGCTCCGGCACCACCATGGAGGCGCCGAGGAAACGGGGATCGTACACGGTGAGCGCGGGCCTCTCCGTTGCCGTCAGCGGCAGGTCGAGGCGACCATCCGGGCCGGTCGTGCCGGAGCGCTCCGCCGGATGCCAGGCCGGCACCTGCGCCGGCGTCGCGCCTTGCCGCCAGCCCGATTCCTGCAGCGCCAGGCGGATCCCGGCCAGCGGCTCGCCCCGGGGTCCGACCGCTCTGGCGATGAGCGGTGCGGCGGCGGTCAGCCGGGCGGGGGGCAGCTCCCGGTCCTCGAACAGAGGCGCCAGCACGAGATCGACGGGGAGGTACCCCGGGGCGCGAACGCTCACCCGGTAGCAGCCAGGGCCCGGTGCCGCGAGGAGGAAGGCGCCGGTGCCGTCCGCATGGGTCGCGGCGAGCGGTGGCGGCGGGGGCTGGCCGGCGAGTTGCCGGGCCGCCGCCGCAAAGTCCTCGACCGCCGGGTGCAGCTGGATCTCGACACCCGGCGCGCCCGGCGCGCCCTGCCGGGCGGCGCCCGCAGGCAGCTCGATGCGGCCGGTGATCTTCAAGGCCTGGTCGGTCGTGGTGGTGGATGGCGGCGGTGCGGCAACGCCGATGCTGACGCCGAGCGCGGTGAACCAGCCGGCAGCCGCCAGCGCCAACCCCGAAGCTGGCCTCGACCCATTCGGCGAGCGCATTGTGGTCACGCAGCCTTGCGGCAAGCTCCTGACGCCAACCCGTGGCGGACCAAGACCTGCGCCGCGAGATTGCCGCCGAATCCGCGACTCAATTTTCGCACAGAATGAATCGCGCAACACTCAGGACGCCGAGGGCGACCTCGCACCCCTTCAGGGCCGGAGGCGCGCGGCGCGGGCCGGGGGGCCCGCGCCGCGTCCGAGAGAGGCTCCGCTACGGCTGCGTCGAGTCGTAGAGCGGGCCCTCGTCCACCGGGCCGCCGTTGGGGCCCTGGTCGTGGGGCACGCCGACCGTCACCGCTCCCGTGCAGCTGCCGCCGTTGCCGCTGGCGGTGAAGAAGATGTGGTAGACGCGGCCGTCGCCGCCGCCGTCGCGCTGGGCCCGCACCGAGGGGGTCGAGGTGCCGACGCCCGTGGCGTCCGGACCCTTGGTGACCGGCTCATCCTGGAAGATGCTGGTGACCGTGATCGCCGCCGTCGGGCCGCCCGGGTCCGGGATGCCCGAGATTTGGATGGCGACGAACTTGTTGTTGGGCGGCCAGAGCAGGTTCGGGCTGGCCGTGGCATGCGAGCAATCGAGGTTGACCAGGACCACGGTCGAGCCGAGGGTCGCGCCGCCTTCGCCGTCGGTGACTCGCACGTCGACGGTGTGCGAGCCGGCGGTGGCGAAGGTGCAGGTGGCGGTGTTGCCCGCCTGCGGGCCGATCTCGAAGATGCCGTCGTCGTTGCAATCGAATTCGTAGCTGAGCGTGTCGTTGCCGCCGGTGAGGTCCGCGGCGTTGACGGTGATGGTGGCGGTGCCGCCGACCAGGATGGGGCCGTTGTTGGTGACGTGGAGGATGCTCGGCGGCACGTCCACGACCGTCAGGCCGAAGCTCACGCTGCCGGCGAGAGAGCTGCCGTCGTTCGCCGTGGCGGTGATGGTGACCGTCTGGCTCTGCGCCGGATCGGTGGCGGGGAAGCTCCACGACCAGGTGCCGTCGCCGTTGTTCACCACCGTGCCCGCCGAGGCGGTGAGGGTGATGGCGCCGCCGTCGAAATCACTCACCGTGCCACCGTTGGTGGCCGTCTGTCCCTCGTTGACGGTGACGCTGGCGCTGTTGACGGTGATGGTGACCCGCGTGGCCTCGTAGGCGCCGATGTCGCAGGCAGGACCCTGCGGCCGGGAGACACCGCGCTGATCGGTCGCCGGACAGGTGGCGTTGTTGCCGGCGTCGATGGCCGGGCTGCCGGCGAGCAGCGCCTGGGTGTCGGTCATGCCGCCGTAGTTGGCGAGCGGCGCGAGCAGCGGGTTGACCCCGGGCAGGTCGCCGGGGCCGGTCAGGCCGCAGGAGTTGTCGCTGTCCAGGTTGTGGTCGGTGACGGCCGGAGAGCTGGTGAACTGGCAATCTCCCCCCGGATTCCCGGCGATGATGTTGTTGCTCAGGGTGAGTGGCGAAGAGAAGACGCGCAGCCCCTTGCCGCCCGAATTCGCCGTGATCGTGTTGTTGGTGAGGCTCATCGTGGAGCTGATGAAAACCACGGAACCGTTGGCGAAAGTGGGTTCGCTGTTGCCGGTGAACGTGCTGTTGACGATCGATCCCGTCACCAGGTCTTCGAGCAGCGCGGAGCCGCCCAAGGGAGAAGTGCTGTTGTTGCTGATCGTGCTGTCCTCGAGGTCCAGGGTACCGACGAACAAGGCCACTCCTCCTGCCTGGCCGGAGGTGACCTGATTGTTGGCGATCGTGCAGCGCCGAATGGTGAGCGCCAA
>Ga0070733_10001646_pt1 | contig 16464 bp, 1 predicted proteins | sample Coa_R1_9_FD_66450 | JGI IMG/M metagenome (GOLD analysis project Ga0070733, IMG submission 66450) | Surface soil microbial communities from Centralia Pennsylvania, which are recovering from an underground coalmine fire - Coalmine... | ecosystem: Environmental > Terrestrial > Soil > Unclassified ... | reverse complement strand
CGGCTCAGCTCGGCGGCCAGGCGCGCGACCTCATCCACCGGCCCAGCCACGACCGTGACGGCTGGGCCGTTCATTCCCGCGATGTCCAGGCCGCGGGCCTCGACGCCGAACCGCTCGCGCAGCTCGGTGGCGGCCAGCGGGATGGCCGCCATCGCTCCCGGCCCGGCCTGGCCCACCAGCGTGGACCGGTAGGCGACCAGGGCTATCGCGTCCGGCAGCGACAGGACGCCGGCCAGGCAGGCGGCGACGTACTCGCCAAGGCTGTAGCCGAGCATGACGGCCGGCTGCAGTCCCCATTCCATCAGGGTGGCGGCCAGCGCATAGCCGACCGCGAACAGCAGCGGCTGGGCGACCTCGGTGCGGCGCAGCCCGGCGGCTCGCGGGCTGACCGGGCCACCCCGGCCCAGCAGCGCGGCCAGATCCGGGCCACCGCCGCGGTCGCCCGTTATCAGGCTGGCCGGGCCGGCGGCGGGCAGCACCTGCGCCAGGTGGCCCAGGCACTCGTCGAGGTGGCGGCGGAATGCCGGCTCGCGGCGGTACAGCTCACCGGCCAGGCCAGGATACTGTTCGCCCACTCCAGCCAGCAGGAATGCCACCGGCCGGTGCTGCATGGCTTCGGCCCGCGCGGCTACCAGCGGCGTTTCGCCGGCCCCGGGCAGCGCGGATACCGCGGCTTCCAGGCTGTCCGCCACGGTCACCCGGCGGTGTTCGAACACCTTGCGCCCAACCTGCAAGGTGTAGGCCACGTCGGCGAGCCGGAGGCCGGGCTCGGCCCGCAGGTGCTCGCCCAGCCGCTGTACGGCCGCATCGGCGGCCTCGGCGGTACGTGCCGACACCGGCAGCACCTGGTAGCGGCGTCCTCCTTCCGGGACACCGGCCGGCTGGGCCGCGCGGGCGGGTGGCTGCTGGACGACCACATGTACGTTGGTGCCCCCCATGCCCAGCGAGTTGAGGCCGGCGATCCGTGGCCGGCCATCGCCGGCTGGCCACGAAGCGAGCCCGGTGCTGACGTAGAACGGGCTGTGCTCGAAGTCGATCTCCGGGTTGGGGGTGGTGAAGTGCAGCGTAGGGGCGATCAGGCCGGTGTGCACCACCAGCGAGGTCTTGATCAGCCCGGTCGTGCCCGCCGCCCGGTCCAGGTGGCCAACGTTAGTTTTCACCGACCCGATCGGGCAGTACTGGTAATGCCCGGCCGGACCGAAAGCCTGCGTCAAAGCGGCCACCTCGATCGGGTCGCCAAGCTCGGTTGCGGTCCCGTGCGCTTCGACGTAGCCGACGTCGGCCGCGCTGATCCCGGCATCGGCCATGGCATCGGCGATGACCGCGGCCTGGCCGCGCACGCTCGGCGCCGTGTAGCCGACCTTGAGCGCGCCGTCGTTGTTCATCGCCGAGCCGCGGATCACCGACCAGATGTGATCGCCGTCGCGCAGCGCGCCGCCGAGCCGCTTGAGCACCACGACGGCGGCGCCGTCGCCGAACAGGCTGCCCTTGGCCTGCGCATCGAACGTGCGCACGTGACCGTCCGGCGACTCCATGCCGCCCGGGGTGTACAAATAGCCGATCCGGTCCGGCACCCGGATCGATACGCCTCCGGCCAGGGCCATCTCACAGTCGCCGTCGCGCAGGCTGCGGACTGCGATATGCACCGCGACGAGCGAGGTAGAGCAGAAGGTCTGGACTGCCACGCTCGGCCCGCGCAAGTCGAACAGGTAGGACACGGTCGTGGTCAGCGCGTCCTTGTCGTTTCCCATGACCAGCTCGTACGGGCTGACGTCCTCACTGGAGCCGAACAGGCCGGGCATCCCGAGCAGGTAGGTGCTGAGGTTGCAGCCGCCGAACACGCCAACCCGGCCCCGGTGGTCAGGCTGGCAATAGCCGGCCTGCTCCAGGGCCTCCCAGCAGACCTCCAGGAACAGCCGCTGTTGCGGGTCGGTCAGCGCGGCCATGCGCGGGCTGAGGCCGAAGAACCCAGCGTCGAAGCCGGTGATGTCGCCGAGCACCGGCCGCGCCGCCACGTATGACGGGTGCCGGGCCATCTCGGCCGGGACACCGGCCTCGATCATCTCCTCCGTGGTGAAAAAGGAGATCGACTCCACTCCGTCACACAGGTTCGCCCAGAACTGGGCGACGTCTGTGGCCCCCGGGAACCGGCCGGCCATTCCGATGACGGCGATATGCCGGTCCGGATCCAGATCCGCGGCCGGCCCCACAGCGCAGACGGCGGGCGCGGCCGGTGCGGGGGCTGCCGGGCGGGCCCGGGCCGCCGCTGCGGGCGCCGGCCCGGCGGCCCGGGCGGCCCGCTGGTCCACCGCACCGGCCAGGGAATGCACGGTGGGCCGCTCGAACAACGTAACGGTCGGGATGACGACGCCGAGCCGCTGCCTGACCAGCTCAAGCATGCGCAGCGCGAGAAGCGAGTTGCCGCCCAGGTCAAAGTAGTTGTCCTGGGTGCCGACGGGCTCGATGCCCAGGACCGTGGACCACACCTCGGCCAGCTCTCGCTCGGTGGCGGTCAGCGGGGGTGCGTACGGCTGGACCAGTTCGGGCCGCGGGTACCGGGCCGGGTCGCCTGCCTCAGCCGCCGCGAGGCCGGCGCCGGGGAGCCGGCCGGTCAGCCCGCCGGCCGCGACCACCACGGCTGCCCCGCCCTGGGCGAGCACCGCGCCGAACGCGGCCTGGGCCTGTGTCTCGGTCATGGCGTGGGCGGCCATCGCGGCACCGATCCTGACATCGGCCTGCTCCAGGGTGCCCGGCCAGGTGTCCCAGGCCACCGCGATCCACCGGGTGCTGGCCGGGACCGGGCCATGAACCTGCGCGGCCAGGGCCGCGTTGGCCGCCGCGTAGCTGCCCAGGGTGACGCCGCCGAGCAGCGCCGAGGTGGAGGAGAACAGCATGCACCAGCGGGGAGCGTGGCCAGGTGGCAGCTCGCCGATGGCCTGGGCCAGCACCCGGGCCCCGTCAACCTTGGCCCTGAAGTGGCGGGCCACTGTGGCCTCGTCCAGGTCGCGCAGCGGCAGGAAAGCTGACGGATCCAGCTCAGCGGCCAGATGGATCACCCCGTCGACGCGCTCGCCGCGCAGCAGGTCCCGCATCGCGGCCAGGTCGGTGACATCGGCCCGCGGAGTCGCTACGTCCGCGCCGAGCGCTCGCAGCCGGGTGAGGCCGGTGGTGCGCCGCCCGCCCGGGGTGCCTGACGGCCCGCTCCGGCTGGTCAGGATGACCCTGGCCGCGCCCGCGCGGGCCAGGTGCGCGGCCAGGGTCAGGCCGACCGTGCCGAGGCCGCCGGTGATCAGGTAGCGGCCACCGGTCCGCACGGCACCGCCCGGGAGCGGGGGGCCGGCCTCGGCGGGGGAGTAGCTAGGGCGGAGCCGGTGGCTGGCCCGGTAGGCGACCACGGGATCCCCGGCCTCGCTCAGCTCGGCCGCCAGCGCCGCGGCGGCCTGCGCCGTGGCGTAGCCGGGGTCGAGGTCGACGCTGCGGCTGGTCAGATTGAGGTACTCCTGGCTGGCGACGATCGGCAGCACGGTGACGGCTGCCTGCGCGGCGCGCACCGGTTCGGTGCCGGTAACCGCCTGCCCTCCACGGGTGACCACGAGCACCGGGGCCGTGCCCGCGCCGTCCGCCGCGCTGCAGGCCAGAATCCGGGCCACCGACACCACCGCCGCGGTGGCGTCGTCCTCGTCGAGCGCCGTCAGGCAGATGATGACCGATCCATCCGGCCCGGCCGGCGCCGCCACGGCGGCGGCTAGCGACGGGCCGTCCGGGGCGATCACCACGTCGCTCCCGGCCTGGCGCAGCAGCCCGGCCAGCGCGTCGCCGACACCGCCCGTGTCCGGCAGGATCACATACTGCCCGGGTACCGGGGTGCGGTCAGCGCGCGGACCGGCCCGATCCCAGCGCTGGGCGAGCACTTGCACGTATTCGCCGGCTCGATCCGCCCCCTCGGCCACGTCCGGTGCCGGGCCGGCTGGCCTGGCGGCCCGGTCAGCACCACCCGGCCCCGGGGTGGCGGCCGGTGTGCTGGCACCCGGCGCGGGCGGGTTGATCCAGTAGCTCTTCCGCTGGAACGGGTATGCCGGCAGGCTGACCCGGCTCGCGGGGCGGCCGGCTCCGTAGGCAGCCCAGTCGATGGTCACGCCGGCCAGCCACAGCCGCCCGATGGCCTCGGCCAGGAGCACTGTGGCTGGCTTTGCGCCGCCGGCCGCCGGCAGGGCCGGAATCAGCAGGGACCGCCGGTCCGGCGGGCAGTCCGGGTGCTCCCTGGCCAGGGAGATGAGCGATTCACCGGATCCCAGCTCCAGCAGCGCGGTCTCCTGGCTGGCGAGCACCGTGGCCAGCGCGGCCGGGGACACCTCGGCGCTCACCCCGGCCCAGTGATCCGGGCCGGCCGCCTGCTCTGGCGTGATCACGAGCCCGGTGCTGGCGCAGACGAGGGGGATGGCCGGCGGCTTCAGCGTGACCTGGGCCGCCACCCAGCTGGCCAGTTCCGCCCGGGGGAACTCCGGCCGCCCGGCACCGGTGCCGTCCGGTTCCGGCGCCAGGAGCTCAGCGCGGCGGATGACCAGTGCCAGGGCGTCCGCCAGGGTCAGTACGCCTGCCAGGCTGGCCGCGATGTACTCTCCCAGGCCCTGACCCAGGATCAGGCCCGGCTTCCTGGTCCAGCCGAGCACCAGCCGCGCGAGTGCGTATCCGGCGGCGAATTCGGCGGCCTGCCGGTGCGCGGCTCCATCCTCCGGGGCCCCGGGCGGCCGCGACGCGAGCACGCCAGCTAGCGGATCGGTGCCGGTCGCGGCGGTAATCAGATCGCGGCACTGGTCCAGGCCCACCCGGAACTCCGGCTCGGCCGGGTACAGATCGGCCGCCACCGCGGTGTACACCGCACCGGCTCCGGAGATGAGGAAGGTGACCGGCCGGCCGGTGTGACTGTCTTCCCGGCTGAGCGCGGCGCCCTGGCGCAGGGCCACCGCCGCGGCCCCAGCCGATTCCGTGACCAGGATCCGGCGATGCTCGAACACGTCACGCCCGCGCTGCAGCGTGCTGGCGATATCGCTGAGCGGGGCCGCCGTGTTCTCCAGGTACCGGGCCAGGCGCGCGGTGGCCTGGTCGGCCGCCACGGCGGACCGGGCCGACCAGATCAGCAGCTCCGGGCCGCCGGATGTGGGCGGCCGGACGGCAAGGGGGGCTTCCTCGAGGACCACGTGCGCGTTGGTGCCGCCGATGCCGAAGGCGCTGACTCCGGCACGCCGTGGCCTGGCGCTGCGCGGCCACGGCTGCCGTTCGGTCACCACGGTCAGGTCGGCCTGGCCCTCGGCTAGCTGTGGGTTGGGCTCGGTGAGGTTGAGCGTGGCGGGGATCTCACCGTGGTGCAGCGCCAGCGCCACCTTGATCAGCCCGGTGACGCCGGCCGCCCGGTCCAGGTGCCCGATGTTCGTCTTGATCGAGCCGATGCGCACGGCCTCGCCCCGGAAGACCCGCTGCAACGCGGCCAGTTCGGCGGCGTCACCCAGCATGGTGCCGGTCCCGTGGGCCTCGATGTAGTCGATGTCGGCGGGCCGCAGCCCGGCAACGGCCAGGGCCTCGGCGATGACGCTGGCCTGGCCGTCCACGCCGGGTGCGGTGAAACCGGCCTTGCGGCCGGCGTCGTTGTTGACCGCCCAGCCGCGCAGCACCGCGTAGATCCGGTCGCCATCGGCCAGCGCGTCTTCCAGGCGGCGCAGAACGACCACGCCCACCCCACTGCCCAGTGGCGCACCCAGCCCGGCCGCATCGAACGCCCGGCACTGGCCGTCTGGCGGTGCGATGCCGCCCGGCTGGTACAGGTAGCCGACCCGGTGCGGCACGCTGATCGCGGCGCCGCCGGCCAGGGCCGCGTCGCATTCAAAGCTGGCCAGGCTGCTGGCCGCCGCGCAGACCGCGACCAGCGAGGTCGAACAGTTGCTCTGCACCCCGAACGCGGGCCCGGACAGGCCGAGCAGATGGGCGGTCCGCAGCGGCAGGCAGTCCTTCTCGTTGGCCAGCGCCACCGCCAGCTCACCCACCTCGCTGGCCGTCCCGGCCGGGGTCAGGTTGCTGGCCAGGTAGGAACTCCAGGCGCAGCCGGCGAATACGCCGATCGCCCCGGCGAAGCGGGCCGGAGCGCAGCCCGCGTCCTCCAAGGCCAGCCAGCTGTGCTCCAGGAACAGCCGGTGCTGCGGGTCGAGGATCTGCGCCTCCTTCTGGCTGATCCCGAAAAAGGCAGCGTCGAATTGGTCTATGTCGCTGATGACCGCACCGGCCCTGACGTAGGCGGTATCGGCCAGCAGGCCGGCGGGCACGCCGACGGCCCGCAGCTCGTGGTCGGTAAACCGGGTAATGCCCGACCGGCCCGCGCGGATGCTCTCCCACAGCTCCCCGACGTCATCGGCTCCCGGGAACCGGCCAGCCATGCCGACCAGGGCAATATCGGTATTGCCGGCCCCGCCGGTGCTGCCGCCGGTGCCGTCAGCCACGGCTGGCTCGCTGGTGAGTCCCGGCCACCCGGCCGCCGGCCCGGCGGCGGCGTTCGCCCCGGGCCGAGCCAGCGTCGGGCGCGGCCGGGCCGGCTCCGTCGAGCGCGGCCGCAAACGCCGCGACGGTGGGGTGCTGGATCATGACCGCCGGTGCGATCTGCCGCTCCAGCAGCCGCTCGATGGCCTTGACGATGGCCATTCCGACCAGCGAGTTGCCGCCGAGATCGAAGAACGGGTCGTCCACGCCGACCTGGTCGAGGCCGAGAAATTCGCCCCACACCCCGGCGACCGTGGCCTCCAGCTCGGTCCGCGGCGGGACGTAGCCGGTGCGCAGCGCAGGCCGCGGGAACCGGGACGGGCCAGGCGGTGCTGACGTCTCGCTGAGCAGGTCGTCCAGGTTGTTGATGGCGGCCCAGTCACGGATGGCCGCTGGCAATGGCTGGCGCAGCGCCAGCACGGTGCCGCTCAGCCGGCCATCCACGCTGGCGATGAGCCGATCGAGCAGGGCGCAGCCGGCGTCGTCGGTGAAGCCGTACCGCTCACGGTGCGCGGCCCGGCTGGCCCGCGGGCGGCCGGTCAGCCGGCCCGGCCAGTCGTCGTGCTGCCAGTAGCCCCAGGCTACGGTGATGACCTGGATACCGTTGGCGGCCGCAGCCAGCGCGGTGCCATATGCGTCGAGCACCGTGTTGGCCGCGCAGTAGTCGCCTTCGCCGAGGCCGCCGACCACGGTTGCGGCCGACGAGTAGAGCACCAGCAGCCGGGGACGCCGCCCGGCCGGCCGGTCCGGGCCGGCCAGCTCGGCGAGCGGCCCCAAGGCCAGCACCTTGGGTGCCAGAACCTGGCTCGCCTCCGCTTGAGTGAGCAGCCCGGCGAATCCGCTGCCCGGCAGCCCGGCGGTGTGGATGACGCCGTCCAGCGCACCGAAGTGTTCCCAGACCTGCCGCAACGCCGCGCGGAGCTGGCCCGGTACCCCGGCGTCAGCGGTGAGCAACAGCACCTGCGCCCCGGCCTCCTCCAGCTCGGCAACGTCGCGCAGGCTTCGCGCCGCCCGCTCGGCCAGCTCCGGGCTGGATGCCGCGGTGGCGGCGGTGCGCAGGTCGGTCCGGCCGGCCAGGGCGAGCTGGCGGACCCCGCGGCGCACCAGGTGCCGGGCCAGCGCCAGGCCGAGCCCGCGAGTGCCGCCAATGATCAGGTAGCAACCGCCGGGATCCCAGCTCTCTGCGGCCTCGCCGACAGCCAGCTCGGCCCAGCCCTTCAGCCAGCGGCGGCCGCCGCGCCAGCCGGCCAGCGCGGGCTCGGCCGCCGGATCCGGGTAGTGCCACGGCCCCCGGCGCAGTTCCTCCGCCAGGCAGGCAGCGGACTGAGGCGTCGCGCCGGGGGGCAGATCCACACCGCGCCAGGTCAGTCCCTGATACTCGGCGCGGGCGCCTCGGACCAGGCCATGGACCAGCGTTCTGGCGGGCGCCACGGCGTCCCCGCCGGTGATCTCGGCCGCGCCGGCGCTGACGGTCAGCAGCCGCACCCCGCGCTCGGCGGGCAGAGTGCCGAGCGCCTGGAGGGTGTACAGCATGCTGCCGAACGCCCACCGCACGGCGGTGTTCAGCTCCGCGTCGCTGGCCAGCGCCTCCGGCCCCGCCGGAGGTTCCATCAGGCTCCACAGGTGCACCACGCGCACCGGCCCGCCCGGCACTGGGCCGTCGGGTACTGGGCCGTCGGGTACTGGGCCGTCGGGTACTGGGCCGTCGGGCTCCGCGGCTATGGCGGCGAGGACCTGACGGTAGTGCTCCGGTCTGGCCGGGTCGATGATCACCTGCCGCCCATCGAACCGCAGCTCATCTCCTGGCACGACCTCGGTTACCCGCGCGCCGGCTGCCTCGGCGAGGTCGGCCAGGCGGTGACCGACGCCACCATGATCGGCAAAGATCACGACCCGGCCGGCCAGGCCGGGCGCTTCGGCCGGGAGCCGGGTCAGGTCGGGGCGCCACACAGCGGTGTAGCACAGGCCGTCGGCCGGCCCGTCCGGCTCCGGCCGCTGGCCGGAGCCGCCGGGCTGCGGCTTGGCCCTGGCCGGCGCGGGTGCCTCCGGCCAGAACCGGCTCCGCTGGAACGGGTAGGCGGGCAGGCTGGCCAGCCGGCCGGAGCCGTGCCGCAGCGCCGGCCAGTTCAGCTGGACGCCCAGCTCCCACAGACGTCCGCAGGTTTCCAGGAGGCTCGTGGTCTCCGGGAGCCGGTCCTGGGCCGGCCAGGGCGAGGGCAAGGTGCCGAACACGGCCGGCGCCACGCCGGCGGCGAGTTTCTGCCGCATCAGGCCACCCATCATCTGGCCGGGGCCAAGCTCGACATAGGCATCGATCTCCCGGTTCAGGCCTTGCTGGACACATTCGGCGAAGCGAACCGGGAGGCACAGGTGCCCGCCCCAGTACTGGGGATCGGTGGCCTGAGCGCCGGTGAGCAGGTCACCGGTGACATTGGACGTGACCGGGATCCGGGGTGCCTGCCGGGGCACCGATGCGGCGAGCGCGGCCAGCTTGTCCTGGGCGGGCCGCAGCAGCGTGGAATGGAAGGGGTGGGCCGTGCGCAGGCTGGCGGCGGCTAGGCCGGCCCGGCTCAGCGCGCCAGCGGCCGCGTCGATGTCATCCGGCGAGCCGCTCAGCACGGTCATGTGGGGCCCGTTCAGCGCGGCTACACCGACCGACCCGGCCAGTCCGGTGAGCATTTCGCGGACCTGCTCGTGGCCGGCCGCTACGGCCAGCATCCGGCCCGGCGGGGCCGCTTCGATGAGCCGGGCCCGCTCGGTCACCAGCCACAGCGCATCCGGCAGGGTGAACACGCCGGCCAGGCAGGCGGCTACGTACTCGCCAAGGCTGTAGCCGATCAGCAGATCCGGGCTGATGCCCCATTCGGCCAGCAACCGGGCCAGCGCGTACTCCACGGTGAACATGAACGGATGCGCGATCCCGGCGTGCTGGAGCTCGTCGCCGGCGCCGGTGACAGCTCCTGGGCGCGGCGGGAAAGGCATGGCCGGCTGGCCGGCGGGCGGGCCTCCGAACAGCACCGGGCGCAGGTCGGTGCCGCATCGGCCGGCGGCCACCGTCAGGCACTCGTCGACGGCCGCGGCGAAGGCCGGCTCGCTGCGGTAAAGGGCGTGGCCGAGGCCACGGTACTGGTCGCCCACGCCGGGCAGCAGGAACGCCAGCCGGGGGCGGGCGGCCAGCCGGCTCACCCCGGGGCTGGCGCTGGCGGCGGCCAGCCGCGTGGCCGCGTCGCCGGCGCCGGTAGCGATGACGGCCCGGCGGCACCGGTGCTCGGCGCGCCCGGATTGCAGGGTGCGGGCGACGTCGGCCAGCGGCGCCCGGGCGGCCGCAGCCGCCAGCCGGCTCAGGTGCTCACTGAGCGCCGCTTCGCTGGCCGCAGAGACGGGCAGCAGCTGAGCTGCTGGCAGGTCCGGTTCCGCGTCCGGGCCGGCCGTGATACCTGTGTCCTGCGGGGCGCTGCCGTCCTGCGGGGCGCTGCCGTCCTGCGGGGCGCTGCCGTCCCGCTGGGCACCGGCGAGCGTGGCGCCCGGTGCGGCGCCGTCCGGACGGCCGGCCAGGACGACATGGACGTTCGTGCCCGACCAGCCGAACGAGCTGACGCCGGCAACGGGGGTGTGGCCGGGCACGGGCAGTGGCATGAGGTGGCCGGCCGGCCGGACCACGTCGCTGGCCGTCACTGCCTCGGCGGGCCCGGCCAGGTTGATGTTGGGCGGGATCGTGCCGTGCTCCAGCACCAGCACGGTCTTGATCAGCCCGGCGATGCCCGCCGCGGTGTGGGTGTGCCCGATGTTGGTCTTCACCGCGCCGACCGGCAGCGGCCGGCCCGGAGCGCGGCGGCCGAACACGTCGTTGAGCGCACCGAGCTCGATATCGTCACCGAGCGGGGTACCGGTACCGTGTGCCTCCAGATAGGCCACGTCATCGGCGGTGACCCCGGCAGCGGCCAGCGCCCGCTCGATGACGTCCACCTGGGCCGCGCGGTTCGGTGCCGTAAGACCGTTGCTGCGGCCGTCCTGATTGACCGCGGAACCCCTGATGACGGCGCGGACGCGATGCCCGGCCGCGACCGCGTCGGACAGCCTGGCCAGCATGACCAGCCCGCCGCCCTCGCCCATCATGTAACCGTCCGCGTCGGTGTCGAAGGTATGGCACCGGTCGGTGGGCGACAGCAGCGAGGCGGCGCAGCTGTAGATGTAGATGAACGGGTGCAGGGCCAGGTAGGCACCGCCGGCCAGGGCGTAGTCGCACTCGCCGCCGCGCAGCGCCTGGACCGCGAGGTGCACCGCCACCAGCGACGAAGAGCACGCCGTATCGAGCGTGAAAGCCGGCCCGCGCAGGTCGAAGTGATAGGCCAGCCGCCCGGCGACGACGCTGGCCACGCTGCCCTGGGCCATGAACGGGTCGGTGTAGGCGGCCCGGCCCTCCAGGCCGGTCTCCAGCTGCCCGTACTGGAAGGCGTCGGCGAAGCCCAGCAGCACTCCGGTGCGGCTGGCCGCCAGGCGCGGCGGCGGTGTGCCCGCGTCCTCCATGGCCTCCCAGGCCAGCTCCATGAGCAGCCGCTGGTGCGGGTCCATCCGGAGGGCCTCGTGCGGCGAGAAACCGAAGAACCCGGCGTCCCAGCCGGCCACGTCGGGCAAGAAGGCACCGCGCCTGGGGGTGTACAGCTCATTCTCCGCGGCCCGCGGGTCGTGATCGAACCGGCCCGGTGGCACGTCGCCGATCGGTGCGCAGCGGCCCTCACGCAGCAAGTCCCAGTATTCATCGACACTGGGGGCGGCAGGAAACCGGCAGGACATGCCGATGACGGCGATGGGCTCGGCATCCCGCGCCCGGGCGGCCGCCAGGGCGCGCCGCGTGCTGGCCAGCTCGGCCGCTGCCTTCCTGAGATACTCGCGAAGCTTGTCCTCGCCCGCCATGTGGTGAACTCCCGGTCGCTCCAGTCCGCTGCCCGCCAACGTCAGAACCGCTTGTCGATCAACGTGAAGATCTCCTCGTCCGAGGCAAGATCCAGATCACCGGTGCGCTGCGGGGCGGCCGGAGACGGCACCAGCTGGCCGGCCAGGTAGCCCGCCAGGACAGTCACGGTCGGGTGGTTGAAAAGCAGCGACGGCGGCAGCCGGAGCCCGGTCCTCGTGGCGAGCTGGTTGCGCAGCTCCACCGAGATGAGCGAGTCGACGCCCAGTTCGCTGAACGGCCGGTCGGGGGCGACCGCGTCCGGCGACGCATGGCCGAGCGAGCTGGCCACCAGGTTCCGCACCAGGTCGGCGACGATAGTGGCCGCCTCGGTCCGGTCCAGGCCGGCCAGCTGCCCGGCCAGGGACCCCACCCCGGCCACGCCTGCGTGGGTATCGCCGATGGCTGATCCCGGCGGCGCCGCTCTGGACTGGCCCGGGCTGGGCGCCGCGGGCGGCCGGAACGGTCCGGCCAGCCCGCGCAGCACCAGCGGGATATCCTCACCGGCGCCGGCCCGCGCCCGTAGCTGGGCCGTGTCAAGGTGGGCCGCGACCAGTTGCGCCTCGGCGTTGCCTTGTGTGGCCAGCGCGGCGTCGAGCAGGGCCAGGCCCCGCTCTGTCGTCAGTGCCGCGACCCCGGCACCGGCCAGCCGGGCCCGGTCAGCGCCGGACATGCCCGCCGTCATGCCGGTCGGTGTTGCCCAAAGGCCCCAGGCCAGCGAGACGGCCGGCCGTCCGCTGCCGTGGCGCCATGCGGCCAGCGCATCGAGGAATGCGTTAGCCGCCGCGTAGTTACCCTGACCCGGGTTACCGAGCACCCCGGCCAGCGAGGAGAACAGGACGAACGCGCGGAGCGGCTGCCCGGCCGTGAGCTCGTGCAGCAGCCAGGCGGCGTCGGCCTTCGGCCGCCAGACGGCGTCCAGCCGCTCGGCGGTGAGCCCGGTCACTGTGGCGTCGGCCAGCACCCCGGCCGCATGCACCACGCCCACCAGCGGGCCGGGCAGCGAGGCCAGCAGCGCGGTCAGCTCGGTGCGGTCGGCCGCGTCGCAAGCGACCACCCGCACCGAGACGCCCAGTCCGGTCAGACGGCGCACCAGGTCGGTGACACCGGGTGCGGCCTGGCCCCGGCGGGAGGTCAGCACCAGGTCGCGGACCCCGTGCTCGGCGGCGAGGTGGACGGCAGCCAGCGCGCCGAGGCCGGTGGTACCGCCGGTGACAAGCACCGGCCCGCCGGTCAGGTCGGCTGCTGGTGTCTGGGCCCGGACGCTGCGGGCCAGCCGGGGCACGGTCACCTGGCCCTCCCGCAGATCGGCCTGCGGCTCGCCGGCGTCCACCGCGGCAGCCAGCAGGCCAGCCGCCCCGGCCGGCAGCGCGCCGGGCGCGGCTAGCGCGAGCCGTCCGGGATGTTCGGCTTGCGCGGACCGCACCAGACCCCACACCGGCGCGCCGGTGAGCGACCAGTGGTCGGCCAGGAACACCAGCCGCGAGCTGCCAGAGCGGTCATCGCCGCACCATTGCCGCAGCAGGCTGAGGGCATGGTCCACGGCAGCGCGGGCGGATTGGGGGCCGGGGTCGCGATCCGGCCGGCTGGGCACCAGGACCACGCTCGGCACCGGATCTGGCAGCGCGGCGAGGCAGGCGGCCAGCTCGACCCCCAGGCCGTCAGCCCGCAGCCTGCGGCACAGCTCAGCGGCCCAGGGCTCGGCGCCCAGGACGGCCCACTGCCGCCCGGCCAGTTCGGCCCGGGGCACCGGGGCCAGTGCGGTCGGCACCCAGTCGAGCTGGTACAGGTCGGGACGGGGCGCCGCGGTAACGGCGCCCCCGGTGACCGGCCGCATGGTGAGCGATTCGATGCCGCCGGCCGGCGTTCCGGCCGTGTCGTAGATCTCGGCCCGTACGCCGGACCGTGGCTCGCCGGTCAGCCGGACGCGCAGCCGGCTCCCGCCGTGCCCGCTCAGCCACACGCCGGACCAGGAGAACGGCAGCAGCAGGCCGCCGGAGTCCGCCGCCCTGCCCGTGCCCGCCGCCCCGGCCAGCAGGAGCGGATGCAGGGCGGCGTCCAGCAGGGCCGGGTGGACGGTGTAGCCCGCGGCAGGCCCGGCTGCCCCGGGCAGCGTCACCTCCGCGTACAAATCCGGGCCGGACCGCCAGACGGCGGTAAGGCCGCGGAAGGCCGGCCCATATGTGTAGCCGCGCGCGGCCAGCCGATCGTAGGCACCGGCCAGGTTAACCGGGTCGGCTCCGGGCGGCGGCCACTGGGTGAGCCGTCCGGGAGTGGCGGCGGCCGGGCCGGCCAGGTTGCCGCTCGCGTGCTGGGTCCACGACGCGGCGGGATCATCGCCGGGCCGCGCGTGGATGGTCAGTGCACGGCGGCCGTCCGCATTGGCGGCGCCGACGGCGACCTGCACCTGGACGGCACCGGCCGTCGGCAGGGGGAGGGGCTGGTGCAGCGTGAGCTCCTCGACCTGGCCGGCGCCGGCCGCCGAGGCCGCGTGCACGGCCAGGTCGGCGAAGGCGGTACCCGGCACCAGGACGGTTCCGGCCACGGAGTGATCGGCCAGCCACGGTGCAACCTTGCGGGACAGCCGCCCGGACAGCAGCAGCCCGCCGTCGCCTGCCACCGGCACCACCACCGGCAGCAGCGGATGGCTGGCCGGGCCGAACGTGGCCCGGCGGCCGCCGCCCAGCCAGAACCGCTCCCGATCGAACGGGTAGGTCGGCAGGTCCAGCTGCCGGCGCGGCGGGCCGGTGACTTCTGGCCAGTTCACACTCGCGCCGCTGACCCAGGCGGCGGCGAGCGCGGCGAGGAACTGCCGCGGGCCGCCCGCGCCGCGGCGCAGCGTGCCGCAGACCGAGCCAGCGCGGCCGGCGTCGGCCAGGATCTCCTGCATCGCGCCGGTCAGGATGGGGTGCGGGCTGACCTCGATGAACAGAGGCGGCGCGGAGCTGTGGAAGGCCCGTATGGCCGCGTCGAAACGGACCTGCCCGGCGAGGTTGCGGTACCAGTACTCCGCGGTCAGTTCGGTCCCCGGCAGGTAGCCGCCGGCGTACGACGAGCAGATCGCTATGTCGGTGCCGGCCGGAACCAGGTCACCGATGCGGGCCAGCAGTTCGTCCCTGACCGCGGCGACATGCGGCGTGTGCGCCGCATAGGCCACGGGGGCCCGCCGGGCCTCGGCCTGGTCGCCCAGCAGGACGGTCAGCTCGTCGATGGCATCCAGGTCGCCCGCGACAACCGTTCCGGCCGGGCCGTTGTCGGCCGCCACCCACAGCCGGCCGGGCCACGCGGCGATCCGCTGCCGGGCCTGCTCCGCGGGCAGGCCGATGGCGAGCACGCCGCCGGTTCCGTCCAACCGCCCGATGACCTGGCCACGGACCGCACTGATCTTGGCCGCCTGGGCTAGCGACAGCGCACCGGCGATGTGCGCGGCGGCGATCTCGCCTTGCGAGTGGCCGACCACCGCGGCCGGTTCGACGCCGGCTGACCGCCATAGCTGGGCCAGTGCCACCGCCACCGCGAACAGGACCGGCTGGACGACTTCGGTCTGGTCCAGGCCGGGCGCCCCGTCGGCTCCGGTCAGCACGTCAACCACCGACCAGCCGGTGTGCGGCTGCAGCGCGTCGGCGCAGCGCCGCAACTGGCCGGCGAAGGTCTCGCTCGCCGCCAGCAGTTCGGTGGCCATTCCGGCCCATTGCGCGCCTTGGCCGGGGAAGACGAACACGGGTGCGGCGTCGCGGGAGGCCACCCCGGCCTGCAGGGCGGGATGCGGCTCACCGGCGGCCAGCGCGGTCAGCGCGGCGCACAACTCGCTGCGGGTGGCGGCCGTGATGACCGCCCGGTGCGCGAAGGACGAGCGGCGGGCCAGGCACGGGCCCACAGCGGCCAGGTCAGCATCGTCGGCGGTGAGGGCGTACTGGCCGAACTGCTGACCCTGAGCGCGCAGCGCGGCCCCGGATCGGGCCGACAACACCCAGGTCAGCACGCCCTCCACGGGTACCGGCGACACGACCGTGGGGGCGGGGCCGGGCGGTGTGGCCTCCTCCAGAAGGAGGTGTGCGTTGGTCCCGCTGATTCCGGAGCTTGACACCGCGGCCCGCCGGGGCCTGCCCCCGGCTGGCCACGGCTGCGCCGCGGTCAGCAGCCGGACCCGGCCGCTGTCCCAGTCCACCCGGTCGCTGGGCGGGTCGGCGTGCAGGGTTGCCGGCAGCAGGCCGTGTCTCATGGCCAGCACCATCTTGATGACGCCAGCCACCCCGCCCGCAGCCTGCGTGTGGCCGATGTTCGACTTCACCGAGCCGAGCCAGACCGGGCGGTCCGCTGGGCGGCCCTGGCCGTAGGTGGCCAGGATGGTGTGGGCCTCGATGGGGTCGCCCAGGGCAGTGCCGGTGCCGTGCGCCTCGACGGCGTCGATATCGGCGGCGTCCAGTCCGGCGTCGGCCAGTGCCTGCCTGATCACCTGCTGCTGGGCCCGGCCATTCGGCGCGGCGAGGCCGTTGCTGGCGCCGTCGGAGTTGACGGCGGCACCGCGGATGATGGCGAGCACCGGGTGCCCGTGCTGCTGGGCGCCGGACAGCCGCTCCAGCAGCAGCATCCCGGCGCCCTCGGCGAAGGCGGTGCCGTCGGCGGCGGCTGAGAATGCCTTGACCCGGCCGTCCGGGGCCAGGCCGTTCTGCCGGCTGAACTCCACTAGGTGGCCCGGGTTGGCCATCACGGTCACACCGCCGGCCAGGGCGAGCGAGCATCCGCCGTTGCGGAGCGACTGAACGGCCAGCTGGATTGCGACCAGCGATGATGAGCAGGCAGTGTCGATGGTGATGGCCGGGCCGGTCAGCCCGAACGTGTAGGCGACCCGGCCGGAGGCGACGCTGGCTGTGGTGCCGGTCAGCAGGTGACCGGCCACGGCCTCGGCGGGTTCGTGCAGCCGCGGTCCGTAGTCGCTGGCTATGACGCCGGCGAAGACGCCGGCCGGCGAGCCCGCCAGGCGGGCC
>Ga0070733_10001645_pt1 | contig 16466 bp, 12 predicted proteins | sample Coa_R1_9_FD_66450 | JGI IMG/M metagenome (GOLD analysis project Ga0070733, IMG submission 66450) | Surface soil microbial communities from Centralia Pennsylvania, which are recovering from an underground coalmine fire - Coalmine... | ecosystem: Environmental > Terrestrial > Soil > Unclassified ... | reverse complement strand
GACGGGGACGTAAAGACCCGCGCGCCGGGGCTGTAGCTCAGATGGGAGAGCGCTGCAATCGCACTGCAGAGGTCAGGGGTTCGAATCCCCTCAGCTCCACCAAGGGCTCGAAATTTCCGCCCGCCCGCCGATCCAGAATAAGTCGCAATATCCGACGCTTGCCGCGACGAAGCGGCGATTGCCGCTTTAAGCGCAGACGGCTCGCCTTCGTTGCGCCGCCGCCGGTCGGCGGCGCAGAGGCCTCCGGACGATGACGATCCTATGATCGGCGTAGGCTCAAGACCAGAAGCCGGTTCTTTGGTTCGTCGACAAACGCCGCGAATGCTGCTTGGATCATGCGACGGTCGATCGCAAATTTAGCGCTCATTCACCGCGCGCGAATCTGTGCTCCGCTCAGGTCGGCGCCGACATGCTGTCTCGATGCATGCTGGGATTTACCTCTCGCACAGACGTAAAAAATGGCGTCGCGGCCAGTTCAGGTCACTCGCTATCAACTCGCCCCCAGCATCTGACCCGCCGTCATGGTCCTCTTTTTGCTTCTGACGAGACGAGGCGCGCGTTGCGGGTAGGTCAAGAGGAGAAACGCCGATGACGGAAACCACGCTTGCCGCCGCCAACGTCAAAATCGTTCATGACAAAGCCCGAAACCTCAAACGCTTTGTCGAGCTCATCGAGGAGGCCGCGGGACAAGGCGCCGATATCCTGGTGCTGCCGGAGGCCGGATTGCAGGGTTATGCCGACTTTGCGCTGCAGATCGGCTCGCGGGAATGCTCCGAGCAGAAGCAATATTACTTCAGGGAATCCGAGCCGATCCCAGGACCAACGACCGAGCGCATCAGGGAGCTGTCGCGCCGCCACGGCATGTTGATCCAGATCGGCATGACCGAGCGCGCTCTCCATGGCAATGCGATCTTCAACTCGACCGCGCTTGTCGGCCCGGAGGGCGTGATCGGCGTCTATCGAAAGGTCCACAACCAGTTCGAGTTTCCTTACTTCTCTCCCGGCGAAGAGATGCCGGTTTATTCGACGGCGCATGGAACGCTGGCGAGCATCATCTGCTACGACCTCTGTTTCCCCGAGCTTCTGCGCACGTACGCTCTCAAGGGCGCCGACGTGGTGCTGATGTCGACGGCTTGGCCGATGAAGGGCCACGACCGATCGAACGATTATCATGGCTGGGCGATGGATCTTGCCGCGCAGGGCAACGCCTTCTTCAACCAATTCTGGCTCGTCGTCTCCAATCATTGCGAAAAGGGCGCCTATTCGACGAAAGCGGACTATTACGGCGGCACGCAGATCATCGATCCCCTCGGCAAGGTCGTCGTCTATCTCGAGGATGACGAAGGCCTCGCGGTGCATCGCGCCGATCTGCAAGACTCGATCCTGAAGTCGCGCACCGAGGCTTTTTTTGGTCTCAACCTGCTTCAGGACCGACGCCCTGAGCACTACGGCGCGTTGTTGGACCAGAGCTACCGTTTCCCCACCGAGACTCTCCTTCGCGGCGCCGCCGTCGAGACGGCGGACCGGCGCCCGCGCATCGCCAAGCTAGGGCGCCGGTCCGGCGCCGCTTAATTTGCAACGGATCGCCACGCGCTCATGGAAACGGCATCAATTGCTTATTGTTTGGCTTTGGCGGCCCGACATCGGGGCAAGACGTCTTCCGTCAAGGCCACGCGTTAGACACCCGCAAGGCGCGCGATGATCACCGTCGAGAGCGTTGAGGCCGCCGAGGAACTGCTGGGGATCAGCTACACCCCCGAGGAGCGCGCCCAAATGGTCGGCAATCTCGAGGGGCAGATCGCGTCCGCGGTTGCCCGTCGGGCGACGCCCCTCGCCAACGACGCGCCGATGGCGAGCCGCTTCGACCCGCGCCTGCCGACGACCGTCATGCCGCGCGAACAGAAGCCGCTGAAATACAGCGCCGCGGCGCCCGCGTGTCCTGCCGATGACGCGGACATCGCCTTTGCGCCGCTCGCTCACCTATCGGCCTGGATCGCCGGCGGCGCGCTGACCAGCCGCCGGTTGACGGAAATCTACCTCAGCCGCATCGCCGCCCTTAATCCAAAGCTCTACTGCTTCGCCGTCGTGACGCCGGAGCGCGCGCTGTCCGAGGCTGATGCAGCAGATGCGTTGCTGGCGGCCGGAACTCGGCTGGGGCCGTTGCATGGCGTCCCCTATGGTTTGAAGGACTTGTTCGACACCGCCGGCATCGTGACCGGATGGGGCGCCGAGCCTTATCAAAACAGAGTGCCGGACCGCGATGCGGCGATTGTCGTCAAGCTGCGGGCGGCGGGCGCCGTGTTGCTCGGCAAGACAACTCTCGGCGCGCTCGCCTACAACGACATTTGGTACGGGGGGCGGACTCGCAATCCTTGGAACCTCAACGAAGGATCGAGCGGGTCGAGCGCCGGTTCTGCTTCCGCGACGGCGGCGGGCCTCTGCGGTTTCTCGATCGGCACCGAAACGCTCGGCTCGATCACTTCGCCGAGCCAACGCTGCGGAACGACCGGCTTGCGGCCGACCTTCGGTCGAGTATCGCGCGTTGGCGGCATGGCCCTCTGCTGGTCGTTGGATAAAGTCGGGACGATCTGCCGGGCGGTCGAGGACACCGCCATGGTGCTGGCGGCGCTGAACGGCGGCGACAGCGCCGACAGGTCATCAATCGACGCGCCGTTCAATTTCGACGCCGCGGCGCCGATCGCGGGCATGCGGCTCGGCTTTCTTCCCGAAGCCTTCGGCGAAGGCGCGACCGCAGTCGATCAGGGAGCGCTCGACGCGGCGCGCGGGCTTGGGATCGAAGTCGTCGAAGTTTCGCTCCCAAAACTTCCGTACGGATCGCTGATGAACGCGCTCTATGCGGAGGCCGCGGCCGCCTTCGAGGAATTGACGCTGAGCAATCTCGACGACACGCTGACGTGGCAGGATGACGGCGCGTGGCCCAACACCTTTCGCAAGGCTCGCTTCCTCTCCGCAGTCGATCACGTCCAACTCGACAGGCTGCGCTATCAGACAATGCTGGCGCTCGACGGCCTGTTCCGGCAGGTCGACGCCGTGATTGGTCCTTTCATGACCGGCCCGATGCTGGTCGCCAGCAATTTCACAGGTCACCCTTGCTTGCATCTGCGCGCCGGCTTTCTCGACGTTGCGACGCGCGGGGCCGCTTCGCTCGGGGCCGGCGCGCTGACGACCGGCGAACCTGGAACCGGGCCGCTCTTCCGGGTTCCGCAGGGCGTCTCACTATGGGGCCCGCTCTTCGCTGAAGGCCCGCTCATCAATCTCGGCATGGCGCTCGAACGAGCGCTCGGAGTTGCTTCGTCGCGGCCAGAGTTCCCCGCCTGACGGCGAGCATGCCGGTTATGTGCAAAGGCTTCGGATCAACCGGGGCGGTTTTGCGGGGAGATTAGGACTTGAAGGGCGTCCGCTCGGCGCGCCATTCCAATGGGTGCGCGGTCGACGGGACGATCGTTTGCAAAGGGAGCGTACCATGAATCGACGCGAATTCTTGACATCGACAACCTTGTTGGGCGGCGCAGCGCTATTTGGTTCAACGTACCCCTCGGCGCTGCTTGCTCAACCGACGCCCAAAAAGGGCGGTACTCTGATCTGGGGTCATTCGGAAACGACCCAGAACATGGACATCCATCAGGTCGGCTCGGCGTCCACGCTACGCATGCTGCAGAACGTGCACAACGCGATCGTCACCATCGACAAGAACTTCCAAGTTATTCCGAACTTGGCGGAGAAGTTCGAGCAAAGCCCCGACGGGCTCACCTACACGTTCCATATGCGTCCGAACGTCAAATTCCACAACGGCAAGACGATGACAGCCGCGGACGTCAAATACTCGTTTGACCGCTGCAGCGACCCGAAGACCGGCGCGACCAATATCGAAGTCTTCAACAATGTTGGGACTATCGAAGCGCCCGATGACGGCGCCGTGGTCATCAAGATGAAGAGCGTCTATGCGCCTTTCCTCTCGCGCCTCGCCGAAAACGGGGCCGGCGCGATCATTCCGACCGGCTCCGGCGATATCCAGGGCACGACGCCGACCGGAACAGGCCCATTCAAATTCGTGCGTCGTGAATTCGGCCATGAGGTCGAGCTTGCCCGGTTCGACGACTATTGGGAGGGGCCGGCCTATCTCGACCGCGTGATCGCGCGCGAGATTCCGGAACCGACGGTTCGGCTTACCGGACTGCGCGCCGGCGAACTGCACATGATCGACGCCATTCCCGCCGACCGCATCGACGAGATCAAGAAGAGCGACACGCTTCAGACAGTCCTATGGTTCCCGCTCAACTTCGACTTCCTGAACTTCAACCACGACTTCGAGCCGTTCAAGGATAAGCGGGTGCGAGAGGCCTTCGATCTGATGATCGACAAGCAGGAGCTGTTGCAGGGCGCCCTGTGGGGACAGGGCAAGCTGACGGCTTCGCCGAGCTTCCCGACATCGAGCTCCTACGACAGCGCGCTCAAAAATCGCGCTCAGGACATGCAGAAGGCTCAAGCCCTGTTGGCCGAAGCCGGCTATGGGCCGGGCAAATTGAAGCTCGTGTTCAAGACGACGACGAATTACCCGTACCACATCGAGGCCTCGCAGATCATGGCCGAATGGTTCCGCGCCGGCGGCGTCGAGATGACGATCGAGCAGCTGACATGGGCCGACTGGCTCAGCCAGTGCTGGATCAACAAGGACTTCCAGATCACGATGATGAATTTCTTCACGCTCTGGGAGCCGGACTTCCTCTATTACAGCCTCTGGCACACCAACGGCCCGTTCAACTACCGCAAGATCAGCGACCCCGACATCGACCAGCTGACCGAACAGGCCCGCGGAACGGTGGACGACGCCGCGCGCGCCGAGCTCTACAAGAAGGTGCAACAACGCATCTTCGACGAGACCCACGACGTGGTCCTGTGGTTCCGCAACGGGTCGATCGGAGCGCAAAAGTCGGTGGGAGGCCTCGATACGATCGTTCATCCGAACGGCAGCAACCTCAACTTCCACAAGGTCTACTTGAGCGCCTGATTCTTGACGCGCAGGCCGGTCCGCCTGGCGGACCGGCCGTTTGTTCATGATCCGCCATGACCTATATTTTCAACCGCCTGCTCTCGATCATCCTCACGCTCTTCCTGATCTCGGTGATCACCTTCGCGGTCACCAACATCCTGCCGGGCGACGTGGCGATGATGATCTTGGGGACGCAGAGCAATCCGACCGCGCTTGCCGGTTTGCGTCACTCGCTCGGGCTCGAGGATCCGCTTGTCGTCCAGTACTGGCGCTGGATGGGCGGCATGCTGACGGGCGACTTCGGCCATTCGCTGGTGTTCAAGGTGCAGATCGCGACTTTGCTCGTGCAGAAACTGAAGGCGAGCGCGCTGATCGTCGTCGTGTCCATGACGATCGCGATTTCCTGCGCGGTTCCGCTCGGCGTTTGGTCGGCGGTTTACCGCAACCGCTGGCAGGATACGGTGAGTTCGACAATCGCCCTTTTCGGGATCAGCCTGCCGGACTTCTTCTGGGGAATCGTGCTGATCTTGATCTTCGCGCGCGCGCTCGGCTGGCTGCCGTCGAGCGGGTTCGTCGATCCGGCGCAGAACTTCCCTAGCGCCATCGAGCACGCCTTCCTGCCGTCTCTCGCGCTTGGCCTCGGGCTCATGGCCCAGCTCACTCGCGTGACGCGGTCGACGATGACCGGCGTTCTCAATCAAGAGTTCATTCGGGTTGCGCGCGCCAAGGGCCTCGGCGAGCGCGTCGTGGTGTGGCGCTACGCGCTGGCCAACGCCATCGGTCCCGTCATGACGGTGGCGGGGTTGCAGATCGGCTACCTGTTCGGCGGCATCATCGTGGTCGAGAGCCTGTTCAACTACACCGGCATGGGCTGGACGACGTATCAGGCGTTGCTCAACCGCGACGTCCCGCTGATCCAGACGTCCGTCTTCGTCATAGCCTCCGCCGTCATGTTGATAAATCTCGTCGTGGACCTGCTCTATTTCGTGGTCGATCCGCGCATCCGGGCGACCTAGCCGTGAAGCGCTTCATCACGCCGAAAGGGGTTGTCGGTTTCGCTCTCATCGTCGTCATCGCTGCGGTGGGCATTGCCGCGCCGCTCGTCATCCCGGCCGATATGGCGACGCGCATGACGATGTCGCTCCGGCTGAAGCCGCCGGGGTTCGAGCACCTCCTCGGCACCGACCAGCTCGGCCGCGATCTCTTGTACCGCGTCATGCTTGGGGCTCACACGTCGCTGCTGATCGCCGGCGCGGCCGTAGCCATGAGCGTCGCGTTCGGCCTGCCTCTCGGCATCGTGTCCGGCTACATGGGCGGCTGGACCGACACGGCGCTGATGCGCCTCGTGGACACGCTCCTCAGTTTCCCTGCGCTGCTGCTGGCGCTCACCATCAGCGCCATGTTGGGGCCGAACATTCCGAACACCATCCTGGCGATCGGCATAGCCTTTACGCCCTTCCTCGCCCGCATCATCCGGGGCGAAGCGCTTAGGGTGGCGCAGATGCCTTACGTCGAGGCGGCGCGCGCGGCCGGCGCCAATCATTTCTGGATGATCGTGCGTCACGTGCTGCCGAACGTGTTTCCCCTCGTTATCGTCCAAGCGACGATCAGCCTCGCCTTCGCTATCCTCGCGGAGGCCGGGCTCTCGTTCCTCGGCCTCGGCACCCAGCCGCCGCAGTCCTCATGGGGGCTGATGATCCAGGCTTCGCGGGACTATCTGGATGTGGCGCCCTGGACGGCGTTGGTCCCGGGCGCGGCCGTGGCGCTCTCCGTATTGGGTCTGAACATGTTCGGCGACGTCCTCAGAGACGTGCTCGATCCGAGGTCGCGCTGATGGCTTCTTTCGTAGCCCGGTCTAACCTCGCGCAGAGCGAAAAAGCGCCGTCGGACGCGACGCAACCGATCGTCGCGATCAGCAATCTGCGCGTCGAATTCGACACCGACGACGGGCCGGTGGTCGGCGTGAACGACGTCAGCTTCGCGGTCCGGCCTGGGGAGACGCTCTGCGTCGTCGGGGAATCGGGCTCCGGCAAATCTGTGACGTCCCTGTCGCTGATGCGCCTCGTTGAATTCGGCGGCGGACGCATCACATCGGGCAGGCTCAATTTTGCGCGCCAGAACGGCGCGACCATCGATCTCGCCAAGGCGGACGCCGCCACGATGCGGGCGATCCGCGGCAATGAGATCGGCATGATTTTCCAAGAGCCGATGACTTCGCTCAACCCGGTTTTCACTGTTGAAAGCCAGCTCATCGACGGGCTGATGGCCCATAAGCGGCTGAACCGCGCGGCGGCGCGCAAGCGCGCTCTCGAGCTGCTGGAGCATGTGCGCATTCCCGAGCCGGAGCGAAGGCTTAAGCAATATCCGCATGAGCTTTCGGGCGGCATGCGCCAGCGCGTGGTCATCGCGATGGCCATGGCTTGCGAGCCGCGCTTGCTCATTGCCGACGAGCCGACGACCGCGCTCGACGTGACGATCCAGGCCGAGATCCTGGCGCTTATCGGCCGGCTAAAGCACGAGAACGGCATGGCGGTGCTGTTCATCACCCACGACATGGCCGTCGTCGCGCAGATGGCCGATCGCGTCGTCGTGATGTACCGCGGCAATATCGTCGAGGAAGGTTCGGTCGAGGAGATTTTCCGGGCGCCCCGGGAAGATTACACCCGCGCCCTTCTCGCGGCCGTCCCGAAGCTTGGCGAGATGCGCGACAAGCCGGGGCCGGAGCCGATGCGCATCCTTGGCGCCGAGCGCAAAGCTGCGCCCTCCGACGCGCCGCCGCCGCGCCAAGCGCCGCCGGCGAAGCGTCGGCCGCTCCTCGAAGTCAGTCATCTCACGACGCGCTTCCCTGTGAAAGGCGGCGTGCTTCGTCGCACTGTTGCGAGAGTCCACGCGGTCGAAGACGTGAGCTTCACGCTGCTGACCGGAGAGACGATGTCGCTCGTCGGCGAGTCCGGATGCGGCAAATCCTCCTGCGGCCGCTCGATCCTCCGCCTCGTCGAACCCGAGTCGGGTAAAGTGTGGCTCGACGGCGCCGACATCCGCTCGCTCGGGGCTCCCGATCTGCGTCGAGCGCGGCGGGACATGCAGATGATCTTCCAGGACCCCTTCGCATCGCTCAATTCCTATCGCCGGCTGAGCGATCAGGTGGCCGAGCCGCTTCAGAACTTCCGGCTCGCTTCCCGCAGCGAGATCGAGGACCGCGTCGCCACTCTGTTCGACCGGGTGGAGCTGCCGCGCTCTTTCCTACGCCGCTATCCGCATGAGCTTTCCGGCGGCCAGCGCCAGCGCGTCGCCATCGCCCGGGCGCTGGCGCCGCAGCCCAAGCTGATCGTCGCCGATGAATCGGTTTCGGCGCTCGATGTATCCGTGCAGGCGCAGGTGCTCAACCTCCTCATGGAGCTGCAGGCCGATCTCGGCCTGTCGTTTCTGTTTATCAGTCACGACATGGCCGTGGTCGAGCGGGTCTCGCATCATATCGCCGTCATGTACCTTGGCCGCATAGTCGAGATTGGGTCGCGCCGGGCGGTGTTCGAGAACCCCCGCCATCCCTATACCCAAGCGCTGCTCAAGGCGGTGCCGATCGCCGACCCCAGCCGTCGTCACTTTCTCGATGACTCGAGTTATCGGCCGCTGTCGTCGCCGATTTTTCCGTTGAACCACGCGCCCTTGCCCTCGACCTACGAGGAGGTCGAGCCGGGCCACCTCGTCCTTGTCGCCGCTTAAGTCCGCCGACCTGGTTTCGCCGCCTCCGCGAAATACTTAGCGGCCGGCGGGCGTTACGAGATCCTCGATCCTGATTGGAAATCGGCGGACTCGCGTCCCCGTGGCGTGCCAGACCGCGTTTGCGACGGCGCCGGCCGAGCCTGTGACGCCAATTTCCCCGACCCCCTTGATGCCGAGCGCATTCACGAACGGGTCGTCTTCATGAATGAGAAGCGCTTCCAGAAACGGCGCGTCGGCGTTCACTGGAATGTGGTACTCCGCCAGGTCGGCGTTCATCACGCGCCCGGACCGCCGATCGATAACGGCGTGTTCGTGCAGCGCGAAGGATAAGCCCCAGATCATGCCGCCATAGTATTGGCTGCGGACCAGGCGAGGGTTGATGATGCGTCCCGCCGCAAAGGCGCCGACGAGGCGGGCGGCTCGAATCTGCCCGAGATCGGGGTCAACCTTGACCTCCGCGAAAACGGCCCCATGCGCATGCATGGCGTAGGTTGACTGGGCGGCCGGGTCCGCGCCGCTCGCCCCGCGTCCCTCAATTTCGCGCAAGCCCGCGCGCGCCAGAATGTCGATGTAGCTCTCGCTTCGGCTTTCGTCATCGCGGCGATAAAGACGTCCGTCGCGCGCGATCACGCCGGCGTTGCCCGCGCCAAATAGCGGCGAGCCTTGATCGGCAGTCGCCAGGTCGGCGAGCTTGGCGATGGCGTCGGCGCCGGCGCTATGGATCGCCATGCCGGCGGTGGCGGTGTGACCCGAGCCTCCGGCGATTCCTGCATCCGGCAGATCGGAGCTGCCCGCCCTGAACTCGACCTGATCGATCCCGAGCGCAAGGCCATCGGCCGCGATCTGAGCCAGCGCGGTCCAAGCGCCTTGGCCCATGTCGATGGCGCTTGTCTCCATGAGGCCGGTTCCGTCGCCTCGTATTGCCGCACGAGCCTCGGCTCGGAACATCAGCGCTGGAAAGGTCGCGGTTCCCACGCCCCAGCCGACGAGGAACCCGGCCTCGTCGCGCATTTGCCGAGGCGCAAGCGGGCGATGAGCCCAGCCGAAGCGCTCGGCCCCTTGCAAGTAGCAATCGCGCAAGGCCTTCGAAGAAAACGGCCTGCCGGAGATCGGCTCGACGTCGGCGTAGTTCTTGAGACGGAAGGCGAGCGGGTCCATGCCGCAGGCCTCGGCCGCCTCGTCGATCGCGCTCTCAAGCGCGATCGAGCCGGTAGCCTCGCCGGGCGCCCGCATGAAGAGCGGCGTGCCGGTGTCAATCCGAACCGCCTCATGCGATGTGGCGATCGCAGGGCTTGCGTAGAGCGTATGTGAGGCATCCGCGGCGGGCTCGAAGAAATCATCGAAGACGCTCGACGCGGTCTTGGCATGATGGTCGAGCGCCGTCAGCCTGCCTTCCGCGTCGACGCCAATGCGCAATCGTTGCCGCGTCGGCGGGCGATGGCCGACAGGTCCGTACATTTGTTCGCGACGGAGCACCAGCTTGACCGGACGATTGACCAGCCGGGCGGCCATGATTCCCAGCACCTGCGGCCCCGAGATCAGGCCCTTGGAGCCGAAACCGCCGCCGAGGAACGGGCTGCGAATGTGGATGTTTTCCGGCGAAATGCCGAAAAGCCCGGCGATGCGGCCGCGGGCGATCGCCGGGCCCTGGCTCGGCGTATCGATCGAGAGCGTATCGCCGTCCCACGCCGCGACAATCGCGTGAGGCTCCATTGCATTGTGATACTGAGTCGGCGTCTCGTACGTAGCCTCGATCCGCTTCGACGCTCTCTTGAGGCCCGGTTCGACATCGCCTTTCTGCATGACAGCAGGATTGCCGATGCCGACGCCAGGCGGAACGAAACTCTCGCTCGCGTCAAGACCGACGCGAGCGGGCTCCGCCTCGTATTGAGGCGCGAGAAGCGCTGCCCCTTCCGTCGCCGCTTCGAGGCTTTCGGCGATCACCACGGCGATCGGCTGATTGGCGTAACGCACCCTGTCGTTCTGCAGGAGATCGAGCCTGAACATGAACGGATTGTTCTTTTCATCCGGGTCTTGCGCAAGCGGAGGCCTGTTGGCCGGGGTCATCACTTCGACGACGCCTTTGCAGCCCTTGGCGGCCTCGACGTTGAGAGATTTCACGCGTCCACGCGCGATGCTGCTGACCGCCATAACGGCGTGGAGCATGCCGGCTGGATGATTGTCCGCCGCGTATCGGGCTTTCCCGGTGACTTTGAGCACGCCGTCGCGGCGGGTCAGCGGTTGTCCGATGTTTGAGCCGTGGCGGACGTGCGGCGAAGTCTGGCTGAGACCGATCTCAGGCGTCATGGCGCGCTCCAGCGACAGAAGAGAAGGGGGACGCCGGAAGGGCCGGGAGGCGTTCTGGCGTTCCAGCCGCGGCCATCGTCAGGGCTCGCAGCAGGACCCGCCGGGCAAGCTCGATTTTGAACGCGTTATCCCCCGAGGGCTTTGCCTCGGCGAGCGCGGCTTCCGCGGCGCGGCGGAAGACGGCCTCGCTCGGACTTGCGCCGGCCAGAATCTCCTCGGCCGCGCGAGACCGCCAGGGCTTGGCCGCAACTCCGCCGAGCGCAAGCCGGGCTTGCCGGATCTTGCCGCCCGCGTTGTCAAGCGCGGCGGCGGCCGAGACCACCGCAAAGGCGTAGGAAGTACGTTCGCGGACTTTGAGATAGCGCTGATGCTTGGAAAAGGCCGCTGCTTGGCCGGGCAGGCGAAGCGCGACGATAAGATCGCCAGGCTCGAGGGCGGTCTCTCGCTCAGGGGCGTTACCGGGCAATCTGTGAAGGTCTTCGAGCGGAATATCGCGCCGGCCCTTTCTGCCTTCGATCTCCGCCACGGCGTCGAACGCGACGAGCGGCACGCAGAAGTCCGACGGATGGGTGGCGATGCAGGCCTCGCTCCAGCCGATGATCGCGTGCAGCCGATTTTCGCCGTGGAGCGCGTCGCATCCGGAGCCTGGCTCACGTCGATTGCAGGCGCTTGCGACGTCGTAGAAATAGGGGCAGCGCGTCCGTTGCATGAGATTGCCGCCGACGGTTGCGGCGTTGCGAAGTTGCGCCGATGCGCCGGAAAGGAGCGCCTCGGCGATCGCCGGGTAGGAGCGCAAGATATCCCGATCGTGCGCCAGATCGGCGTTGCGCACGAGCGCGCCGATGCGCAGGCCGCCGTCAGACTGTCGTTCGATCTGGTCGAGGCCAGGAATGCGCGTGATGTCGATGAGACGATCCGGACGCGTAACGCCGCCCTTCATGAGGTCCAGGAGGTTGGTGCCCGCCGCAAGATACGTGGCCCCCGCGCCAGCCGCTGCGATCGCGTCGGGAATTGTCGAGGGCCGGATATAGTCGAAGGTCTTCATGCGGCGTCCCTCCGGCCGGCCGCGGTGAGTTTCTTCTGCGCGTCCAGCACCGCCTCGGTTATGCCGAGATAGGCGCCGCATCGGCATAGATTTCCGCTCATGGCCTCGCGGATGCGCTCGGGATCGTCGCCTGCGTGACCCTCGTTGATGAGGCCGATGGCGCTCATGATCTGGCCTGCCGTGCAGAATCCGCATTGGAATCCGTCAAAAGCTATGAAACCGGCTTGAACCGGATGAAGCTCGTCGCCATGGGCGACGCCCTCGATCGTAAGGACCTCGGCGCCGTCATGGCTGAGCGCCAGGGCCAGGCACGAGTTGATCCTTTTTCCGTTGACGAGAACCGTGCATGCGCCGCATTGGCCGCGGTCGCATCCCTTCTTGGTCCCGGTCAGGTCGAGCCGCTCACGCAGCAGATCCAAAAGCGTCACGCGCGGGTCGTCGAGCTCGACGTTTCGCTTTTCGCCGTTCACCGTCAGGCTGATGGAGAAATTCATAGGCGCTCCGATCAGTGTTATTGTCGAAAATGAATATGGCCGTCGACGCCGCCGATGGCGGCTCGAGGTTGTCTGCGGTCCATCAAACGGCATATACGGAGGCGTCCTCCGGTTTGCAAGATGGGGGGATTTCGCTTACTCGGATGGGAGTTCATTCCGCCAAAACCGCTCGCAAGCCCCGCTCCGATTCGATTCGCAATCGCGAGCGGGTCTTGAAGGCCGCCACTAAAGTCTTCAGCGCCGGCGGTCCCGACGCCAGCCTCGAGGCCGTCGCAAAACGGGCGGGGGTTGGCATCGGAACGCTCTATCGCCATTTCCCAACGCGCGAATCGCTTTTTGAAGCGGTCTATCGGCGCGAGGTGGAGCAGCTTGGCGAACTTGCCGAGCAATTGATCAAAGAGGCGGCGCCGGTCGAGGCCTTGCGCTGCTGGCTGCGGGCCAATGTCCAGCTCGTCGCCACCAAGAAGGGGATGCTGGCGGCGTTGGCGATCGCCGCGCACGGCCGGTCGGAACTCTATGCTTATTCTTTTGAGCGCCTCACAAAAGCCGTCGGCTCGCTTCTCGATCGCGCCGTCGCCGCAGGCGAGATACGCGCCGATATCACGCCCGAGGACCTCCTGCGCGCCCTCGTGGGCATGTGCTACTCCTATGATCGGCCCGATTGGCAGTCGACCGTGCTTCGCCTTGTGGACGTCTTTGTCGATGGGCTCGGCGTCAAGCCGCGCGAACCAACGAAGGCGGCGTCGCCCTCTCGTCGAGGCGACGCGACCGTGTGAGGCGATCGGCGGGACTTAAAAACTTCGAGGAGACGAGGATGGCTAACGACAAAATGCAAGCTCAAATGACCGGGAAAGGCGGTTTCATCGCCGCGCTCGACCAAAGCGGCGGATCAACGCCCGGCGCGCTTCGCCTCTACGGCATCCCAGACAGCGCCTACAGCGGCGATGCCGAGATGTTCAAGCTGATGCATGAGATGCGCGTGCGCATTATGACCGCGCCCGCCTTCACGGCCGCCAAGGTCATCGCCGCGATTCTTTTCGAAGGCACGATGGATGGCCAGGCGCACGGAAAGCCGGTCCCGACTTTTCTCTGGGAGGAGCGGGGCGTCATACCCTTCTTGAAGGTCGACAAAGGCCTCGAGGCCGAGAAGGACGGCGTCAGCCTTATGAAGCCGATGCCGACGCTTGGCGCGCTTCTCGCCCGGGCGGTCAAGCTCGGGATTTTTGGCACAAAGATGCGATCGGTCATCAACCTGGCTTCGAAGGAAGGCATCGCCGCCGTCGTCAAGCAGCAGTTCGACGTCGCCGCCGAAATCGCCAAGCACGGACTGATGCCGATCATCGAGCCGGAAGTCTCGATCAAGAGCCCGGATAAAGCCGGCGCCGAAACCATTCTTCGCGCTGAGTTGATCAAGGCGCTCGATGCTTTGCCAAATGACCGCCAAGTCATGCTCAAGCTGACGATCCCGAGCGTTCCCGATTTCTATGCGCCGCTGGTGAGCCACAAGCGCGTCGCAAGGGTCGTCGCGCTTTCCGGCGGCTACACGCGGGCTGACGCGTGCAAGCGTCTCGCCGCTAACCACGGCGTGATCGCGAGCTTCTCCCGCGCTCTCACCGAGGATCTCAAGCGGTCGATGAGCGACGCCGCGTTCGACGAGACTCTGGCGAAGTCCATCGATGAAATCTACCAGGCCTCGACCGTGAAGGTTTGATGCGCGGGCGATCGGGCTGCGGCGAAATCTGGCGCCGATCGCGCGCCCGCGGGACAGGCCGACGTCACGACATTGATGGCGGCCCTTGCGCCGAAGCGATAAGGTTCTAGCTAAGCTCATAGCCCTTCGAGGAAAGAGCCGATGGTCGAGAAATCCCGCTTCGAAACGCCGCCGCCGCTTCAGCCTCAGCCGGAGGACCTCGGTTTCGATCTGGATCGGATCCTCAAATCCGTCGTATCGCTTCAGGCCGTCATACCCGAGGACGCCTTCACCGCGCCGATCCTGGGGACAGAGCGCGCGGGAAGCGGCGTCGTCATCGGCGAGAGCGGGCTCGTGCTCACCATCGGCTACCTCGTCACCGAGGCGGAGAGCGTATGGCTCACTAGCGCTGATGGGCGGGTGACGCCCGCCCATCCGCTCGCCTACGACCAAGAGACCGGCTTCGGCCTTGTGCAAGCGCTCGGCCGGCTCGATTTGCCGGCGCTGGAGCTTGGCAAGGCGGCCGAGCTGAAGCTTGGCGATCCTGTTGTCTTCGCCGGCGGCGGCCGCAAGCAGTCGGTGCGCGCTCGCGTCGTCGGCAAACAGGAATTCGCGGGTTACTGGGAGTATTTGCTTGACGAGGCGATTTTCACCGCGCCCGCCCATCCGTTCTGGGGCGGCGCCGGCGTGGTAGGGCCGGACGGCAAGCTCCTCGGCATCGGTTCGCTGCACGTCCAGCAGGCGGCCGAGGGCGGCCAGCAGGTGGACATCAATATGAGCGTGCCGATCGATCTTTTGCCGCCGATCCTTGACGATCTCACCAAATATGGCAGGGTCAACAAGCCGCCGCGGCCGTGGCTCGGCATTTTTTCCGGCGAGAGCGAGGGCCGGATAGTCGTCGCCCATGTGGATGAGCGGGGTCCGGCGGCCGCCGCCGGTCTCCGTCAAGGCGACATCATCTCGGCGATACGCGATTCGAGCGTCGACAACCTCGGCGACCTCTATCGCCAGGTGTGGAGCTGCGGCCCCGCCGGCGTCGAGATTCCGATCGAAATCGTGCGCGACAAGCGGAGCCTCTGGCTGCGCGTCAAATCAGCCGATCGCGCGCGTTATCTCAAAAAGCCGCAGCTGCAGTGATTGTGGTCGAGCGTTTCAACTTCGACATGTCGCGCTCTAGACCTTGATCATGCGCTTGCCGCGGTTCTCGCCCGCGAGCAGCCCAATTAGCGCGGCGGGCGTGTTTTCGAGACCGTCGATCACGTCCTCTTCGACCTTCAGCATGCCTGCTTTGACCCAGGCGCTGAGATCGGCGATCGCCCTGTCGCGCTGCCTAAAAAAATCGCTGACGATGAAACCCTGCATGGTCAGTCGTTTGACGACGATGAGTCCGGGCACGCCGCGCGGGCCTGTCGAGGAGGGCGCGCCGTCATATTGCGAGATCGCGCCGCAGCAGACGATGCGCCCGCGAATGTTCATCTGGGGCAGCACGGCCTCGAGAATTTCGCCGCCGACATTGTCGAAATAAACGTCGACGCCCTTGGGCGTAGCTTCGCGCAAAGCCTTGAAAAGGCCGCCGGCCTTGTAATCGATCGCCGCGTCGAAGCCGAGATGAGCCGTCAACCAGCGGCATTTCTCGGCGCCGCCGGCAATTCCAATCGCGCGGCAGCCCTTGATTTTTGCGATTTGTCCGACAATCGAGCCGACCGAACCGGCGGCCGCTGAGACGACGACGGTTTCGCCTTCTTGCGGGCGGCCGACGTCGATCAGTCCAAAATAGGCGGTGAGGCCGGCGATCCCATAAATGCTGAGAAGATGGCTCAGCGGTTCGACCAGAGGCAGTTTCATCAGAACCTTGGCCGGCAGCGCGGCATAGTCCTGCCAGCCTGTATCGCCGAAGACGAGATCGCCGACCTTCAGATCCGGCGATTTTGACTCGATAACCTCGGCGAGGCCGCCGCCGGCCATCACATTGTTCGCCTCGAGCGCTGGTCGGTACGTTGCGCCCTGCATCCAAGCGCGACTTGCCGCGTCAAGCGAGATGTACCGCACCCGCGCCAGCGCCTCGCCGTCTTTCAGCGCGGGGATCGCCTCTTCGACGAGACGAAAATGCTCCGGGCCGAGCTTTCCGGACGGCTTCTCGACAAACAGGATTTTTCGGTTCACGTCCCTCATGCCGGCCTCCCTCGCGTCTTTCCT
>Ga0070733_10001644_pt1 | contig 16468 bp, 20 predicted proteins | sample Coa_R1_9_FD_66450 | JGI IMG/M metagenome (GOLD analysis project Ga0070733, IMG submission 66450) | Surface soil microbial communities from Centralia Pennsylvania, which are recovering from an underground coalmine fire - Coalmine... | ecosystem: Environmental > Terrestrial > Soil > Unclassified ... | reverse complement strand
CGTAACAATGGATTGCTAGAAAGAAAGAAGTATGGATCCGCATGTTTACAACACGCTGATCCTTTCGGATCTGCACCTGGGTGCGGAGACGAGTCATGCGCGCGAAGCCACGCGCGTGCTGAAGGAGAACCAGTTTCAGCGGCTGATCCTGCTGGGCGATATTTTCGCCGACCTGAACTTTGCCCGTCTCACCAAGGAACACTGGAAGTTTCTGGGGTACATCCGCAAGCTGTCGAATCCCAAGCGCAAGATTGAAGTTGTCTGGGTGGAAGGGAATCACGACCACGGGCTGACCGACATCATGTCGCACCTGGTAGGCGTGCGCGTCTATCAGCATTACGACTGGGATTTTTGCGGGCTGCGGCATGTGGCCATTCACGGCCACCAGTTTGACGGGTTTCAGGTAAGCCGGATGCAGCTGAGCCGGTGGGGAACTTCGCTCTATCTGCTGCTGCAGAAACTGGATTTCAAGAGCAAGCCGATTGCGCGCCTGATTGACCGGCTGAACACGCGCTGGCTGCGGATGTCGCCGAAGGTGGCCGCGGGAGCGCTGCATTATGCCCGGCATCACGGGGCGGATCGAATTTTTTGTGGTCACACCCATGAGGCCCTGCGCATCCAAGAAGATGGGGTTGAGTACTACAACTCCGGCGGATGGGTGGATTCGCGATTGACCTATCTGACGGTGGACGAGAACGGAGTCCAAATTCATGAATATGACGAATACCAACCCGGAACTGACGATCGTGATCCCGGCGAAGAACGAGGCGAAACTGATTCCGCGGCTGCTGACCTCGCTGACGAATCAGGATTACTCGAAGATGCCGAGTACGAGAGTGTTGGTCGCTGACGCGAATTCGACCGACGGAACTCCCGAAATTGTGATGAGTTTCCGCGACCGGCTGAATGTGGACGTGATCCGTGGAGGAATGCCCTCGGTGGGACGGAATCATGGAGCGGCCCTGGCCGACACGACTCACGTTCTCTTCCTCGATGCCGACATTGAATTGGCCGACAATTCGCTGATCCGCCGCTGCATGGAGCGTGCCCAGCGCAAGCAGTTGCAATGCGTGACCACCAACATTGTCTGCCGGGACGGCGGCTTCCTGGACAAGCTGTTTTACGTCGGCAATGATCTGTTTCAGTATCTGTCATGGATTCACCGTCCGTTCGCGACCGGGATGTTCATGCTGTTTGACCGGAAGAAATTCTGGGAGCTGGGTGGATTTCATGAGCAGATTCATTTCGGCGAGGATTACCGCCTGAGTCAGCAGGTGGGCCGCCGGCGGTTTGGCATCGTACGTGGCGGCGTGTACACCACGAATCGGCGTTTCCAGAGAATGGGCCACTTACGCGTAGGCTGGCTCTTCCTGTGGACAGCAATGAATTTCTGGAACGAAGACTTCTTCCTTCGTGATCACAAATATTGGGCGAGCGAAGCGGATCGCGCGAGCCGGACATAGGCCCTGTCGCAGTGCATCTCGAGTTTTGCTAGTGGCCACAAAAACAGGATTCAGCCAACCAGCTGAATCCTGTTTTATTTGCGCCGGCCAAGGAGCGTGCCCGATTAGAAACGCCCCAAGATGCCGTTAGAAATACGGAATTTGTTTTGCGTCAGATTGAAGAACCGCGCCGGCGCGTAGTCGCCTGAAAGCGCCTGGAAATCAAATTAGAAATGCCAGACGATTCCGGTGGAAGCCCGGTAGTCATTCTGGTTGGCGCTGAAGTAGTGAGTGTGAAAGTAATCGCCCTGCACGCGCCAGGCGAAGTTCTTGAACGGCAGTTTGTAATCGGCGCCGCCCCCGAAGGCAATGGCATAATGCAGGTTGATGTTGCGGTCCGCATTTAAACGCTGGCCGCCGCCGAAGGCCTGCACGAAAGGACGCCATTTGCCGATGTTGGTGAAGAGACGCGGCCCGATCAGAAAGTCGTACTCGGTGACGCCGGAGCGATAGTATCCGCTGCCATCGAGAACGAGACCGAGATGCTGCTGGAATCGGACAAAGGGCGAATCTTCCAGCGAGCCGTTCCATCCCTTATAGGACTGTTGGTTAATCGCGTCGGTGAACTCGCCGTAGGAAACACCGGCATAGACGTTGCCGGGAGGAATAAGCTGGGCGGAGCCAGGCAATGAGAACAGGCTAAGGCACAGCAACACAAGCAATGCTGCGGCAATCTTCGACACGAACCATCCCTCCACGGCTCCGAAGCCGGCTAAATGAGTGGAATCAGCAACGAAATTCGTTAGATGCAGTTTACCGGATGGGTATGAGGTCTTGGGGAACAAAATTTGTTTCGGGAGAAGGTCCATCTGCGAACTGCAGGTAGCGAAAATTTAACCGATTTTCGCCGAACCGAAACCTTCGTCCCAGCGTCTATTGGGTAGGATGGACGGACTGGAAGGACGTATGCAAACCGCGGGGCAAACTCGAGAGCGGCAGCTGCACCCGCTTTCTTTTGGACAACACAAGGAGTCTCCGTTGAAGCTGAACCTGGAAACGCGCAATCTTAGCGACGTCATCATTCTTCACTGTGAAGGACGGCTGGTGTATCGCGACGAGGCAGCCGCGCTGTCGCGACTGGCCGGGGAACTTCTGCATCCCGGCGGCAAGCTGGTGCTGGATCTGAGCGGAATAAGATTGATGGACAGCGCGGGCATCGGAGACCTGGCTCTGCTGCAATCGATGGCGCTCGAAAGAAACGCCGTGTTGAAGTGTGCCGGCGCGAACGCCCTGGTGCGGAATCTGTTGAGCCTGACAAATCTGGATACAGTTCTCGATCTCCATTCGACCGTGGACGAGGCGATGGAATCGTTGCACGACGACAGGGTTCTGGCTGATTGCTGAGAAACGCATGGCTGAGCAAGGGAGCAGCGCGAATCAGCTTTCGCGATGAAACCGGTAGCGCCCCTTGCGCTCCAGGGCCATGGCTTCCGCAACTTTCAGAAACGCGCGAGCCGCGTGCGACAGGTTTGCCTGCTTACGATAGATGAGGCGCAGCTTGCGCTTCAGCTGCAGTTCGCGCACGGGAATTCGCACCAGCTCTCCGCGGCTTACTTCGGCTTCCACGCTGATTCCCGGCACCAGCGCGACTCCATTTCCCGTCGCGACAAACTGCTTGATGGCCTGCAGCGTCGGTAGCTCGAGGTCCATATGCAGTGGCGTCTTGTGAGTCTTGAAGAGCTGGATCACTTTTTCGCGGTAGGGCGACGATACGATGTGGGCCACGAAGCTTTCGGCGCCAAGCTGGCGGATGCTGAGCTGGCGCGCGGCCGCCAGCGGATGCCGCGGCGGCACGACAAAGACCAGTTCGTCGAGATAGACCACAACGGAGTGCAGGTTCGGCTCCTGAGGCTCGTAGGAGAGCACACCGAACTCAGTGGCGTAGCGCAGGACGTCATCCGGAATACGGCTGCCCAGCGCGCGCTCGACCGTGATCTTGATCATGGGGTGGAGACGACGAAATTCGGCGAGCACGGGCAGTAAGTAGAGAACCGTAAACTCATTGGCGGCGATGATGAGTTTGCCGGTCTGCAGTTCGCGCAGTTCGGTGAGCGATTCGGAGGCTTCGCTGCGCAGATTGATCAGCTTTTCCGCGTACTCATACAGCACCTTGCCGGCGTCGGTGAGAATGCCTTCGCGGGAAGAACGGTCGAAGAGCGCTTCGCCGAGTTCCTCCTCCAGCTTGCGGATGGTCTGGCTGACGGCGGACTGGGTGCGGAACAGCTTTTCGGCGGCGCGGGAGAAGCGGCGCTCGCGGGCGACGGCCAGAAATACCTCGAGTTGCGACAGTTCCATGGGCTTTTCCGGTTCGTTAATGGATTCTTAATTAAACATAAGCAGTGCTTATTATATGTCATTGTCTAATGATTGCTGAAGAATTATAAGTTTTGCTTCTGGCAGGAATCCTCTTACCATAAAGCTTCAGTCTGCTCCGCTCAAGTTCGGGGCAAAGTTCCAGCCAGGAGAACATGACCGCAGATCGTGCCCGCATCACGGTGTTTGACACCACCCTTCGCGACGGGGAGCAGTCGCCGGGTTGCAGCATGAACCAGCAGGAAAAGCTGCGTCTGGCGCACCAACTCGACCGCCTGGGAGTGGACGTGATTGAGGCCGGGTTTCCAATTGCGTCGGAAGGCGATTTCGAAGGAGTCAAGGCGATCGCCGCGGTGATTCGCCGGCCGATCATTGCCGGCCTGGCCCGGGCCTGCCGTCCAGATATCGAGCGCGCGTGGGAAGCGCTCAAGGATGCGGCGCGGCCGCGCATCCACGTGTTTCTCGCCACCTCCGATATTCATCTCCAATACAAACTTCGGATTACGCGCGACCAGTGCCTCGCGCAAGCGCGGGATGCAGTGAGGTTCGCGAAGTCGCTGTGCGCGGACGTAGAGTTTTCACCGGAAGACGCGACGAGGACGGATCCCGAGTTTCTCTGCCGGGTTCTCGAAGCCGTGGTTGAGGCGGGCGCGACGACGCTGAACATTCCGGACACCGTCGGGTACACCGTGCCGCATGAGTTTGGCGATCTGATTACGAAGATCCGGCAGCGGGTGAAGGGAATTGAAAACGTGACGATTTCGGCGCACTGCCACAATGACCTCGGGTTGGCGGTCGCCAACGCGCTGGCCGCGGTAGCAGCGGGCGCGCGGCAGGTGGAATGCACCATCAACGGCATCGGCGAGCGCGCGGGGAACGCGTCACTGGAAGAGATTGTGATGGCATTGCGCACCCGGCAGGACCGCTATCCCTATGAAACCGGCGTGGTGAGCGAGCAGATTTTCGCCGCCAGCCAGATGCTCAGCGAAGTCACGGGCGTAGCGGTGCAACCGAACAAGGCGATCATTGGACGCAATGCGTTCGCGCATGAGGCGGGCATTCACCAGGATGGAATGCTAAAGAATCCGCTGACCTACGAAATCATGACGCCGAAATCAGTGGGCGTTCCGGATTCGAAGCTGGTTCTGGGCAAGCACTCCGGGCGGCACGCGCTGGGCATTCGGTGCGAACAGCTGGGATATCAGTTCGACCGGCGCGCGCTGGACGACATCTACCGGAGGTTCGTGCGGCTGGCGGATAAAATCAAGCATGTCGAGGATCATCATCTGCTGGAACTGATTCGCGACACGCATAAGCCGGCTGGGTCGGCGACTCCGCTGATTGAGCCGAACATGGTCGGCCAGACCGTGATCGGGCAGAACGTGATCGGCCAGAACAGGCTTGAGCAGAACCTGCTTGAGCAGAACCTGGAATCGAAGCCGGCGGTGTCGAGCGCTCCGCCAGCGGCCTCAGAAGTCGAGACGGGAAAGCCGTTTCCGGTCGCGCCTGCCACCGGGACCTACGGAGTACCGCTCGAGTCCAGCCATGAGCAGCAACAGCAGGAAGACTACCTCTGGGGCGTGTAGGATCGCCCGGAACTGCCCGCTTCTCATCTTGCCAGGTTGACCCAGCCAGGTGTCCCTGCCAGTTGATCTTGCCAGCAGACTGCGCCGCAAATTAGCCTTCCTTCTAGCCTCATAATGAAAGGGAATCGCTCAACTCCATGCTTGTGAAACTTACGGTTCTTCCCGGTGACGGCATTGGTCCGGAAGTGACGGAGCAGGCAGTGCGTGTGCTCAAGTCGGTGGCGGAGGGATTCGGCCATCATCTTGAGCTTCAAAACAAACTCATCGGCGGGGCGGCGCTGAATGCGGCGGGAGACCCGTTGCCGGCCGACACGATCAAGACATGTCTGGCATCGTCGGCGGTGCTGCTGGGTGCAGTTGGAAGTCCGGCCTTCGACAAGAATCCTGGGCACCTGCGGCCGGAGGCCGGGTTGCTGCGGCTGCGGCGCGAGCTCGGAGCGTATGCGAATCTGCGGCCAGCGGTGTTTTTTCCGGCGCTGGAAGATTCATCTCCGCTGCGAGCGGAGATCGTACGGGGCACCGATATTCTGATTGTCCGGGAGTTGCTCGGCGGGGCATATTTTGGCGAGCCGCGCGGGATCTCGGAAGTTGCCGGCACGGGCCGAGTCGCGATCAACACGATGAAGTACTCGGAAACGGAGATCGAGCGCATTGCGCGCGTAGCCTTCGAGCTGGCGTTAAAGCGCAAGGGGAAAGTTCTTTCGGTGGACAAAGCGAATGTCCTTGAATGCTCGCGGCTGTGGCGGGAAGTGGTGACGCGAGCGGGGAAAGGCTATCCGTCAGTCAAACTGGCGCACCAGTACGTGGACTCAGCCGCGATGCTGCTGGTGCAGCGGCCGGCGGAGTTTGACGTGCTGCTGACAGAAAATATGTTTGGCGACATTCTGTCGGATCAGGCGGGCGGCGTGGTGGGATCGCTGGGCCTGCTGGCCTCGGCGAGCATCGGTGGTCCGGTGGGATTGTATGAGCCGGTGCACGGATCAGCGCCGGATATCGCGGGCAAGGACATTGCGAATCCGATGGGGGCGATTCTTTCCGCGGCGATGCTGCTGCGCCATTCGTTACAGCTGGAAGCGGAAGCGGCGTGCATTGAAAACGCGGTCACGAGCGTGTTGAACGAAGGCGCGCGCACGGCCGATCTGGCCAGCAAGGGGAAGCCTGCGATTTCCACGCGAGAAATGGGAGACCGAGTGGTAAAGGCGGTCAAGGCTGCGGCGCCTGCCGCAATGAAAAGCTAGGCGAGAAGCCCGGTGAGAAGTTAAGCGCGACGGCGGTCGCGTCCGGGTACGGCGCCCGGCGCCTGCGGCAGAACCACCGGACGGCCATCATATTTGCCGGTCCAGTCATTCCAGCGCACGTGCAGCATCTCCAGGAACATCCGTGAACCGTCTTTGAGCGGATGGATACGGGTCCCTCCGCTGTGCCCCCAAAGCACGGGGACTTCCTTCACCTGAAATCCGAATTTGCGGGCGAGAAAAAGAATCTCGGGATCGAAGCCCCAGCGCTCGATCTTTTGCAGCGGAAAAATGGCCTGCACGGCGGGCTGGCGGAAGGCCTTGAATCCGCATTGCGTGTCGGCGAACTGGAGGCCGAGCGTGGAGCGCAGCAGGAGATTGAATACGCGGCCGAAGATCTGGCGGTGCAGGGGTTGACGCTGCGTCTGCGTCTCGGCGCGTAGCCAGCGCGAGCCGATGGCGATGTCCGCGCCGCTTTCGATCGCGGCCAAGAGTTTCATGGATTCCTCGATCGGAGAGGAAAGGTCGGCGTCGCTGAAGAGAACGATGCGGCCGCGAGCGTGCAGCATGCCGTTGCGGACGCTGTAGCCCTTGCCGCGGTTGCCAGGATTTTCGACGAGATGAACGATCTGGTCTTGAGCGGCGAAGGCGTGGACGATCTCGGCGGTATTGTCCGAAGAGCCGTCATTCACCACGATGACTTCGGCGTCCCATGGCTGGGCGTGAACATAGGCGAGGACCTTCTCCAGCGTGGCGCCGAGACGCGCACTCTCGTTGTAGGCCGGGATGACGATGCTGTATTCGGGGCTCACGTTGTAACCGGGTTCAGCGGCCGGGCCGGTCCCGACGCGCGTTAACAGTTGTGGTGCTTTCGCGCCGCCTGCGACCGATCGGCGGCAGCGGCAATCGTTTCATTGTAGTCGCAGGGACGGATTTCGGGAACCGGGAACGTTGGCTACGGCAACGGCATTCAGGCGACCAGACGCTTGGCTTCCAGCACGTTGAGGTACTCGGCGACGAGGTCGGCGTCCCAGAGGCCGCGGGCGGCTTCGGCGCGCATGATCTCGGCGGCCTGCGGATGAGGGAAAGCAGGCTTGTAAGTACGGGCGGTACACAGCGCGTCGTAGACGTCCACGACCTGCAAAATCCGTGGCAGCAAAGGCGTTTCGGACTTGGTCAGGCCGTCGGGGTAGCCCGATCCGTCACAGTGCTCGTGGTGGTGGCGGATGATGGGCAGCACCAGACTCAGGGAATGCAGGGGCCGGCAGATGTTCTCGCCGGTGATGGGATGCAGCTTCATGATCTCCCATTCCGCGGGAGTGAGGTCGGCGCCCTTGCGAAGAATTTCGTCCGGGACGGCAATCTTGCCCAGGTCATGCAGGTATCCGCCGCGTTTGAGGGCGACGATGGAATCTTCCTCGAGTCCAAGATGGCGGCCGAGCTCGGCGGCGCGGACGGCAAGGCGCTCGCAATGGCCTTCGGTGTAGGGATCGCGGCCTTCCACGATCAAGCCGAGGGTGCAGAGGACGGAGTCGGCGGTTTCAAGTTCATCGGTAAATTCCTTGAGCCGCAGTAAGGACCTCACGCGCGCGATCAGTTCCTCGGCGAGCACGGGCTTGTTCAGAAAGTCGTCGGCCCCCGATTCGATGCCCCGAACTTTGTCGGTGCTGTCGCTTAATCCGGTAATCAGAACGAAGGGGATCAGGCGGGTTGCTGGATTCTCTTTTACGATGCGGCACAGATCATATCCGGAACGGCCGGGCATCATGACGTCGGAGAGGATGAGATCGGGAGGATGCCTGCGGACTTCGGCTTCGGCTTCGTCCACGTTGCCCGCGGTAATGACTTCGTAGCCGCGCAGGGTGAGCAGTTGCCGCATCAGGCCGGCGATTCCTGGCTGGTCGTCCACTACGAGGATACGAGGCGGGTGCCGGCGCAGACCGAGAGAGCTCAGACTGGCGTCAGAACCGAAGAAAGATGAAGGCGACATTCTGACCCTTGTACAAACTTTATTTTATCGCGGAAACGGATGCTCCTGCCGGGAGCGCGGAAATGCTGAACCACGAAAGCGGCAGGGGTGCGCTGTTCCCGGTTTGGGACGGCACGGCTGCAATTGTCTCCGAAGTGCTTGCGAGTGCCGATCGCGCCGCCTAGGCTGAGGGCATGAAATGGCGGAGATATTCTCGCATCGCGGCGATCGGGCTGCTCATTACGCTGGGAATGGCGGCGCAAGGAATGGCGGCGACGAAAACGCATGTCATCACGTTCGGAAAATGGAGCCAGGTGCAGTGGCTTCCGGAGACCGACTCGGCGAATGACGCCGCGATCACAATGAAAGTCCGCGCTCTGTTTGTGGACGGACGAGTCAAGGAATATGTGCTGGGTCCGCCGCACGACGTGACCGACCGGCTCTTTGTGGTGCGACGTGCGTTTCGCGTGAATGATAGCCTCGCGGAAGAGGCGATTCCGCGCTGGCAATGGCAGCGTGGCGGCTGGCTGCTGGTGGATCGGGCGACGGGGCGGGTTTCCGCGATCAATCTGCCGGAGTTTGACGCGCTTTACTCGACGGCGAACTGGTATCGCGACTACGTGGCGTACTGCGGCGTTTCGGATGACGGGAAGAAGACTTATGCCCTAGTTGTGCAACTGGCACGGCGCAAGCCGGTGATGAAGAAATTGCTGTCGAACGAGGGCGTGCTGGAAGGGGCTGGTCCGGATGCGGCGTGTTCCGTGCCAGTCTGGCAGCGCAGCCCGGCGCGCGTCAGCTTTGAAGCGGCAGGAGTGGCCAGGCAAACGTTCGCCGTGCGCGGGCATGTGGTGGATCTGGTGGATGATGCGGAGGAAGACCAAGAAGCGGCCAAGTGACTCTGCCACAAACGGAGACTGTAGGAAGGCTTCAGTCGCCTGCCGCCTCGACGGCGGGAAGTTCTTCGGCCAGCGATTTCCTGTCTTTCACTTTTGCGCTTGTCACCAGAATGACCGAGAGCACGACAATCGCGCTGCCAGCCAGAATGAAACGATCCACCCGTTCGTGCAGGATGAGCCATCCCAGAAAAACCGCGACGACCGGATTGACGTAAGCATAGGTCGAGACTTTCGACGTGGGGACGTGCTCGAGCAGCCAGATGTAGGCGGTGTAGCCGATCCAGGAGCCGCAGACGACGAGATAGAGAACGGCGCTGATGCCGCGCGGAGTCCAGGCCGCACGCGAGAAGTCGCCGTTGAAGGCCGCGAACATAAGGTTTCCCGCCCCAGCCGCGGTGATCTGCCAGCCGGTGGCGCTGAAGACGTCCATGCCGGATTGCCAGCGCTTCGACAGCACCGAACCCAGCGCCCAGCTGAACGATCCCCCGATCAGGCTGATCGAAGCCCAGAATTCGCGATGCTCAAGGCGACCAGTCTGCAGTTGCGGCCAGACCAGGATCACCAGGCCAACCATGCCGAGAAACAGGCCGGCTTTACCTCGTGAGGAAATGTGATGGTCGCCGAGCAGCAACGAGTCGAGCACGATAAACCACAGAGGCGTGATGGCGATGATCAGGGCGGCAAGGCCGGAGGAAACCGACCTCTCCGCATAGGAAAGCGTCAGGTTGCCGCCCATGAGCAGAAGCAAGCCGACGATGGACGAAAGGATGATCTGCCGCGGAGAGTAGAGGACTTTCTTTCCCGTCGCGGCGCAGACGGCGAGCATCACGATGCCGGCGATGGTAAAGCGTACGCCGCACATTAACGCCGGCGGGATGGTTTGTACCGCGATATCAATGGCGAGATAAGTCGAGCCCCAGAACAGATACACGAGCCCGAAGGCGAGAAACACCTGCCAGCGGATTGGGGCGTGGGAAGGCATTGAAGTCGGAGAAGAATAGGCGAAACTACACGATATCAGAGTCGCTCTCGTCGCGGCCGGATTCACAATTAGTGGTAGGGGGGCTTCGAACCCCGGGGTGGTTACAAAAGGGGGTTACGCTGCAGACAGGCTTCCGGCTATAATCAGACAGCGATGAGTACGGTAAGCGATGGTGCGCAACCTATCCAATTCACGGGCTTTTCATCCGGCTGCCGAGTGCTGGCTGGACTGTCTGGTCTGCCCGCGCCGCTATCGTGCCAACCTGCCTTCGCATCTGCGTCCCAGCCTGTTCGGTAGCGATTAGTTCCTTCCTTGCTGCGCCGATTCACCTCGGTTTCGATTTCAAGAATCAGCACGCTTTAACCAGAGCTGCTCTCCGAGGTCCGTTTCAACCGACACCTGGCTGGTAACCACTGGCCGCTGCCCAAGGAGGAATATCATGACTACCAGCACCATGACCGCCATCGGTCCCAAAATCAAGACCGCCCTGCCCGGGCCTAACGCCAAGCGCGTGCTCGAGGGCGATCAGAAATACATTTCGCCGTCCTACACCCGTTCGTATCCGCTGGTCGCCAAGAGCGGACGCGGCATTGTCGTTACCGATGTGGACGGCAACGAATTCTTCGATTTCTCCGCGGGAATTGCGGTGACCTCGACCGGCCATTGCCATCCCGACGTGGTCGCCGCGATTCAGAAGCAGGCGGGCGAACTCATCCACATGTCGGGCACCGATTTCTATTACGAGAGCATGGTGCAACTGGCGGAGCGGCTGTCGAAAACCGCCCCGATGCGCGGACCGCACAAGATTTATTACGGCAACTCGGGCGCGGAAGCGATTGAGTGCGCGCTGAAGCTGGCGCGCTATCACACCAAGCGGCCGAACATCATCGCATTCTTCGGAGCGTTTCACGGACGCACGATGGGCGCGCTCTCGCTGACGGCTTCGAAACCGCAGCAGCGCCGGCGGTTTTCGCCGCTCATGCCGGGTGTGACGCATGTGCGCTATCCGGATGTCTACCGCGGCTGCTCGGGCGGAGCGGAGGACGCGGAGAAGTTCGCCCTGGGCTGCGCGCGCTTCATCGAAGAAAAATTATTCAAGACGACGCTGCCGCCGGAAGAAGTTGCGGCCATCTTCGTCGAGCCGGTGCAGGGTGAGGGCGGATACGTGGTCGCGCCCACCGTCTTCATGCAGGAACTGCGGCGGATCTGCGACCGGCACGGCATTCTGCTGGTGGTGGATGAAGTGCAAAGCGGCGTAGCTCGCACCGGCCGGATGTGGGCGGTCGAGCACACCGGGGTCGAACCGGATATGGTCTGCATCGCCAAAGGCATCGCATCGGGCATGCCGCTGGGCATCACCATGACCCGCGCGGAAATCATGGACTGGGTTCCGGGTTCGCACGCTTCAACTTTTGGCGGGAATCCGGTGGCCATTGCGGCCGCCCTGGCGACGCTGGATGTGGTCGAAAAGGAACATCTGATCGAGAACTCGGCGAGCGTGGGCGGTCACATCCTCAAGCGCATGGCGGATTGGCCTTCGAAACTAAAGCTGGTCGGCGATGTGCGCGGGCGCGGATTGATGATCGGCGTGGACATCGTGAAAGACAAAGTCACGAAGGAATACGGCAACGTCGAGCGCGACCGCATCGTGGAGATGGCGTTCGAGCATGGCGTCCTGTTCCTGGGCTGCGGCCCGAGTTCGATCCGGCTGTGTCCGCCGCTGGTTGTGACCAAAGCCGAAGCCGATGTCGCTGTGGATGTGCTGGAAGAATGCATCCGGCAGGTTGGCGCGTAGGCTGCGACGTGCGAACATTCCCACTCAAGCCAAAACGGGGCTTGAGTGGGCCACCCGTCAGTAGCTAGCTTGCATCGCAACCCAGAGAGAAGCGCAGAGCGGCGCACACCTCACTCATTCGTGCGGAACTTAGCTGAGCCACGCGCTTTCCCAGGCGCTGTTGCGACACCGTGACGGCATTGTGCAGGTTCACCGCGCACGGCAACTTCATGCCGTCCTCTTCATTCAGAACGACTTCCGATGGAACGCCGCGAATTGTGGAAGTGACTGGCGCAACCGTGACCGTGGATAAATACGCGATGGCGCTGTTGCGGGTGAGCACGAGGGCGGGCCGTTTTTTGTCGGGGGGAGCAAACTGGTAGAGGCGAACTTCCCCGCGGGCAATCCGGCTGCGCGCTAATCTTCCTCCGGCTATTCTTCCTCCGCCTATTCTTCCTCCGCCTAACCCTCCTCCTTCTATTCCGGCCACGTGGCCTCCGATTCCCAACCGCGCGCGTCCGCGTCGGCTTGCAGATGTTGCGAGTAGCCCTGGCGGTCGCGCTCTTCACTGGCCCGCAACTCCAATCGGCGGAGATGTTCGCGCAGGGCATCGCGCACCAGGGCGGAACGGTTCCGCCGGGTGCGCTTCGCGGCCTGGTCGGTGGCGTGTAACAGCTTTTTATCCAGTACGATTTGAACGATTTGCATATGTGGAACTCATTCCACAGTATACTCCACAGCCACGACATTTGCATCCCACAACATTTCCTTCCCATTCTGGGACTGTCCACCCAATCCGTGCTCCAGCGCGCCCCCAACCTGCGTAGAATTGCGTGATACGCGCCGATGCCCATAGGCGTCGCCCTGCATTCCTCATGCTTCCCGCCTTCGTAACCAGGACGATTGTCCGCAGCCTCGACTGGCTGGCAGCGCACACGCTCAAGCCAGATACGAAGCCCACTCATCTGAAGATTGGCGTGCGCGGCGAAGAGGACGCGTACTTTCACCTGCGACGGCTCGGCTACATCATGGTGGCGCGGAATTATCGCACACCGCGCACCCGCGGTGAGATTGATCTAATCGGCTGGGATGGCGACGTATTGTGCTTCATCGAGGTCAAAACGCGAACTTCGCGGGACGTACGCACGGCCGAAGCTGCGGTGGATCGTCATAAGCGGCGCGAAGTCGCGGAAGTGGCACGAGAGTACATGAAGCGTCTCCCACCAAGGTGCCAGTGGCGATACGACATCGTGAGCGTATACTATGACCGGTTACCGTCCCGCCCGCAATTTGAGCTATTCCGCAACGCGTCTTTTTCAGCGCCAGACGCGGGTTTTGCGCGGACTCGCTGACCTCGAAATCCGCCGGCCGCAAGCGATACGTGCTTGCGGTGAATCGAGCCGGCGAAGCGGACGCGAAGAAAGGATTCACCCGAAGTGCCCGAACTGCGAAAAGATCCCATCGTTGGACGATGGGTGATTATTTCCACCGACCGGGCGAAGCGCCCGACCGATTTTGTTCGTGAGAATCTCAAGATCAAGGGCGGGTTCTGCCCGTTCTGCTACGGGAACGAGACCAAAACGCCGCCGGAAATCCAGGCCTACCGGCCGAACTCGAACGGCGGGCCACCGCCGCAGCGCGACACTCCGGGGTGGACGGTTCGGGTCGTGCCCAACAAATTCCCCGCCCTGGGCATTGAGGGCAATCTCAACCGGCAAGCCGAAGGCATGTTCGACCGTATGAACGGGATCGGCGCGCACGAGGTGATCGTGGAAACTCCCGACCACGCCGCGAGCCTGGCCACGCTGCCGCCAAAGAGGATTGAAGATGTCTTGTGGACGTTCCGCGACCGCATCCTCGATCTGAAAAAAGACCGGCGCTTTAAATACATTCTGATTTTCAAGAATCACGGCGAGGCCGCGGGAGCTTCCCTCGAGCATTCGCACTCACAGTTGATCGCGCTGCCGATTCTTCCCATCAACGTGACCCAGGAACTCGAGGGCGCCAAGCAGTACTTCCTCTATAAAGAGCGGTGCGTCTTCTGCGACATCATCCGGCAGGAGATGGATAGCGGGGTGCGCGTGGTGGCGGAGAATGAAAGCTTCCTCACGCTGGCTCCATATGCGCCCCGGTTTCCGTTTGAGACGTGGATTCTGCCCAAGTCGCACGAGTCGGCATTTGAGAACTCCTCGTCGCACATGTTCGAAAACCTGGCGCGGTCATTGAAAGATCTGCTGGGGCGCGCGGACCGCGTGCTCGACAATCCTCCCTACAACCTGGTGATCCACAGTTCGCCGGCGCAGGATCCGACCAACGATCACTATCACTGGCACATTGAATTCATGCCGAAGCTGACGAAGACGGCGGGATTCGAGTGGGGCACGGGTTTTTACATCAATCCGACGCCGCCGGAAGAGGCTGCCAAGTTTCTGCGCGAAGCCAACGTGGAAGAGCAGGCGCCGGTTTCAGTGGGATAAAAAATGAACAATTGGCAGATGCGGCGCGGCTTCTGCCGCGCCGTTTCCATTTGAGATTTTTCTTGCCCGAGAAAAGCAGATTCCTCGCTGCGCTCGGAATGACAAATTCTCTGATGCGAGCACTACGGGCGGGTCATCCCTGAGTGCGGTCTAGGAATTCTTCATGCCACGCCATCTGAATGGCTTCAAGCTTGGCTTCGTTCGAAGCTTTCGGGTCGCCGGTAAAGCCGGGCAGTTCGGTTACGTAGCGATGCAGGTCGGTGAAGCGAACCGCCAGCGGATCCAGTTCGGGATGAGTCTCCGACAGCAGCATTCCGATATCTTGCGGGTTCTCCCAGGTCAGCGATTTGGGCATAAGATCGACTTTCAGAGGGCTAGAGATTTATCGATTGCCTTGAAACCATGAAGCTCTGAAATCTTGAGCCTTGGCTTCTAGTGATGCTCTTCCGAAACGTAATTTCTGTTCCAGGCAGGAATCTCGACCACGACTTTTCCCGGCTTCACGATCTGCGCCTGGCAGCCGAGACGCGAGTTTAGCTGGAGATCGGCGGCCATGTCCAACCGGTCGGCCTCGTCATCGTCCATCGCCGAAAGATTCTCGGCGCCTTCTTTGACCCACACGTGACACGTGGTGCAGGCGCAGTTACCGCCGCAGGCGTGGTCAAGCGGAACGCCGAAGTTCAGCGCCACATCGAGAATCGATTGCTCCTTTCCGTGATCCTCGTAGGGCAGCTTGCCGTTTTCAAAAGTCACGGTCTTACCTTCGGGCAGGAACGTGATCTGAACCGTATTTTCGCCAGCCGCGTCTTCGGTCAACGTGCCGGCTCCCTGTGTTTTTTCTTCAGACATTTTTTCCTCAATCTGTCGTCATCCGGCCGCACAGGATGACAGTACGAATCGTCATTCAAATTCCGCCTTGGCCATGGGATGCGGCGCGGTCGGGCCTTCGCCCAGATCCGTCTCCTCCATGTTCTTGCCTTTCAGAACGGATGAAACCGCCGTATCCATCATCAGCTCAGCCAGCCTCATCGTGCCGTGATTGAGCGCGTCAATGGCTTGGCGGATGGCGGCGTAATCGTCCGCCGCATTCACTGATGCAAGAGCTTTTTCCATCTTGGCGATCCGTTTTTTCTCGTCGGTGGTCAGCTTGCCCCAGGCCGGGCTCTTCTTGCCTTTTTCGAGCGCGGCGAAAATTGTCGCGGCCTCGTTCCTCGCTTCGACCAACTGGCGGCGGCGGAAATCTTCTTCGGCGTTGTCAAAGGAGTCGAGGATCATGCTCTCGACCTGATCGTCCGTGAGGCCATAGCTGGGCTGAACCTGAATCTCGGCCTGCTTGCCGCTGCGCTGCTCGCGCGCGGAGACGTTCAGAATGCCGTTGGCATCAATCAGGAATTTCACTTCCACGCGCGGAATGCCGGCCGCCATGGGTGGAATGCCCTTGAGATCGAAACGCGCCAGCGAGCGGCAGTCCTTGGCGAGTTCGCGCTCACCCTGCAGCACGTGAATGGCGACGTTGGCCTGGCCGTCAATCTGCGTGGTATAGAACTGCGTGGCCGAGGCTGGGATCGTCGAATTGCGCAGAATGATTTTGTCCGTGACTCCGCCGGCAACTTCGATGCCGAGCGAGAGCGGCGTTACGTCGAGCAGCAGCATATTCTCGGTGGCTTCGGAACCGCCGCCAAGAATGTTGGCCTGTACAGCCGCGCCCAGCGCAACCACTTCATCGGGATTCAA
>Ga0070733_10001643_pt1 | contig 16478 bp, 15 predicted proteins | sample Coa_R1_9_FD_66450 | JGI IMG/M metagenome (GOLD analysis project Ga0070733, IMG submission 66450) | Surface soil microbial communities from Centralia Pennsylvania, which are recovering from an underground coalmine fire - Coalmine... | ecosystem: Environmental > Terrestrial > Soil > Unclassified ... | reverse complement strand
CAGCTCAGAGAGAATTAAAACGGCAGCAGAATACGCTGTCAAATCATTGGTGCGCAGCAAATGAAGCACCTTTTCTCTTGCGCCGTCGGTCCACTCTTCATCCAGGCGATCAAAATAATGCGATAGTGTTGTGGGGTCGATATCATCCCGGCGACTCATCGCAAGCAGGATACTGTCAATACTTTCCTGTGGAGGCCCTTTACGCCCTCTTGGCATAATTTCGCTGCCTTTCAACACAACAGATTAACACTCATTACGAGAAGCGCTTCTTGCTCATCGTGGTTGAGGTATGAATGCGCATTGGTAATGGATGTCCGATGCATGGCATTGTATCACGAGTTGTACGGCGCGTCTACCAAAACACGACCTCAATACCGGCCCTCAGTGCCGTACAGCCGCGTAGGGCGCACCAGGGTCGAGGTAGCAGGCGAGGTCAATGATTGGACGGCTTCCGTTAGCAATGCCAGGCTGATGAGAAAGTCATCATGCCCATCGGCGGGATCAACGTAAAAATCCATCACTTCTGGCGCGGGCAGGCGATAGCGCGCCTGGCGCAATTGTTGCCAGCACTCCGTGTAGATGGCCGGTGGGGCATTCTGCGCCGCGTAGAGCTTGAGACGACCGTTATTTAGCAGCGAGAGCAACTGGTATGCCAGCCGCGATTTAGCCGGGCGGCTAAAAGTAAAAGGCATGACTCGTTCTGCGCCGAGCTTAGACAGCAGCAGTGATGCCAATCCGGCTCCAATCCCGGTAGCATCGATGACAAACGACCTTATGCCCCAATGTTCGACAAGCGCGAGCGCAGCGGCGTATTGCTCAAGATGAGAGCGCCCGGTCCACCATTGATGATGAACAATCTCAACGCATGGCAGATTCAGTTCATTCAAGGAGACTCGTCCAATGGTGATTACAGAACTGTCGCGCTTGCTGCTCGCGAACTGGTTTCCGGTCGCCAGCCCAGGCGCGGACCGCTCTTCCCCTGCAACATCCATTCCTGCGATATACCATCCCTCTCCACAGGGAGTATCTTCCCAGCTATGCGTTCCTTGCAGAAGGGTGTGATGCAGGCTATTCAACAGGTAACCCGCGCCGCTGATGGGGCGCAGCAGGTACTGCGTCTGGATGGCGGGATGCTCTTCGCCTAAGCGCGCTATTTCATGCTCGACAAAGGCGCGATATTGCGGGTTGATGGCCGCCAGCGTTCTCCAGTCAAATTCAAAATGGGTGCGCAGCCCGCTTTGTTCTTGTTGCGCCAGGTTAGCTGCGCGTTGGTGCGCCAGCAAAGTGTTATCCGACCAGGCCGTGCCATAAAGCACGGTAGTTGCGTTCGCGACAGCGGCCATCGGTCGAAAATCGCGGTCGAACTTTTCTGGTGAGACATCCTGCGCCTCATCGATCTCCAGCAATATATCCGCGGTAGCCCCTACCACATTACTTTCTTGCGCTGCGGAATAAAACATCACACATGGCCCGCTGTGGCTGCGCAATAGTGACGCATCGGAGCGCGGTGACACTCCCACAATATAACCGTGGCTTGTCCAGATGCGCTCGCGTGTAAACGGATTATCCAGCAATGAGAGCAGTCGTAAACGACTGGTAATGATCTGCGGCGTGTAGGTGGGCGCGGCTTTTACTATCGTCCCCTGCGGCATGGACATAAGCAGGTACGCCTCAAGCACGGCTGAGAGCTGGTTTTTCCCTGACTGGCGAGACATCATTACCGTTATAATACGACCGTGCCGCCCCTCTATAGAATCCAGGATGGCATTCGCCACCTCGCACTGGTAAGGATAGAGAGGTTTGCCCAGCACATGCCTGGCAAAGCGAGCAATGGGTGAATCGGATTGTTTCATGTGTGATGCTATTGATCGAGGAAAGGCTGACGACTTCGATGATATCCAGCATATCGCCGGATGCTTGCTTCAAAGTATAGCATGGGGAGAGCCGAAAAACAAGGGGTATAGGGATTATTCTGACGTTCGTTCGTTGTAGCATATAGAGGACTATCGATTTCATTTCAATGTCATAAGCGAGGCGCTATGTCGCAATTTCGGTCACCGCAACCACTGCCAGATCAACTGTGGGAACCACCGGATGATACCGGCTATCAGCAATGGCAACAAGCACCATCACAGCCATTACTACCGCGACGGCCATTTGAGCAGCCACCAGTCACGCCTCCACCATCACTCCTGCTACGCCAGGCATTTCCAATGTCGCTGCCGCCGCAGCAAAGCCAGGCGCAACCACCACCGGCCAAACTTCCCACTCCGCGAAAGTCGTTCAAGCCGTCCTGGCTCTGGCTCATTACCGGGCTGGTTATCGGCGCTATCATTGGCTACGCCGCGCATATACCCGGTTCGCAAGCAACGCCGGCCGGTACATCCTCGCAAATCTCCAATCAACAAACGACCAGCGCGCAACAGGCATCTACGCCTCTCGATCAGCCAACACGGGCACAGTCGCCGACACAAGTCACCGGCACACCGGCGTCGGTACATACACCCGCATGGACGACTGTGCAAACGTTCACGGGCAATGGCGACCAGAAGACTGCCCTATTCAGTGTGCCCGGCGATTGGAAGATTCTGTGGAACTGCGATCCCAACTCGTTCGTCGGCCCCTATAATGTGCAGCTTAATGTCTACAATCTCTATGGCATCGTAATCGACGCCAACGCGATTAACGCCATTTGCCAGGCTGGCAATACCTCTGGTGGAACCGAGGTGCATCAAGGCGGGCAAGTGTACCTGCTTATGGTCAGCGAATCGGTCTGGAAAATCCAGGTTCAGGCACTCAAATAAAGCGATCCTTTTCTATTTCTATTACAACTCATGTACGGTCAACCGTATGCGTTGAAGTTTCCCACCAGTTATGATAGCATTGATTTTACCGAGCCGGTACGAAGAATACCGCTGAGGAGGTGTTCCTGGAACAGGTTAAAAACCTCATTGACAGGAATACTGAAGAGGAATATAATAGCGCGCGAACAGTATCGCGGAGAGGTCGCATAGTGGCCTAGTGCGGCGGTTTGCTAAACCGCTGAGGGGGAAACTCCTCCGAGAGTTCGAATCTCTCCCTCTCCGCCCTTTGTACTCTAGTGCGGCGATTTACAAACCGCTGACGGAAACCCCTCCGAGAGTGCAAATATATTCTAGGGGAGTAGCTCAACTGGCAGAGCAGCGCTCTCCAAAAGCGAAGGTTGCGGGTTCGATTCCTGTCTCCCCTGCTTCAACACTCCCGAACATTAAACGTCCGGGAGTGTTTCTTTGGTGTCAGGTCTTTGTGGATGTCCGGCGTTGTGCTCTACGGTGTCCGAACGGGAGGTATGGGAGAGGTATACCGGTTGCGCGCGCAAGCTTGTAGACCTCCCATGCCTTTTTTGGGCCGAGGAGTAGAGCGAGCGCCAGCACCATTCTGAGTCTTGCCGATACGACGAGACCATCTTGCTTCACAGTTGCTAAATAGGGTTGATGCTGCCATCCTTGTGGAAAAGCCTGGCGTAAGAGATTCTCGGCCTGTTCAGAGTCAAGAGGTAATGTTTTAAATTTGCCAGCGGCCACTTCTTCAATAATCGCGGCGAGTGAACTACAGATGAAACAGCTTGCGTCGAATATAATGTAGCGATCTGTCATAGTTACTCCCTGGATGGCACTTCTGAAAACATGCACATTGTATCACTTGAGAAGCATTTTGCGAATATGACTTTGGTCATAGAAACAGAGGTTCTTTATGTGAGAGAGTATATAATTGACATAGTTGCATGCGCATCTTTTGATGTTGAGCCAACAAAAGGGGGTTCCGTGAACATTGCTTTGCTGGAAGACAATCCTTCCATCCTAGATTACCTATCGACGGCATTGGAGATGCTCGGCCATAGAGTACAAAAATTTACACACAGCGCTCCTCTTCTGGAGACACTTTTCAGCGGTGAGAACGTTCGCTCGCCTCTTCCTTTCGATCTTGCGCTCATTGATCTCTTGCTGCCCGGTTCAATCTCTGGTCTCGAAGCAGCGCATCTCATCCAGCAAGCCATCCCTTCTAACCAGCTTCACATTATCGTTATTTCGGCATGCAGTCATAAAGAGCTAGAGCAGGCCAGGGCGGAACTGCCACAGGTGCCATTTTTACGCAAGCCGTTCAGGATGCATGAGCTATTACAGACGATTGACCAGATACAGTTGACCAGTTAGTAGCTAAGGAGACAAATCCATGCTGCGCCAGCCTACAACTGATCTTGCCCATTTTTGTGCAACATTGCGCGCCGAGCAGCTTTCAACAGATAAACGCGCGCGGGTGCGCTACTTGCTGCTCGATCACCTGGCCGTCACTCTGCGCGGCTCTCTACTACCATCCAGCCAGGTCGCTTACAGCATGTTGGAGAGCATAGCGGCTATAAGAAATGAGAGTTCTGCGACGATATTTGGACGGCAAGAGCGAGCGGAAGCATCGTGGGCGGCGTTCGCGAATGGCATAGCCGGACACGGCCTGGAAATGGACGATGTTGAAAATGCCTCGTCGCTGCATCCCGGCGTGGTGGTCTTGCCTGCCGCGCTTGCGCTCGCGGAGCAACTCGCTTCTTCGTCGGCTGATTTCTATGCTTCGGTAGTAGCAGGTTACGAGATCACATTGCGGGCAGGCGCAGCGCTGAATCCAGCTGCGGCATATGAGCGCGGTTTTCATCCCACTGCCGTGTGCGGAGCATTGGGAGCGGCTGCGGCCTGCGCGCGCTTGCTGAAATTGTCCTCCGAACAGGTAAATATGGCGCTGGGCATTGCGGGCAGCATGGCGGCTGGCTCGATGGCTTACCTGCATGATGGCGCGTGGACCAAGCGACTGCACCCCGGCTGGGCATGTCACGCGGGCATCACTGCGGCGCGGCTGGCTGCGGCCGGCTTTGTCGGGCCAACCGATATTCTAGAGGGCCGCTACGGTTTTCTGCACGCCTATTCCTCCGCTGGCGACGTGGAACAGCTCTGGCGCGAGCCGGACGAGGAGTACGCGATTATGCGCGTCTCGCTCAAACCTTACGCCTGCTGCCGCTACATGCATGGTCCGATTGACTGCCTCTTCGACATCCTGCGCCTTCATCAGCCAGACCCACAACATATCGCGCGTGTTTCTTGCGGTGTGCTGACCGGCGGGCGCGGGCTGATCGCCGACCCCATCGAGCAAAAGCGGCGGGTCGACAACGTCGTCGAGGCGCAGTTCAGCATGCCTTTCGGAGCAGCCGTCGCCCTGCTTACCGGAAAGGCCGGGCTGCCGGTCTTCACGGACGAGTGGATACAACACCCGGCGCTGCGCGCGCTCATGCAGAAGGTGGAATGCTATAGCGCGCCCGATCTGGACGACTACTACCCGGCGGAATGGCGGGCAAGCGCGCGCGTGGAAATGGACGATGGCACAGAGTACAGCGCGCGCGTAAGGTATGCCCTGGGCGATCCACACAACCCGCTCAGTTGGGAGCAGCTCGAAGCGCGTTTCCACGAACTGGTCGCGCCGGTAATCGAGGATGAGCACAAACGGGAGGAAATTATAAAGTGGGTGCGCGAGTTGGATAATTTGGAGCGCATCGAGTTTATCTATTAAGCAGAGCAACCCTCGCAGTCGCACTGCTTATATGCTATACTCTTGTCAGAGATGACGAACCAATCGGCTCTTCTGAGGAGAAAACATGGTATCTATGCGCTGGACTTCCCAGGACCTGGAACTGCTGCCAGATGATGGTAAGCGATATGAAGTTGTTGATGGAGAATTGTACGTATCTAAACAACCACACTGGCAGCATCAATATATTTGCCTGGAGCTGGCTGCTCAACTGCATGCCTGGAGTCGGCAAACGAAAGCAGGTAAGACAAACTTTGCGCCAGGTGTGATTTTCACAGAAGACGATGACGTGGCTCCCGATCTTGTGTGGATCAGCCGCGAACGCCTCGCAACCGCATTACAGGTTGATGGCAAGTTGCATGCTGCTCCTGAACTGGCGGTCGAAGTCCTCTCACCAGGTATGATAAATGAGCGGCGAGATCGCGAAGTCAAGCTCAAACTTTACTCGCGGCGTGGGGTACAGGAATACTGGGTGATCAGTTGGCAGGATAAACGCTTTGAAATCTATCGCCGCGAGAACGCCGCGCTCAGGCTCTATAGCACGCTCTATGATAAGGATGTGTTGACCTCTCCACTGCTTCCTGGATTTTCGTGCAATCTGCATGAGCTTTTTAGCGAAGTATAATCAAGCAAATTAAAAAGAGGGAGGTTATGCGCCTCCCTCTTTCTTTATGCGTCTAAGCGCTTACGCTGTCTTCACCGTTTCCAACGCTTCGATGGCAATACGATCATCCTGCACAACCAGTCTGGCTAGCTGTCCAGGCTTGATCTCGCCCGTCAGCAGCGCGTCGGCCAGTGTATCATCGACGTAGCTCTGGATGGTGCGGCGCAGTGGTCGCGCTCCATACTCCTCGTCGAAGCCCTCGCGCAGCAGCAGATCACGCGCCTCATCGCTCACTGCCAGCTCGATGTTGTGCTCGCTCAAGCGCGCGCGCACCTGGGCCAGCAGCAGGTCAACGATCTGGTAGAGATCCGCCTTGCTCAGCGAGTGGAAGACCACGATCTGGTCAATACGGTTGATGAATTCGGGCCGGAAGATGCGCTTCAGTCCCTCCATGGCCTTCGAGCGCATGGCCTCGTGCTGCTCGTCGCGACTATCCTCGTCTTTTGTAGGCAGGAAGCCGATACGCACCGCACGCCGGAGATCCGCGCTGCCAGCATTGCTGGTCATAATCACAACGGTATTCTTGAAGTCCACCGTGCGGCCCTGACCATCCGTCAAACGGCCATCGTCCATAATCTGCAACAGTGCGTTAAAGACCTCTGGATGCGCCTTCTCCACCTCGTCCATCAAGATCACGCTGTATGGATGGCGGCGCACCTGCTCTGTCAACTGGCCGCCCTCGTCATAACCCACGTATCCCGGAGGGCTGCCAAACAGGCGCGAGACGGTGTGCGGCTCCATATACTCCGACATGTCGAGGCGAATCAGGTTCTCCTCGCCGCCGAACAGTTCAGCCGCCAATGCCTTCGCCAGTTCGGTCTTACCAACACCGGTCGGGCCGAGGAAGAGAAACGAACCAATGGGGCGTTTGGGGTCCTTTAGCCCGGCGCGCGAACGACGAATGGCGCGCGCTACCGCGCTGATAGCCTCGTCCTGACCAACAACGCGCTTGCGCAGATCATCTTCCAGGTTGAGCAAGTTCTGACGCTCGCTCTCCAACATCTGGCTGACCGGTACGCCCGTCCAGGTTTCTACCACTCTGGCGATCAATTCGGGCGTCACCAGCAGCGTTACCGAATTGCCCGATTCGGCGCGCGCCTTCTCCAGTTTGCCCTGTGCCACCAGTTCCTGCTGGCGCAGCATGGCCGCGCGCTGGTAGTCCTCGGCATTGGCGGCAGCTTCCTTTTTCGCCTGGATATCGGAAAGCTCCTTCTCCAGATCGGAGATGAGCAAGGGACTCACGATGCCTTTCTCCATTGCCTCAAGACGCAGGGCTGAACCCGCTTCGTCCATCACATCAATAGCCTTGTCGGGAAGGAAGCGATCATTGATGTAGCGATCTGAAAGTTTAACCGCTGCATCGATGGCCTCATCAGTAATACCGATACCGTGATGTAATTCGTAATTGGGGCGCACAATGCGCAGCATCTCGATAGCCTCTTCCGGGCTTGGCTCATCCACCATCACCGGCTGGAAGCGGCGCTCCAACGCGGCGTCCTTCTCGATGTATTTGCGGTACTCGTCCAGCGTGGTCGCGCCGATGCAGCGCAATTCGCCGCGCGACAGAGCAGGCTTCAGCATGTCCCCCGCGCCAACCGAGCCTTCAGCCGCACCGGCTCCCACAACGGTATGCAACTCATCAATAAAAACGATCACATCCTCCGACTGGCGGAGTTCTTCGAGAATCGACTTGATGCGCTGCTCAAACTGGCCCCGGAACATCGCTCCGGCCACCATGCCGCCAATATTCAACGACACGATGCGCTTGTTGCGCAGGGTCGCGGGAACATCGCCATCGTTGATACGACGCGCCAGTCCTTCGACAATTGCCGTCTTACCCACGCCCGGTTCGCCGATCAAGACCGGGTTATTTTTCTGACGACGCCCCAGCACGGTAATCACACGACGCAATTCGCGCGCGCGGCCCGCCGCCGGGTCAAGTTTCCCCTCCATCGCTTCGGAGGTCAGATCGCGTCCATACTGATCAAGTGTTGGAGTCTTACTATGTTTAGCCTGCCGCTCGGCTGTCGCAGTATTACGTGCGCCAGTAGTAAAAGCCGAGGCAGGATTGTTTCTATTTCCCATGAAGCCAAAGGGGAAGCCTCCAGATTCACCAATATCGCCAGCGCCGCCCATCTGGCCCATCGCCGCGCCCATCAACTCCTCAGCGCATGTCTGACACAGGTAATGCGGCTCATGCCGGCCATTGACAATCTGGTCTATTCGCACGTTGGCAGGGTTCTTCTCACAACGTTCACATTTCATGAATTTGTATGCTCCTCATTTTTAGGAAGTACGATGGTATGCTTTACTCTTACATTGATACGGACGACTTCTTACAATAGATACGTCGCCTGCAAACCGTATCGCGTTGCGAGGGAAAGCTTCCAAATCGTGACTGCTTAATCGTGACTGCTTATTAGCAGTCCCATCGCTTGACTGCCAACAGTATAGCATAGACATGCCTCTCTGTCTAGCAGTCAAGATACGAGATTGCTAGTCATCTGTAATAACAAGGGAAAGTGATGGGATATTCCAACATATGTGGCAGATTGCAGCGCGCAATGAGCCTGGTCGGGGGAAGCCAACCGTCATAAGCGTACTGTCCAGTATTATTAGGAACAATAGAATCTCCATGTTAACTCTGCCATAGTGCAACGTTATATTAGCTGAGTGCTTGATTTAGTCAGCGCTTGTTTGCAGTTATTCTCAGCATTTTTTCAGATGTATACTAACAAAAGAGTGTATATTATTGTTGATTAGTCTATATAAAAGAAAGGGGTCATCCATGAATCCAGCATATGCAGGTGGTTATCTGATCGGTAGTCTCGCTGTTTTCGTTTTCTTCATCTATGTCTGGTGGAGAATTTTCGCCAAAGCTGGTTACAGCGGCGCCAGGAGCCTCTGGCTCATTGTGCCTATCGCCAATCTAATTGTTATCCTCATGTTCTCCTTTAGCGAGTGGCCGATCCAACGCGAACTGAAACAGTTGCGACAGATGGCCGGAGGAAGGCCGGGGGGACAGTATCCGCCGCAATATCCCCAGCCTCCACAGTACCAGCAACCTCCGCAGTACCAGTCGCCGTATCAGCAGCCCCCGCAGTACCCACAACCTCCGCAGTACCCACAGCAATAACAGTGCTTCATTAAGCAAGAATAACCAGAGATAGAGATCATCTGAGAAGCGCATCTAGCTCTGGTTATTGCATTGCGCGCGAGCTTTTCTCCTCTGCGCACTCTTCCACCTTGATATGGTATAGTCAAGGAGAAACTGTCCGGCTCTAGCATATCTTAAAGGAGCGCGCATCGATGGATTTTGCCTACACCGAGAAAGTCAACCAGCTGCGCAAGCTTGTCAGCGATTTCATGGAACGCCATATTTATCCCAACCAGCAACGCTATCACGAGCAGATCGCCGCGTCGGGCAATCCACATCATCATGCCGAAATTGTGGATGAATTGAAGCCCATCTCCAGGGCCGAGGGATTGTGGAACCTGTTCCTGCCCGATGGGGAGCACGGAGCGGGTCTTACCAACCTGGAATATGCGCCGCTGGCCGAAATCATGGGGCGCGTCGGTTGGGCTTCCGAAGTCTTTAATTGCGCCGCGCCCGATACGGGCAACATGGAAATCCTGGCGCAGTTTGGCACTCCAGAACAGAAGCGTCAATGGCTGCAGCCCCTGCTCAACGGCGAGATTCGTTCGGCCTTTGCCATGACCGAACCCGATGTCGCCAGTTCCGACGCCACCAACATCCAGCTCACCATACGGCGCGAGGGGGATCAATATGCGCTGAATGGGCGCAAGTGGTGGATTTCGGGCGCGATGCGCGAACGCTGCAAGATCTTCATCGTAATGGGCAAGACCGCGCCCGATTCGCCCGACAGGCACCGGCAGCAGAGCATGGTGCTCGTGCCGAAAGACACGCCTGGCGTCACGGTTGTGCGCAACCTTCCTGTCATGGGCTACGTCGATAACGAAAGTCACTGCGAAGTATTATTCGAGAATGCTCGCGTTCCCGTGAGCAACCTCTTAGGTGAGGAGGGCGGGGGCTTTGCCATTGCCCAGGCGCGCCTGGGACCGGGACGCATTCACCACTGCATGCGCGCCATTGGCGGAGCGCAGTACGCCCTCGAATTGATGTGCCAGCGCGCCGCGTCGCGTGTCGCTTTTGGCAAACCACTGGCCGAGCAGGGCATTATTCAAGAGTGGATCGCGCAGTCCGAACTGGAGATCGAGCAGGCGCGCCTGCTGACGCTCAAAGCCGCCTGGATGATCGATACGCTGGGTAAAAAGGCAGCGCAAAAAGAAATCGCCATGATTAAAATCATCGCGCCCGAAGTGTTCACTAACGTCGTGAACCGCGCTATCCAGGTTTTTGGAGGCGCGGGTTTGAGCGACGATTTCCCCCTGGCTTCCATGTGGGCGCACGCTCGCACGCTGCATATCGTCGATGGCCCGGACGAGGTACACAAACGCGCAGTGGCCCGCACGGTGATTCGCCAGTTGATCCAATAGAAAGGAAGACCCCGTATGACCACTCTTCCGCCTTTGATCGACGAGCAGCGCTTGCGCGTGTATCTCGCTAAACGCATTCCAGGCGATGATGCTGGTACACCGCTGCGCATCGAGCGCGTGCGCGGCGGACACTCCAATGAAACATTTTTCGTCGGGCGCGGCGAGCAAGAATGGGTGTTGCGCCGCCCACCGCGCGGTCCATTGCTGCCCACCGCGCACGATGTGCTGCGCGAATATCGCGTGCTCAAAGCCTTAAACACTACCAATGTTCCCACGCCGCGTGTTATGCTGGCCTGCGACGACGTGAGCATCACCGGCGCGCCTTTCTATCTCATGGAGCGCATGTTCGGACTGGTGATCCGCAATGAGCTGCCCCCTTACGCAAGCCATCTCGCAGGAAGAGCAGCGATCAGCAAAGCCTTGATCGACGCCCTGGCGGAACTGCATGCTGTAGACTGGCGCGCCATCGGCCTGGGAGATTTTGGCAAGCCCGAAGGCTATATTGAACGACAGATTCGCCGCTGGACAGGACAACTGGAAAAATCGCGCCAGCGACCACTGCCCGACCTGGATACCGTAACCGCGTGGCTGATCGAGCACATGCCGCTTTCGGGTCCGGCTACCATCGTGCATGGTGACTACCGCCTGGACAACAGCATGTTTGCCAGCGACCGGCCAGAGGTGATCGCCCTCTTTGACTGGGAGATGGCCACCATTGGTGACCCCCTGGCAGATCTCGGCTATTTGCTGTCTAACTGGCGCGAACCAGGCGACCCTCAACCGGAGTTCACTCTGGAAACGCGGCGCATCACGGAAAACCCTGGTTTCTTTTCGCGCGCGGAAATAGCAGATTACTACGCCGAGCGCACCGGGCGTTCGATCAGTGATATGGCCTTTTACGAGGCGCTGGCTATCTGGAAACTGGCAATCTTACTGGAAGGTAGTTACCAGCGCCACCGTTCCGGCACAACAGATGACCCATTCTTTGAGCAATTAGAGGCAGGAGTACCCGGGCTGGCGCGCCGCGCCCTTGAAATTTGCCGCTCTGCCAAAATTTCGTAGGAACGCGATAAATCGAGTCTCTACAAAGCAATAGATAGGAACCAGAAAAAATATGCCAGACCCTTTTTTATTTCAGCGCGAGAACGCGGCTGAACTATTCATCGTACGTCACGCCGACGCCATTCCCGGAGCGGATGAAATCATTCCCAGCGGCATTTATGATGATCTTCCGCTCAGCAAGATTGGACGCGAGCAAGCCGAGGCCCTGGCCGAACGTCTGAGCAGGCTGCATTTTGACGCCATCTACAGCAGCCCGCTGCGGCGCTGCTTGCAAACCGCCGCGCCTCTGGCAAAGCGCCTGGACATGACTCCCACCATCGTCGAGGGCATAAAAGAAATCAAGCTCGGCAGTATTCGCCCCCTGCCCGATGATAAAAATGATCTGGCCGCGCTCTCTCAGGCATTGGGAGAACGCCAGCACGATATCGTACTGCTGGCGGGAGGCGCCGGACACTGGGATGTGATTCCCAACAGCGAACCCTCAAAAGCTTTCCGCAGGCGCGTAGTGGAAGCTTTTGATGAGATCGCCAACCGGCACATAGGACAGCGCGTGCTTGCTTTCGCGCACGGCGGCGTCATTAACGCTTATGCCGCCGAAGTGCTGGGGCTGGAACGGGACTTCTTCTTTCCAGCAGCCAACACCTCCATCACGGTTGTACGCGTCGCGGGCAAGCAGCGCGTTCTCTATATACTGAACGATGTCGGTCATATCCGAAGGCATTCGTAGGGAAACTATTGCTGCTGGTTTGAGACGACCCTCTGCCAGAATTCAACGAGCTGGCGGCGAGTCTGCGAACCAGGCCAGGGAGCATAAAGCAGCACCAGCGCTAACCCTGTCAGCAACCCCAGGCGGAAAAAGAACTTTCTGCTCGCGCGCTTGCGGACAGCGCGTTGCTTGTTGGATTGAAGCGAATCGCCCATACCCTGGATATTTTTCTGCGCCTTCTTCAAGCTTTTACCCGCGTTTTTAGCCCCTTTTCCTAATACGTCCTGGGCCGAACTTAAGCTGGACTGCAGGGCATCCTGGGTAGCTGAAAGGCCGGACTGTGCCTTATCCTGTAAGGTGTCCTGCAAGCCCTTCATATTCTTGCTTGCCTTCTTCAGATTCTTATTCAGCTTCTTATTGGCGCTCTTCACATTCTTTTGCAATGCTACCTGCGCTACTCCTAACCCTGCTTGAATGACATCCTGGGTTTTGGATAGCCCCGGCTGTACATTACTTTGAAGCTGTCCCATTCCCTTTTGCGCTTTCTTCTGCGCGCGTTTGAGCTTCTTTCCAGCCTCTTTCTGCGCGCTATTCAGTGCATCCTGGGTAACATCCAGGCTTGTGAGTAACACATCCTGGGTCTTCGCCAGCCCTGATTGCACCCTATCTTGCACAGCCGAGGCAGTGGATCTGACCGCCTGCTTCGTGCTCTCTGCCATATCGTTACCATTAAGCTGATCGGTATCAAAAGTTTTCTTCATAGTACACTTCACCTCCTGTTAATAGTATCTCATGCCACTAACATCACGGAATAAACGCTCTTGAGGTTTCACTTCAGGCAAATCAGATACCATCAGTGCATCTGCACGCGCTTTGCGCTGGCACTGTGACTGACCAGTTCAGCCGGGACGATGCGCGATACCTGTCGTCCCAGCGACTTATGTGCGGTGATGATCGGGCGGCCAATGCGCTTTTTCCCATTGAGGCGCGCGCGATAGGCGGCATGCAAGATATACTCGGCCACGCTGGCCACCTTGCGCGGCACACCGTAGAAGCTTGGGAAATCGTTGATATCTACCAGCATCAAACCCTGCGGCGTTTCCAGCACGTCCACGCCATAGAGGTCAAGGCCAAACACCTGTCCGACGCGCCGCGCCAGCTTGAGCATTTCGCTGCTCACCGCAATCTCCGTCTCCTGCACCTCTCCATGCAGGGGCGAACTTTTCACGATGGCATGCACTTCCTGCCCGGTGACATACAATTTTATATCGTAGCCCGTGTTCTCAACATAGCGCATCGCCAGGTAATAGCTGTCAGCGTCGAGCGCCAAATTCTCCATCTCTTCATATGTTCGCACCAGGTGTATATCCTGCAGCGAGGTGCCATTGCTGGGTTTCACCACCACCGGGTACAGGTCACGCGGCACATTCACCAGCGCGCGGTAATGCCCTACAAAATAGGTCGTTGGCACGGGTAGACCGCAGGCCTGCGCGAAAGCCACCGCAACCGCCTTATCGCGCACCAGTCGTATAGCGCGCGAATTGTTAATCGTCGGGATACCAACCGCTTCCGCCGCCTCCAGAATGGTTAAACCCGGACCATCCGAAACCGTTTTCAGCACGAAGGCATCATAATTGGTGAGTGAGAGATCGGTCAGGCTGGTCACGGCTGCATACGGCTGTAAAACATCGATCTCATGACCCCATTGTTTTAACTGGTCCGCCACTACTATTGGCATCGGCTTAGTCGCATATTTCTCTTCGAGGATAAAGCAGAAGCGCACGGTGTATTCCTCCTCATATATTGTACTGTTCTGTAGAGAATAGTATACTCCCAATTTGATTTGCAGAATAGGAGGTGGTTCACAATTCAGGCCAAAAACATGCTATAATACATCCCATGAAGCCAGCTATGCGCACCACAATTGCATACCGCATCACCACAGAACGCTACCTGCTTGCCGCCGGGTAGCGGCGCGTTTTCACGCCTCGCACCGCTCCACACACGGAATTTAGAGAAATAACCTGTATACGCACGAAAATTGCATGATTTCATCCGCTCCGGCATGCCACAAAATATGGTACGATGTTAAAAAAGAAGTAGCAGCCTGTCACTTGCGCGCAGGCTTCTCAGGCGGATGAGATAATGAGGAGAATGTAGGAGAACCCACACCTATGGATTTAATGGAAAAGCTTGCCAGCCTTGCGCAACGCTACGAAGAACTGAATAAACTTATGGCCCGGCAGGATGTTCTCGATGATATCCCGCTGTTACAACGCTATGGCCGCGAACACGCCGAACTGGAAGAGGTCGTGCAGATATACCATGAGCTAAACGACAATGACCGGCAGATCACCGAAGCGCAGGAGATGTACGACGCCAGCGATGAGCCGGAAATACGCGACCTGGCCTACGAAGAAATGGAACGCCTCAAGCAGCACAAAGAAAAACTACTCGAAGAGGTCAAAGTTTCCCTGCTGCCCAAAGATATCATGGATGATAAAAATGCAATCGTCACTATCCAGGGCGGCGCGGGCGGTGACGAGGCCGCGCTTTTCGCGGGCGAACTCTTCCGCATGTATAGCCGCTATGCCGATAACAAACACTGGAAAATCGAAATACTGGATAGCAACGAGACGGCCGGGGGAGGCATCAAGGATATCACCTTCGAGGTCAGAGGCAGGGGCGCGTACAGCCGCATGAAATACGAGGGCGGCACGCATCGCGTGCAGCGCGTTCCCGTTACCGAGGCCAATGGGCGTATTCACACTTCGACCGCTAAAGTCATCGTGCTGCCAGAGGCCGACGATGATATCAATATCGAGATCAAAGATACCGATATCCGCGTCGATGTCTACCGTTCCACCGGACATGGTGGGCAGAGCGTCAACACGACCGATTCCGCCGTGCGCATTACACACCTGCCCACCGGCCTGGTCGTCACCTGCCAGGATGAAAAATCACAACTGAAGAATAAATTAAAGGCTCTTTCTGTGCTCAAGTCTCGACTGTGGGACTTAGAAGAGGCTCGCAGACAGGATGAGCTGAGCAAATCGCGGCGTTCGCAGGTGCAGACCGGCGACCGCAGCGAGAAGATTCGCACGTATAACTACCCACAGGACCGCGTGACCGACCATCGCATCGGCTATACACGCCATAATCTACCCGGTGTGCTCAATGGTGAGCTGGATGAGTTCATTGATAACCTGATCACAGTCGATCAGGCAGACAAGTTGCAACACCTGTTTGAGACTGAGGCAATCGCGAAGTAAGTTCGCAGCTGTGACCAGGAGTTTTATTATCGGTCGGCGCACTCGCTAAAAAACCTTTTTCTCGTTTTTAGTGGATGCGCCACGAAGCAAATTTAAAGAAGGGGAATCGCATGACACAACTGGTAATGGGGAAGAGTGAAATCTATGAACACGCTCTTCCAGAAATCAATCCCTCTTACAGATTGCTGCTTGGCCCTGGTCCATGCAACGTTGACCCGCGTATTTTGCGCATTGCCTCCGCGCCGCAGCTCGGCCACATCGATCCAGAATTTTTTGCCATATTGGAAGAGACCGCGCACTTGATGCGCCAGGTCTTCCAGACAAAGAACGACATGACGCTCTGCATCTCTGGCTCCGGTTTCTCCGGCGCGGAAGCCGTGCTCTCCAACCTGCTTGAAGAGGGCGATACGCTCATCGCTGGCAGCCTGGGCTTCTTCAGCGGCCAGATCGTAGAAATCTCAGAACGCGCCGGGGCGACAGTGGTCAATCTCACAACAGAACTGGGCAAGCCACTCGCGCCTGAGACGCTCGAACAGGCTTTCAAGGAGCATCCCGAGGCTAAAATCTTCGCTACAGCCATAGCAGAGACCTCCACCGGACTCTGGCAGCCCTTAGAAGAGCTGGAGCGCATTACGCACGCTCACGGGGC
>Ga0070733_10001642_pt1 | contig 16479 bp, 14 predicted proteins | sample Coa_R1_9_FD_66450 | JGI IMG/M metagenome (GOLD analysis project Ga0070733, IMG submission 66450) | Surface soil microbial communities from Centralia Pennsylvania, which are recovering from an underground coalmine fire - Coalmine... | ecosystem: Environmental > Terrestrial > Soil > Unclassified ... | reverse complement strand
CCGATGAGAGAGCCCTTGCCGTGCACCACTTCGTCGTGCGAGAGCGGCAACACGAAATTCTCGGTGAAGGCGTACCAGAGGCTGAAAGTCAGACGGCTATGGTGATACTTGCGATGCAGTGGATCCTGCTGGAAATACCTGAGCGTGTCGTGCATCCAGCCCATGTTCCACTTCAGTCCAAATCCGAGACCGCCGAAGTTCGTCGGCCGCGATACCATCGGCCAGGCGGTGGATTCCTCGGCGATGGTCTGGGTGTCAGGATGATCGCGGTAGACGGCGAGGTTCAGTTGCTTGAGAAACTGCACGGCCTCGAGGTTCTCGTTGCCGCCGAAACGGTTTCGGATCCATTCGCCCGCGGGCCGCGCGTAGTCCAGGTACAGCATCGACGCCACGGCGTCCACGCGCAGCGCATCCACGTGGTAGGTGTCGAGCCAGAAGAGAGCGCTGCTGGCGAGGAAATTGCGCACCTCGGCGCGGCCGTAGTTGAAAATCGAGCTCTTCCACTCCGGGTGGAATCCCTGGCGCGGATCCTGGTGCTCGTACAGGTGCGTGCCGTCAAACTGCGAGAGTCCATGCGCGTCGGTAGGGAAATGTGACGGCACCCAGTCGAGTATCACGCCGATGCCGCGCTGGTGCAGGTGATCGACGAAGAACATGAAATCCTGGGGCGTGCCGTAGCGCGATGTCGGCGCGAAGTAGCCGGTCACCTGGTAGCCCCACGAGCCGAAGAACGGATGCTCCATCACCGGCATGAGCTCCACGTGCGTGAAGCCCATGTCGGACACGTAGTCGCCGAGCGCGTGCGCGAGCTCACGGTAGCTGAGCGAGCGGTTGCCCTCTTCGGGCACACGGCGCCAAGAGCCCGGGTGCAGTTCGTAAATCGACCAGGGTGCATCGAGTGAGTTGACGCGCCGCCGTCCCTGCATCCACGCCGCATCGCCCCACTGGTAGTCGAGCTTCCAGACCACGGAAGCGGTGCGCGGCGGCACTTCCGCGAAGAATGCGTAGGGATCGCATTTCTCCACCGCCGCGCCGGCGTGGCTGGAGACGATGTGATACTTGTAAAGGGTGCCGGGGCCGACCGCCGCCACCGCGCCTTCCCAGATTCCGGAGGAATCCAGCCGCGGCCGCAACGGGTGCTTGCCCGGACGCCAGCCGTTGAAATCACCCACCACGCAAACCGCCGTGGCATTGGGTGCCCAGACGGCAAAGTGGGTGCCGGGCTTGCCGGCGGCGTCAGCCAGCGCATGAGCCCCGAGCTTCTCGTAGGCGCGGACGTAAGTGCCCTCGCGGAAGTGATAGATGTCCTGTTCCGTGAGCAGCACGGGGAAAGTCTAGCAAGTCACCGGCGCCTGTGCTTAGGATGAGCTTCGATGAGCAGCGCAGCACCGATTGTCATTGGCCACCGCGGTGCGAGTGGTTATGTGCCGGAACACACGCTCGCGTCCTACTTCCTGGCCATCCAGTACGGCGCCGACAGCGTCGAGCCGGACCTGGTGATGACGCGCGACGGGGTGCTGATCGCGCGTCATGAAAACGAACTCGGTGGCACCACCGATGTGGCCGCGCATCAGGAGTTCGCCGCCCGACGGACCACGAAATCGGTGGACGGCACAGCGATCAGCGGCTGGTTCAGCGAGGATTTCACGTTGCGGGAGCTGAAGACGCTGCGCGCGCGCGAGCGCATCCCGGCGCTGCGTCCGGGCAACACGCGCTTTGACGGGCAATTTGAGCTGGCGACTCTTGAGGAAATCATCGCCCTGGTGCAGGGCGTCGATGGGCAGCGCGCGGCGCGCGCGCGAGAGCTGGGGCTGGCGCCGCCGGCACCCGTTGGCCTGTATCCGGAAGTGAAGCACGCGAGTTACTTCGCGAACCTGGGGCTCCCCATCCAGGCGCCGCTCCTGGCAGTGCTGGGACAGTACGGCTACCACGGCCGCGACATGCGCGTGTGGCTGCAGTCCTTCGAGGTTGGGTTTCTGAAGAACCTAAGAGGCATGACGCAGCTGCCACTGGTACAGCTCATCGAGGACAGCGGTGCGCCGTTTGATCTCGTGCTGGCGGGCGATGCGCGTACTTACGCCGAACTCATCACGCCGCCGGGACTGAAGGAGATCGCCCGCTACGCGCAGGCGATCGGTCCGGCGAAGTCGCTGGTCATCGCGCGCAACCCCGACGGCACGCTGGGGGTGCCCAGCACGCTGGTGGCAGACGCGCACGCCGCCGGGCTGCTCGTGAACCCGTGGACGTTCCGCCTGGAAAATGAATTCCTGCCGCTGGACTACCGCCGCGGCGCCGCGCCCGCGGGGGCGGGTGACCTGAAGGGCGAGCTGCTCGCCTACCTGCGCGCCGGCATTGACGGCTTCTTCACCGACCAGGCCGACCTGGGCGTGAGTGCCCGCGCGGCTTTTGTGAACAACTAAAGCTGCGCTACGGCCCGCGCCGCCGAGTACCGCCGCCGAGGAATACCAGCGACTCGGCGTTCTCGGACTGCGCAGCGCGCGCGACTTCTGCCAGGGCCTTTCGGCCCCGTACACCGGCGTCCTGCGCTTCGGCGGCGGTTGCCGCGCCATCGACCGGGCGCCCCAGGAGGTAGCCCTGCACGCTGATCGGGCCGCAGCGCGAGAGAAAATCCAGCTGCGCCGGACGCTCGACGCCCTCGGCCACGACCTGCAGCCCAAGCCCGTAACACAGGGCGACGATCGAACGCACGATGGCCGCGGAACGCGGGTTGGTGTCGACGCCCGCGATCAGCTGGCGGTCGAGCTTCACGCGCGTGATGGGCAATTGCTCGAGCGAAGTCAGCGAGGAGTAACCGATGCCGAAGTCATCGAGCGCGATGGGAACCCCGAGCGCGCGCAGCCGGCGCAGCGACTCAACCGTCGCGGGACCCGTCTGGATCACCGTCTCGGTGATCTCAAGTTCAAGGGCGCTCGGCGGCAGCCCGGTCGCCGCCAGCGTGCGGGCGACATGCTCGACGAAATCGCTCTCGAAGAACTGCGGCGCGGATACGTTCACCGCCACGCAGGCCTTGTGCCAGCCCTGCGCACGCCAGCCGGCGGCGGTGGTGGCGGCCGATCGCAGCACCCAGTCGGTGAGCTCGTGGATGAGACCGGTTTTTTCCGCGACGTGGATGAATTCATGCGCGGTGGCGATACGGCCGTCGGACTTGCGCCACCGCAACAGTGCTTCCACCGTGGTCGCCTCGAATGTCGGCAGCGCCAGCTGCGGCTGGAACATCAACATGAGATCGCCGTCCTCGACCGCGCGGCGCAGCGATTGCTCCATGCGGAAGCGCTGCGCGGCGGCGTCATACAGGGCCGGGCTGTAGATGGCGGCGCGATTGCGGCCGAGTTCTTTGGCGCGGAACAGCGCCACGTCCGCGGCGCGCAGCAAGCCTTCCGCATCGGTGGCGTGATCCGGGTAGAGGCTCGCGCCCAGGCTCGCAGTGGTGATGAGCACGCGGCCGTCGACCGTCAGGGGCTGCTGCAGCGTGGCCACGATCTGCTCCGCGCAGCGCTGCACCTCGGCGTCGGAGGTCACATTCTCCAGCAGCACCGTGAATTCATCGCCGCCGAGCCGCGCCAGCAGCGACGCAGCGCCGGCGGTGGCGGTATGCAGCCGTGCGGCGATCTGCTGCAGCACGCGGTCCCCGAAGCTGTGGCCGAGCGTGTCGTTGATGGACTTGAAGTTGTCGACGTCGACGAACAGGAGCGCCAGGCGACTATGCCGGCCGGCGCGCGTCAGGGCCTCCGCCAGGCGCGCGGAGAGCTGGCGGCGGTTGGGCAGCTGCGTGAGCGGATCATGGTGCGCCAGGTGATGCAGCTGCTGGGTGCGCTCGGCCACGTGGCGCTCGAGCTGTGCCTGGTGCGCGCGCAGTTTCGCCTCGGCATGCGCGATGCGATCCGCCATGGTGTTGAAGGACTCGGCGAGATCATCGACCTCCGCGGACCCGCCACGCGGGGCCCGCGCCGCGCGGTCGCCGCTCGCCAGCAAGCGCGTGGCCGCTGTCAGGCGGCGCACCGGCAGGCTGATGCCTGTGACCAGGAACAACGACACGAACACCAGCAGGGCCAGCACCGCCACGCCCGTGTTGACGAGCGTATGCTCGGCGACCTCGGCGGAACGTGCCGTGCGTTGTGCCGCCAGCAACAGCTCGCGCCGCACCGGCTTTTGCAGCAGGTCATCCACGCCGGCGGTCAGTGCGGCACTCTCTTCGAGCAGCGCGTGCCACTCCGGCCCGCTGACGGCGTCATAGCGTGCCACCTCGAGGCGCAGGCGCGTCGCGAGCGCAATGTCCTCGCGGATCATTGCGATCCAGGCGCGGCCGGGCGAGGTCTGCAGTTCCGCGCTGTGGGCGGCAAGCACCGCCGCGAATTCCCGCTCGCGCTGCGCCAAGGCGGCGGAGGAGCCCGCTTCGCCGCGCACGGCGTCCACCGCGGCTTCCAGTTCTGCCAGCGAGCGGCGGGCGATGACCTGGGTGCCGTTGATGACGAGTCCCGAACCGCCCGCGGACGCAATGCGCTGATAGATTCGGTTCAGCGCCGCCTGGCGCTCCTGCGCCCACTGCACGCGCTGCGCAGAGCGGCTGGCAAGCCGGCGGGCGTTGGCAATGTGGTTAGTAAGCTGCTCGCGTAGCCTGGTGGTTTCCGGGTCCGATGTGGGGCGCGGCTTGCCCCCGAAGTAACCGCTGACGGCGGCTTCGAGCGCGTCCCCGGCCTCTGTCAGGCTGGCGAAGTCGGCCCCCGAGCGGGCCTGCACGGACTCACCCACCGCGCGGTCGTAGGCGACCAGTTTCTCCATGATCGCGCTGGCGCGGCTGGCGAGCGGCTCGTGCTCGTTCTGCATGCTGTGGATGGCATCCAGCGCCTCCTGAGCCGTCTCCGCGGCCTGCATTTCCCCGAGAATGAGCACGGTGGTGACCGCGGCGAGTCCCAGGCCGAGGCGCCAGCCGATCCCGAGACGTGGCTGCCAACCACGCCGCCGCGGCGGCGCAGGCTGCGGTTCGGACTCGGTGATGTCAGCTGAAGAGTCCATACGACATAAGCCGCGGCGAGCGGATTGAGGCTGGTTTCTTAGTTAGTCCATTAACCCGCGCCCATCATGCGCGATGCGGCCGTGACGCTTCCGTGGGGCAGATCGCACAAAGCGTGAGCGGGACGTGACCTGGCGCGCGGTCGGCGCGCCCGGGTGCGGCGGGGGCCGGCGAGGCCGGCGGGCGCAGTCTTTGCCCTATACTAGGAGCCAATAATGAAGGGCGGCCATAAATCATGACCGAGCTGGCTGATACATTCGATGCCGCATTCTCCAAGGCCGTGGATCTGGGCAACCGGATTGCGGACAAGGACAAGGATGCCGATCTTTGGGACATCGCCGACGGCCTGCTCGCCGGCGCCATCCAGTACTGGCTGTACTCGCGCCAGCCGTGTGGCGATCCACGCTGCCAGGACTGCATGCCGATCAGCACCGCGCAGGGCCGGATGGCCGAGCTCAAGCGCCTGCTGGAGCAGCTCGCCTCCGAGAGCGAGTACTTTCACACCCCGACGGACGCCAACGCCGGACGCGCCTAGTCCATTGGCGAAAATCGCAGGAAGCGATTTGCGCGGACATCAGCTTCGTTTCCGCCGGCCAAAGGCGTGACTTTGGCCCGCTGCCTCAGCGCCGCGGCTCGGTCCGCGGTGTTAACAGGCCCTAGCCGGCGGCCTTGGCTTTCACGCCGGCGCCCGCGATCTCCTCCAGCGCGAGCTCGAACAGCTGGAAGCCCTCTTTCAGCAAGGCGTCGGTGATGGTCAGCGGGGCGAGGAAGCGGATCACGTTGGAGTAAACACCGCAGGAGAGAATCACCAGCCCGTGCCGGCCTGCCGCCTGCACCAGCGCCTTGGTGAGATCCGCGTCCGGGGAATCTGCACGCCCATTCTTCACCAGTTCCACCGCCACCATGGCGCCTAAGGCGCGCACCTCCCCGAGGCACGGGAAACGCACTCCCAGACCCTTCAGGCGCGAACTCATGAAGCGCCCGATTTCCTGCGCGCGTTTGAGGAGTTGCTCCTCGCGCATCACCGCGAGCACCGCCAGGCCCGCGGCACACGCGAGCGGGGAGCCGGCGAAGGTGCCTCCAAGTCCGCCCGGCCCCGGCGAATCCATGATCTCCGCTTTGCCGGTCACGGCCGACAGCGGCAGCCCGCCGGCGACGCTCTTGGCGATGGTGATCAGGTCTGGTTCAACACCAGAGTGTTCGATTGCGAACATGCGACCCGTCCGTCCAAAACCCGACTGGATCTCATCGGCGATGAAGACGATGCCATGCGTGTCGCACACGGCGCGCAGCTTACGCAGCAGCTCCGCCGGCGCCGCATAGAACCCGCCCTCACCGAGCACCGGTTCGATGATTATGGCCGCGACGCGCGCCGGATCCACGTCCGCCTTGAACAGCTGTTCCAGCGCGTGCAGCGAGTCCTCGGCCGTGATCCCGTGGTAAGCCATCGGGTAGGGCAGGTGATAGACCTCCGGCAGCATCGGTCCGAAGCCTGCCTTGTAGGGCTGCACCTTGCCGGTAAGGCCAATGCACGCCAGCGTGCGGCCATGGAAGCCGCCGGAGAAGGCGATGACGCCTGAGCGCCGGGTGTGGAAGCGCGCGATCTTCAAGGCGTTCTCGACCGCCTCGGCGCCGGTGGTGAGGAAGATAGTTTTCTTCGGACTGGCGCCCGGGGCGAGCGCGTTCAGTGCCTCAGCGAGCGCGATGTAGCTCTCGTAAGGGGTGACCTGGAAGCAGGTGTGCGTGAACTTTTCCAGCTGCTTCGCAATGGCCTGCTGCACCTTCGGATGCACGTGCCCGGTGTTGAGTACCGAGATGCCACTGGCGAAGTCGATGTAGCGGCGGCCCTCCACGTCCCAGATCTCGGCGTTCGCGGCGCGCTCGGCGTAGACCGCGAGCGAGTTGGTGACGCCGCGTGGCACGGCTCGCTGGCGACGCTCATGAAGTTCACTGTTGGACGTCAAGATGAGTTCCTTGCGGGTTGCTAAGTGGGAGCAGCGGCACTCTTCAGCCGCCGGACTGTAATTGCGCGGCGCGGTGGATGGCCGCGCGGATGCGCTGATAGGTGCCGCAGCGGCAGATGTTACCGGCCATCGCCGCATCGATCTGCGCATCCGTCGGCTGTGGCGTCTGTGTCAGCAGCGCCACGGCCGACATGATCTGGCCGGACTGACAATAGCCGCATTGCGGCACGTCGAGCTCGATCCAGGCCTTCTGCACCGGGTGGCTGCGGTCGCTCGAGAGACCCTCGATAGTGGTAACTTTCTTCCCCGCCACGGCGCTCACCGGTGTGACACAGGAGCGGATCGGCGCCCCGTCCAGGTGCACGGTGCACGCGCCGCACAGCGCCATGCCGCAGCCAAACTTGGTGCCGGTCAGGCTGAGCGTGTCGCGCAGCACCCACAGCAGCGGGGTAGTGGCGTCCACGTCCACGTGCGCGTCTTTGCCGTTGATGTTGAGCTCGATCATCTCAATCCTCCAAGTGCCTACTATACGGCCCGACGTGGCGCGAGCGCATCCGCGCCGGCGCGCGCGTGGAGACTTTTCCGGGCATGCGAGGGGCGGACAGACCCTCTACAATGCCTTTATCTGACGAACGACGGCGAGCGCCTTTGAGTGCAACTACAACCAGCACGAACCCCGCGGTGATCAGCGCCGAGGTCGTCATCATTGGTGCCGGTCCCTGTGGCCTGTTCCAGGTGTTCGAGCTCGGGCTGCTCGGCATCAGCGCGCACGTGGTGGATTCGCTGCAGCATCCGGGTGGGCAGTGCGCGGAGCTGTATCCAGACAAGCCGATCTACGACATCCCCGCGCTGCCGGTGTGCGGCGCCCAGGAGCTGGTCGATCGGCTGCTGCAACAGATCAAGCCCTTCAAGCCGCAACTGCATCTCGGGCACGAGGTGGTCGCGTTTGCGCGGCGTGAAGACGGGCGCTTCCAGCTTGCAACCAGCGCCGGGACGCACTTTGACGCTGGCGCCGTGGTCATCGCCGGCGGCGTGGGTTCTTTCCAGCCGCGACGCATCGGACTTGAAGGGGCGGACGTCTTCGAAGGCGGCGCCATCCAGTACCGGGTGAAGAGCGCGGGCGAGCTCGCGGGCAAGCGCCTGGTTATTTTTGGCGGCGGCGACTCCGCGCTCGACTGGACGCTCGAGCTGCTGCCGCGCGCGGCGGCGCTCGCGCTCGTGCATCGGCGCGCGGAGTTTCGCGCCGCGCCCGCCAGTGTCGCGAACATGCAGCAGCAGGTCGCGGCCGGGCGTATGCGCTACTTCGAAGCGCTGCCGCAGTCGCTGATCGTCGAGGGCGGGGTATTGCGCGGCGTCAACATCAGGAGCCGCGCCGGTGCGCTGCAGGCGCTGGCGGCGGATCAGCTGCTGGTATTTTTCGGCCTGCATCCGAAACTCGGTCCGATCGCGGACTGGGGACTGGCGCTGGAGAAGAAGGCGCTCAAGGTCGACGCCGAGAAATTCCAGACGAGCCTGCCGGGTGTTTTTGCCGTCGGCGATATCAATACCTACCCGGGTAAGAAAAAGCTGATCCTGTCTGGCTTTCACGAAGCCGCGCTGGCGGCGTTCGCCATCCAGCATCACCTGTTTCCGCAGAAGAAACAGTTTCTGCAATACACCACCACCAGTCCCGTCATGCACCAGCGCCTGGGCGTGCCGGACTGAGCTGCTCAAGGAGAGCAACCATGAGTTACCTGCGTCATTCCCTGGCCGCCGCCGCACTCCTGGGCGCATTCACCCAGCCCCAGCTCGCCCACGCGGCTGATCCTTGCATGCTCGACATCACGGGCAATGACCAGATGCAGTACGACAAGCAGACGCTCGCCGCGCCCGCGAGCTGCAAGCAGATCACCGTCACGCTGCACCACTCGGGCAAGCTTCCCAAGGAAGCGATGGGACACAACTGGGTGCTGGTCAATGCCGCGGACTTTGCAGCGGTCGCCCAGGCAGGCATGGGCGCGGGACTGGCGAATGATTACGTTGCGCCGGCAGACAAGCGCGTGCTGGCGCACACCAAGACTATCGGCGGCGGTGACAGCACCAGCGTCACCTTCGCGTCAGCCCTGCTGAAGCCGGGCGGGTCCTACAGCTATCTGTGCACGTTTCCGGGACACAACGCGCTGATGCACGGCAAGTTCACGCTGAACTGAGGCGTCTTCCCCGGGAAATACACCGCATGGACCAGCGCCTCGCCGATCTTCTGAAACTCCTCGAGCTCGAGCAGCTGGAGGTGAACCTGTTTCGCGGTGAGAGTCGCGACACCGGCGCTCCGCAGGTGTTCGGCGGGCAGGTACTCGGCCAGGCCCTGTCCGCCGCGGCCGCGACTGTCGAGGGTCGAACCGTGCATTCGCTGCACGCGTATTTTCTGCGGCGCGGTGACTGCAACTCGCCGATCGTCTACGAAGTCGATCGCAGCCTCGACGGGCACAGCTTCGCCAACCGTCGTGTCGTCGCCATCCAGCATGGCACGCAGATTTTCAACATGACGGCCTCGTTCCAGGTCGCCGAGAGCGGCTTCGAGCACCAAAGCGACATGCCGCAGGTGCCGACGCCGGAGCAACTGGCATCCTCCGTGGGGCCGACGCCGGAGGTGCTCGCGCAGCTGCCCGAGCGCGTGCGACGTTTCTTCGAGCTGCCGCGCCCCTTCGAGTTCCGCCTGGTGCAGAAGACGAACTACCTGCAGCCGCAGCGCGAGCCGCCGCTGCGGCAGATATGGTTGCGCGCGGTCGCGGCGCTCCCGGATGACGAGATGCTGCACCGGCGGCTGCTCGCCTACGTGTCGGATTTTTTCCTGCTCGACACCGCGAACCTGCCCCACGGCACTTCGCCGTTGCGGCCGGGGGTCATCATGGCGACCATCGATCACGCCATGTGGTTTCATCGCACGCTGCGCGTGGACGACTGGCTGCTGTACGACATGGAGAGTCCGAGCGCCTCCGGGGCGCGCGGCTTTGCACGTGCGCGGGTGTTCGCCCGCGACGGCCGCCTGGTGGCTAGCGCCGCCCAGGAAGGCCTGATCCGCCCGAAAAAAGACGCTTAGGCGCCACGCGGCGCGAGCGCGTCGAGGTCCTTCAAGAGCAACGGGTTGAAGCGCGCCGGCGCCTCCATCATGAGGAAGTGGCCGGTGTGCGGCAGTACATCGAGCGTGAACTGCGGCAGTGACTTGCGAATCCGCGCGGCATCGGTGGGCTCCAGGTCCGAGTTGATCGCATACACCGGCACGTGAATCTGCGCCAGCACCGGTGCGGTGTCCATGGAGAGTAGTTGCTGCAGGCTGGCCACGGCGATCGCCGGCGGTTCGAGCGACATGTCGTAGGCGACTTTCTGCGTCAGGAGCGCATCCGCGCCCCTGGGGAAGAGCGACTCGGACACGAGCTTGCGCGTCGCGCCGATGAAGTCGGCCCGGAACGGTGCGATGCGCGAGGCGACCTCACGCGGCGGCAAGGGCGGCAGGCCCACCGAGCGCAGCGCATCGACCGCGATGACCCCCACGACGCGCGTGCCAATGAGCGGCGCGGCGCTGAGCGACACCACTGCTCCCATGCCATGGCCGACCAGCACGATGCGCGCGTTGGGAATCTGCTGCGCGATCGCCGCCACATCCTGGGCGTAGTTGGCGATCGACCAGTCGTTGCGGTTGCTGTCCGAGCCGCCGTGGCCGGCGAGATTCAAAGCCACCACGGTGTAACGGCTCTTGAGCGGTTCGATCTGTGCGTTCCAGTAGTTGGCGTCGCAAGCCCAGCCGTGTACCAGTATCACCGCCGGCTCGCCGTGCCCGAAGACCCGGTATTCCAGATGCACGTAGTCCTTCGACAGCGCGATCCGCGGGCCTTCACCAGGATCGGGACCTGCCGGTGCGGTTGCGGGCGCCAGCGCGCCGTTAGTGGGTGGCGGGGCCGCGCCGGCTGCCGGGTTGCCGTGTTGGCCGCATCCTGCCAGGGCGGCGAGCACGAGCACGCACGTCGCCAGACGTAACTGCCACATCCGCATCTCCTTACAACCTAGGCGCGCAGTACCTTACCGGGATTCATGATGCCGTGAGGATCAAAAGCGGTCTTCACGGCGCGCATCAGCTGCAGTTCCACGGCGTCCGCATAGCGTTCGAGCTCCTCGACCTTCAGCCGCCCGATGCCATGCTCAGCGCTGAAACTGCCGCGGAACTCGCGCACCAGGTCGTGGATCGCGCGGCGCACGGCGGGCCCCAGGGCGAGAAAGGGCTCGGCACCGACGCCGGCGGCGGGACTCAAGTTGAAGTGCAGGTTGCCGTCGCCGACATGGCCGTAGGCCACCAGCCGCCCCTGGGGCACGTTGGTGCTGACCCACAGCGCCGCGCGCGCGAGGAACTCTGGCAGCGCGGCGACCGGAACCGCGATGTCGTGCTTGAGGCTCGCGCCTGCCTTGCGCTGCGCCTCCGGGATGCTCTCGCGCAGTTTCCACAGCGCCGCCCGTTCACGCTCGTTGCGCGCCACGGCGGCATCCAGCACCAGGCCGTCGTTGAGCGCGGCGCCGAGGGCGGTTGCCAGCAGTTCCTCGAGTCCGTCCACGGCCCGGGAAGAGGACAGCTCGCACAGCACGTACCATTCATGTGCCTGCTCGAGCGGATCGATCACCTGCGGAATATGGCGCGCCGTGAGTTCCACGGCGATGCGCGGGATGAGCTCGAACGAACTCACCCGGTCACTGCTGGCCTCGCGCAGACGTCCCAGGAGCGCGACCGCCGCGCGCACGTCGGCCACGGCGACCAACGCCGTCGCCACATCGCGTACCTTGGGGAAAAGTTTCAGGCTCGCCGCGGTGATGACGCCCAGCGTGCCTTCCGCGCCCAGGAACAACGACTTGATGTCGTAGCCGGTGTTGTCCTTGCGTAGCGCCGAGAGTCCATCCAGTACCCGGCCGTCGGCCAGTACGACTTCGAGCCCGAGCACCAGATCGCGCGCCATGCCGTACCGCAACACGCTGGTGCCGCCGGCGTTGGTCGCGAGGTTGCCGCCGATCTGGCAGCTGCCCTGCGAGCCCAGGGTGAGCGGCAGCAGCCGATCGGCCTCGTCGGCCGCTTGCTGCAGGTTGGCGAGAATGCAGCCCGCTTCCGCGACCAGCGAATAGTTGGCGGCGTCGAGGCTGCGGATGCGATTCAGGCGCTGCAGCGACAGCACCAGCTGCTTGGCCGACTCGTCAGGGGTCGCGCCACCGCAGTAGCTCGTGTTGCCACCCTGCGGCACGACCCCCACGCGCTCCGCGTTGCAACAGGCGAGCAGCTGCGAAACCTGCGCCACGGTGCGCGGCAGGACCACGGCCAGCGCCGCGCCGTGATACAGCTGCCGGTGGTCGATCAGGTACGGGGCGCAGTCCTCGGCTGCCGTCAGCACGCCGTCCGCGCCGAGGATCTCGCGCAGCCGGCCGCGAAGCTCCGCGGCGTCCAGAGTCAATGTGTGCCGGGCGCCCGCAGCGCGGCGATGCGCTCATCCAGAGGCGGATGGCTCAGGAACAGGCGCTTAAGTCCGCTCGCGACCGCGCCGTCCGCGATGCCGAAGGCGGCGAACTGCTGCACCGGCAGGGGCTGGTGGACGCGTTTGAGCTGCTCGAGCGCGCCGATCATGTTGTCGTTGCCGGCGAGCTTGGCCCCACCCTGGTCGGCACGGAACTCGCGCTGGCGCGAGAACCACATGACGATGATGTTGGCCAGGACGCCGAGCACCAGCTGGCAGGCGATGACCGTGATGAAAGAGGCGATGCCGCGGCCGTCGCTGGAGCGGAACAGCGCGCGGTCGATGATGTTGCCGACGATGCGCGACAGGAAAATCACGAAGGTGTTGACGACGCCCTGCACCAGCGTGAGCGTCACCATGTCGCCGTTGGCGACGTGGGTCATCTCATGCCCGAGCACCGCCTCGATCTGCTGGCGGTTCATGCGCTGCAGGAGCCCGCTGCTGACCGCGACCAGCGCCGAATTGCGGCTGGCGCCGGTGGCGAAGGCATTCGGTTCCGGGGAGTTGAAAATGCCGACCTCGGGCATGCGCACGCCGACGGTGCGTGCGTGCTGTTCGACCACGCTCAACAGCCACTGCTCGGTGGGATCGGCCGATTGACCGATAACGCGCACCCCCATGGCACGCTTCGCCATCCACTTCGACATGGCGAGCGAGATGAAGGCGCCGCCGAAGCCGAAGAACGCCGCCATGATCAGAAGACCCGTGAGGCTGCTGCCGTGAACGGCCAGCCAGGCGTTGAGTCCGGTTACCTGGGCGACGATCGAGAGCACCAGGATGACGGCGAGGTTGGTGACCAGGAACAGAGCGATGCGTTTCATGACAAGAACCTATGCTGGGACTGCAAGCCCGCGGGAACGCGGTGACCCGGTACCGGGGAGGGCACTCTACCGTTACCGGCTTCTCATTCGCCAGCGTGGGGACGGGCGGCTGCAATTCAAGGGGTTCAGCCGATCACGACCCCGAGCAGGCGCCCCACCGGGGAACCCACCAAAGCCAGGCCGATTGCTTCTCGTGGCACCAGCTGTCGATGCCGGCAGCGGTCAATGTTGGTCCCGTTCGTCGTCCTCGTCATCGTCCTCATCCAGGTCGTCATCCTCGTCCTCGTCGTCATCCTCGTCCCAGTCCTCGTCGTCGTCCGCCTCGTCTTCTTCGTCGGATTCCGACCAGCCTTCCGGCTGCGGGATTCGCTCGAGGTCCATCTCGTGCCAGCTTTCCACGTCCATCTCTTCGATGTCGCCGTCGAGGTACTCGATCTCCACGAGCTCCGAGTCCTCATCCACCGTCAGGACGCGGAATTGTTCCTCCTCTTCGAGGTTCTCATACCACTGACCGGCCACTGGTTCGTAGTCTCTGCTCACCGCGGATCCACCTGAAGCTTCGTTGTTCGGGGCAGCATTAAGTGTAGGGGCTGCGCCCGGGTTGGGCAACGCACACGGTTTGCGTATAGTTTTCCTCCATGACCGTCCGACGTCCCGATTCCGCGGCACCGCTGCGTTTAGCGCGGCGTATCGTCGTGAAGGTGGGTTCGGCGCTGTTGGTGGACGCCGAGACCGGTCGCATCAATCGCGCCTGGCTCGAGACCCTGATCGATGACCTCCTGCGTCTGCGGCGGCGCGGGCAGCGTGTCATCCTGGTGTCATCTGGTGCCATTGCGCTGGGCCGACGTCGCCTGGGCTTGAAGCCCGGGGCCTTGCGGCTGGAGGAGAGCCAGGCTGCGGCGGCAGTGGGGCAGATCAGGCTGGCGCACGCCTACAAGGAGCTGCTGGAGACTCACGAGGTGACGGTTGCGCAGGTGCTGCTTACCCTCGAGGACAGCGAGCGCCGCCGCCGCTACCTCAACGCGCGCGCCACGCTCGAGTCGTTGCTCGAGCTCGGCGCGTTGCCGGTGATCAACGAGAACGACACGGTGGCCACGGCGGAAATTCGCTACGGCGACAATGACCGGCTCGCCGCGCGCGTCGCGCAAATGACGGGCGCCGAGTGCCTGGTGCTGCTCTCGGACGTGGACGGGCTATACAGCGCTGATCCCAACAAGGATCCCAAGGCGCAGTTCATCCACGAAGTGCGCCACATCACCCCCGAGATCGAGGCGATGGCGGGCCGTTCGGCCTCGCAGCTTGGATCTGGCGGCATGGCTGCGAAGATCATGGCTGCCCGGATCGCCGTGGCGGCTGGGTGTCACCTGTGCATCGCCGCGGGCTCGCAGCGCCATCCCTTGCAGCGCATCGAGGAAGGCGCGGACTGCACCTGGTTCGTGCCGAGCGCGACGCCCACGGCAGCCCGCAAACAGTGGATCGCCGGCACGCTGCGTCCCGCCGGTGCCGTCACCATTGACAGCGGGGCGCTGCGCGCGCTGCGCGAGGGCGCGAGCCTCCTGCCCGCCGGCGTCACCGGTGCCCGTGGGCGTTTCGACCGCGGCGACACGGTGAGTGTCCTGAGCACCGACGGCGCGGAAGTTGCCCGCGGCATCGTCGCCTACTCCGACGCTGACGCGGCGCGCATCATCGGGCGCAAGTCATCGGAGATTGCGGCGCTCCTCGGGTTTCGCGGGCGCGACGAGATGATTCATCGCGATGACCTGGTGCTTCTGCCGCGCGCCGCGGTCGCCGAGCCGCCGGCGCCCGCCGCGCAGGCGGAGCCGCTGCCATGAATGCCCTGGAGGCGCCAGGCGTTGGCGAGTTGATGGAGGGCCTGGGCAAGGCCGCGGTGGCTGCGGCTTCGGTGTTGGCGCTGGCGCCGACTGTGCAGAAGAACACCGCCCTTGCAGCGGCCGCTGCCGCGATCCGCGCGCGGCTCGCAGCGATCCTCACGGCAAACGATGCCGACATGGTCCAGGCGCGAGCGCGGCACCTCAGTGCGGCGCGCCTTGACCGCCTGCGCCTGGATGAGCGGCGCATCGAGGCGATCGCGGCGAGCCTTGACGCGGTGATCGCCTTGCCCGATCCGGTTGGAACCACGGACGCAGAATGGCAGCGTCCAAATGGCCTGAAGATCCAGCGGGTGCGGGTACCCCTGGGCGTAATCGGCATCATCTACGAGAGCCGCCCCAACGTCACCGCGGATGCGGGCGCGCTGTGCCTGAAGTCCGGTAACGCCGCCATCCTGCGCGGGGGCTCGGAGTGCGGGCACTCAAGCGCGGCACTGCACGAGTGCCTCAGCGCCGGTCTGCAGGCGGCGGGCCTGCCGGTGGCGTGCATCCAGCTGGTGCCGACTGCCGATCGCGCGGCCGTCGGCTACATGTTGTCTGGCATGACTGAATACCTTGACGTGATCGTGCCGCGCGGCGGCAAGACGCTGGTCGCGCGCGTGCAGCAGGAGGCGCGGGTGCCGGTCATCGGGCACCTCGAGGGCAATTGCCACGTGTACATCGACCGCGACGCCGATGTGCGGATGGCGCGCACCATCGCGCTCAACGCCAAGATGCGGCGCACGGGCATCTGCGGCGCGGCTGAAACGCTGCTCGTGGATGAAGGCTGCGCGGCCACGCACCTCGCGCCCATCGTGCGTGACCTGCTGGACGCGGGCTGCGAAGTGCGTGGTGATGCGACCGTGCAGCGGGCCGATGCCCGCGTGCGCCCGGCGACGGAAGAGGACTGGTACACCGAGTACCTCGACGCGATCATTGCCGCGCGCGTGGTCGCAGGCGTGGATGCCGCCATCGCGCACATTGCGCACTACGGCTCGGCGCACACCGAATCCATCGTGACCGAGAACACGGCGACCGCCGAGCGCTTCCTGCAACGCGTCGACAGCGCCATCGTGCTGCACAACGCCTCCACGCAGTTCGCCGACGGCGGTGAGTTCGGCATGGGAGCGGAAATCGGCATTTCCACCGCTCGCTTCCACGCCCGCGGGCCGGTCGGCGTCGAGCAGCTCACAAGTTACAAGTACGTGGTGCGCGGCGCGGGGCAGGTGCGGCCGTAAGGGAGTAAACGCAAGGCGCTTGATACGGCAA
>Ga0070733_10001641_pt1 | contig 16480 bp, 11 predicted proteins | sample Coa_R1_9_FD_66450 | JGI IMG/M metagenome (GOLD analysis project Ga0070733, IMG submission 66450) | Surface soil microbial communities from Centralia Pennsylvania, which are recovering from an underground coalmine fire - Coalmine... | ecosystem: Environmental > Terrestrial > Soil > Unclassified ... | reverse complement strand
AACACGGCAAAGGGCGTGTATGACTGGACGAATCTGGACGCGTGGATTGCCGATGCCGGCACGCACAACGACCAATTGATTTATGTCTTTGGAATGACGCCCTCGTGGGCGAGTTCCAAGCCGACCGACGCGACCTGCGATTACGGACTGGGATTCTGCGATCCTCCGAATGATCTGAAGACCGACGGGACTGGCACCGACCAGCACTTCATCAACTTTGTAACGGCGATTGCTCAGCATGCACCCACGATCCAGTATTGGGAAATGTGGAACACTCCTCATGACATTCTGCAATGGACGGGGACCGACGCTCAGCTTGTTCGGATGGTGAAAGATGCGAACACGTACATCAAGAAGTACATTCCCGGCGCGAAGATTATCTCTCCGGCGAACGGACAACTGAACTATCCCTATCCTTCGTCGAATTGCACGATGCCCGACAAGATGGGGGAATACCTGGCAGCGGGACTGGGAAAGTACATCGACATCATGGCGATGCACACCTACTACACGGTCGTGCCGGAAGACATCGTTCCGGTCGTGCAGTGCTATCAGAGCACGATGGCGACGTACAAGGTCAGTTCCCTTCCTCTGTGGTCTACCGAGGGCGCATGGGGATTCAACACGGACCTTCCCGACTTGACCGATCAAGCGGGCTTTGTGGCGAGACTGTATCTGCTGCTCTGGTCAAACGGGGTGGTTCGGCATTACTGGTATGCCTGGGATGACGACAACACGGGAACCCTCTCGAACAATGGAGTCATCAATTCCGTTGGGATTGCTTACCAACAGGTAGAAAGCTGGATGTCGGGCCGTACGATGAGTACTCTGTGCGCGCAAAGTACATCGGGAATCTGGACGTGCGGTCTGACTGGCGCGAACGGATATGCGGCACAGGCCGTCTGGAATCCAGCGGGAAACACGAACTACACGGCTCCGACCCAGTACACCAATTATCTTGATCTGGGCGGGGTGGTGCATAACATTTCCAGCGGGGCGACGGTCACGGTGGGAGTAGAACCGATCCTGCTGCAGAATCAGGGCGCGACGCAAGGAAGTCCAGACTTTTCGATCACCGAAGCGACGGCATTTCCCGAAGTGATTGTTGGAAGCAGCGGAACCAGCGGCCCGATCACAATCTCGGCGCTGGATGGCTTTACAGGGACGGTCACTCTGAGCTGCGTCAGCACATATGGAAGCGGGAGCTGCAGCATCAGTCCCGCAACGGTGAGCACATTTCCGGCGACAGCAACTCTGGTCATCAATGGAACGAGCTTCACGACGGGGGCTTATCAGGTTGCCGTGCAGGGCACCTCGAGTTCGACCACGCACTCGTTCAATGTAGCGTTCAACGTAGGCGACTTCTCGATTACCGGACCGGCGACTCTGACGGCATCTTCTGGTCAAGCTGTCGCGAACGTGACGCTTGCGTCGCTGCACAACTATAGCGGCCAGATAAATGTCACCTGCGATGCTTCGGCGGTATCGGGGGCGCAGTGTGCGCTGAGCCCAGCGAATCCGATCAGTGTTGCAAGTGGCGCATCGGTGCCGGTCACTGCGACCATCACGGTACCTTCGAATGCCGCTGCCGGAACGTACAACATCAACCTCAATAGCGCGGACAGCAGCGGCGCGCCGAGCCATCTGCTGGCCATACCGCTCACGATCACGGGGACAGCTCCACCACCGGACTTCGGTTTTGGATCGTTCTCGCCAAGCACGCAGACTATTACGGCGGGCCAGACCGCAACGTACAACTTCAGCGTAGTTCCAGTAGGCAGCTCGTTTACCAACGCAGTGACTCTGGCGTGTGCAGGTGGGCCGTCGATCTCTCAATGCAGCTTCAGTCAGAACCCGGTAACACCAGGTAGCGGCGCGGCCTCGGTTGTAATGTCGATCAGCACAACGGCAGCTTCGACGCGGCATCCGGTGAAGGTGGGGGCGCTGTATATGCCTTGGCTGGTCGTACCAGGAGTCGTAGTGCTCTTCACCTTGCGACGAAAGACCTGGAATGGAAAATCGGGGCTGATGCTATCGCTCATCGTATTGCTGATGCTGGCGCTGATGTTGACTTCCTGCGCCGGAGGCACGGGGACCAGCAGTTCCACGAACACAGGCGGTGGGAGCGCCGGCGGTGGTGGCGGAGGCCAACCCCAACAGGGCACCCAATCGGGCACCTATACGATTACCGTCACCGGTACGTCGGGGACGCTTACCCATCAGGGAGCGGCTGTAACCCTGATCGTGCAATAGTCCGACAGGGTCGAGAAGCTGAGATTCCTTCTGGAACCTCAGCCTTTTCTGTTGCGCGACGGGCGCAAAAGAAAACGCCTCGAGAGCGACGAGGCGTGCCGGCGGATCCTCCCCTTTTAAAAGGAACCGCTGACGAAAAAAGAGTACTCCGGAAACTTCCGCCCACAACGTGAAAAGACAATCCTGGCACAACAAGAGTTCCTGCCAGTCAAAGCGGATGCTAAGGCCTTGCCGCGGGGGAAAATCCCGAAAGTAGTGAATTAATCTATGGGTGGCGCGCCCACGCCAGACCATCGACGCCCGCACCCGCATCGATCAGGCGGGATACTGTCCAATTCGACGTCTGGATCTCGGCGACTTTGTGGCTCGCAGCGCAGGACACATACACGACCTTGCCATCAGGACGGGCAAGAACCTCCTGTGGTGCGGCGGGAACGTCGAGGGTACGATCCAACCCCATCGTCTTCAGATTGAGAACACCCACTTTATGCGCAGCTGGGATCGCAATGACGAGCCAATTGCCGTCCGGAGTGGCAGCGGTTCCATAGCCAGTTCCAGGCAATTCGACCCACGACTTAATCTTGCGCGTGAGGGTATCAATCACTGCGAGTTGCGGCTTGGACTGGTCGGAAGTGAATGCGAGGCGATCATCGACCGATAGAGCGATACGTTGCACGACAGGCGCAACGGAAATCACATCGAGCGTCTTGCGAGATTCAAGATCGAGCACGGACACGGTGCCGGAGGCGACATTGGCCGTGTACGCGTAGTGACCATCATGGGTGATGGCGAACATATGCGATTCCGGCTTGCCAGTTGGAATGTTGCCGACGATCTTCAGCGTATGCGGATCGATTGCGGTAACGGAGTTCTCGAGCTCGGTGCTCACATATAGGAGGCCGTCTTTCGGCCCGATCATCGGGCAATGCGGACGAACACCGTGGCCGAAGTCGATATTACCAACGACTTTTCGTGCGGCGATATCGATGACGACGAGATTCTTGCCGTCGGTTCCGGGCTGGCCGACGCCGGAGTCACCGTAGATGGGAACATAGGCGAGTTTGCCGTCGGGAGAGGCGATGACTTCGTGACCCGTAACTCCTCCTTCGGGAACCGCCGAGACCTGCTTACCAGAATCGGGATCGATAATGCCGAGAGTCTGATCTCCTTTGTTGGCGACCAGCAACAATCCATGCGATGGAGTGGGGAATCCCGCGCCCGAAACCAAAATGGATCCTAGAATGAAGGACAAGGCCAGCAGCGTTACTCTCGGCATCGTTTGAGACCTCCAGACGAATCGTTCGCAGTGAGACTGAGAATTGAGCCGGCGTTTCTACTTCGCCCCCAAATCGTCGTGTTCGTGATAGTTCGGGTATGGGGGACGCTTGATGTCGGGCAGCGGATGCTCTTTCAGTTGCTGCATCACTACCTCGATTGCCTTTTCCAGCTGCGCATCGTGACCAGTGCGCCATGCGACCGGATCAAGATCGACCTCCACATCGGGAGCGACTCCATGATTCTCGACTTCCCAATCACCGTTAAGACCATAGATAGCAGCGCGCGGCGCGGTGACGTGGCCCCCGTCAATCAGTTCCGGATAACCTCCGATGCCGACGAGACCTCCCCACGTTTTCTTGCCGACCAATGGACCGATGCCGGCTTTCCGGAAATACCAAGGCAAGGCGTCTCCGCCGGAACCTGACATCTCGTTGATCATCATCACCTTGGGACCATAGATTGCTTCTGACGGGCTGGACCAGTCGTGACCATCACGGGTTACTACTTTACTCATGATCGGACGGCGCAGGTAATCGACAATATAGTCCGCGAGTTGACCGCCTTCGTTGAAGCGTTCGTCAATGATGGCGCCTTCCTTCCCGACCTGCGAAAAGAAGTATCGATTGAAACTCGTGTATCCTTCGCCTGCCGTGTTGGGGACATGCACATACGCGATGCGTCCGCCGGTGGCCTGATCGACGCGGCGACGATTGCTCTCAATCCAGGCAAGGTGGCGGACGTTTTCTTCGCTGTCGACCGGAACTACGGTGACATCGCGGGAATCTTTTCCGTCAGGGTTCGCTCCGACCTTCAGTACGACCTGCTTCCCTGCTGTCTCCTGGAAGAAGCTGTAGATATTGTCAGACGCATGGAGATCGCGGCCGTTCACGGCAAGGATGTAGTCTCCGGCTTTGACGTTGACGCCAGGCTGGGTGAGCGGAGCTTCGTTGCCCGGATTCCAGTTTTCTCCGCTATAGACTTTGGCGACGCGATAGCGGTCGTTTTCAAGGCTGTAGTCGGCGCCGAGCAGACCAACCTTGATCTTCTTGGGCTCGGGCTTCTCGCCGCCGCCGACGAACATGTGACCAACCGTCAACTCGCCAAGACACTCCTGAAACAGGTACGTCAGTTCATCGCGCGAGGCGATGCCGTCGAGATACGGAGCGTACTTTTTCTTGGCTTTTTCGAGATCGAGGCCGTGGTAGTGGGGATCGTAGAAGAAGTCACGCTCGATACGCCAAGTCTCGTTGTAGATCTGCTTCCAAATGGCGCGAGGCTCAACATAAACTTCCCAGTCGTCAAGCTTAAGCAGGCCGAAACCGGGTTTGGGAGGACCGCCCCCGCCGGGACCGTCATCGGACGATGCGGTGGTCCATGAATCACCTTTACGGTAGAGAATCTTTTCGCCGTCGAAGGAGACGGTGAAGTCGTTGACGTCTTCGACGACCTTGTCGACTTTGCGCTTGCTCAGATCGAACTTCTGGATGGTCTGAGTCGTGCCATCTTCTGTGAGGACCATCGGGCCTTCACCGAGGAAGAGGATGCCGGGCTTTCCCGAAACCATGCTGAGATAGTTTTTGCCAGGAATCGGCAAAGACAGAATGCGCTGGCCGATGTTTTCGATATCGATTTTAACGACAACGGGTTCGTCTTTCTTGTCTTTCTCTTTGTCGCTCTTGTCCTTGTCCTTATCCTTATCCTTGTCGCCGATGTCCCCGGCTTTCTTCTTGTCTTTCTCCTTTGTCTGATCTTTTGTTTTGTCCTTCTCCTGGTCCTGATCGGGCTTCTTTTCGTCTTTGGCTTTCTCTTCGTCGCTCTCTGGCGCAATCGGCGACTTCTCGTCTTTGCTGAGCACGGCTACGTAAACACTCCGCGTCACACGATGTTCATCGCTCGACATGTCGAGGCCCGCGGTTGTAAGAGCCGTATTTGTGGAGGCGGCGAAGTAGAGGTACTTTCCGTTCTTGTCCCAGACGGGATAGAGAGCGTCACTCATGCCGTCGGTGATCTGGAAGGCTTTGCTCTGCTCGAGCGAGTAGACGAAGATCGCGTGCAGCCCGCTGGGAAGCTGCTTGCAGTACGCAATCCATTTGTTATCAGGAGCCCAGGTCTGGCCCGTCATGTTAGGAGCGAATGTCCAGTAATAATCGGTGTCAAGCAGCTTGGGAGCGGGCTTGGAATTGTCGAGATCGACATACCACAACTGCAGCCGCTTATCGGTATAGGCGATTTTCTTGCTGTCGGGCGACCATGTCGGAGAGTAGTAAAACGATGGCGGATTGCCGAGATTGACGTGGCGCACCGTGCCGAGGCCGCTCTGATCGCGGATCGCAAGCTCGTATTCGCCCGACTCGTCCGAGAAATAAGCGATAGATTTTCCGTCGGGAGACCAGGCCGGATCGCGATCGGCTACGGCTGGACTGTGAGTCAGGTTACGAATATCCCCTTTGTCGGTGGGGACGGTGAAGATTTCACCCCAGGCCTCGAAGACCGCACGCGCACCAGTCGGAGAAATGCCGAAGTTCTGAATGCGCTTCGGCTCGACCTTGGCGAAGTGGGGGCGAACTGCTTCCAGATCGCCTTCCACATGAATCGTCACGTTATGCGCCTGATGAGATTGCAGGTCGAAAAGCTTGATGGCCCCGAACTGTTCAATCACAATCGCGTCGGGACCAGCGGAGGCGGTTTTGAAGTCAAGGCCGTCGCTATGAAGGGCTTCGGCTACCTGTTTAGTTCTTGTGTCGTAGGCGAAAAGGCTGACAGGACCATTGCGGTCAGACAGGAAGTAAACGGTATCCCCGACCCACATGGGGTGATGGTCGTTGGAATTCTCTCGAGGAACTTTGACGATGCTGGAATCTTTGAGATCAGCGATCCAAATCGGAGTGGTTTGTCCACCGTGATAACGCTTCCAGGCTTGCTGCCACTTCGGGTGCGGGACGTATGCCAGGTGGGTTCCGTCCGGCGAATACGAAGCGTCTTCTGCGATGGGAAGCGGCACTTGCGTTGGAAGGCCGCCTTCAACCGGAATGGTGTAGAGCTGATCTTCGAAGTGAATGAAGCTGTTGCCCCACGAGTTGAATAATATCTTCTTGCCATCGGGCGTCCAACCGGCGACATATTCTTCGGCGGGATGATAGGTCAACCGACGCGGCACGCCCCCCGCTGCAGGGACAACGTAGACATCGAGATTGCCCTCGTACTCGCCCGTAAACGCAATCATTGAGCCGTCGGGAGAGAAATAAGGAAGCGCCTCGGTGCCGATGCCGGAGGTGAGGCGGCGAGCATCTCCACCGTCACGGCCGACGATCCAGAGATCGCCGGCATAATTAAAGACAATTTGATTTTTGCTGACGCTGGGAAACCGCAGCAACAAGGGCGTATCGGATTGGGCAGCCTGAAGAAACGCGGACGAAACCACCAGAAGGATAACCACGCGCAAAGACCGATGCATATTGGAGGGCTCCGATGAAGTACCTGCAGGTGAAGGGGAATCTTAGTTTGCACCGGGAAACAGGTCAAGACGCGGGACTTACGGGTGATGCCTGAGACCGGCGATTTGAATCTCTCGCGGGTAACCGCCGCAGGGCAGTGAGCATCCAATGCTCGTATATGTCAGCAGTGCAGTCGGGCTCCAGTCTTACCCCGCGTGACATTGCGCGGGGATGGTGGCGTGTACTCAACGGGCACATTCCAATGCTTTCGATTGAGGTTACGCGCGAGTGTCCTCTGAGTTGTCCTGGATGTTACGCATACGGCGACAGTCATTTGGGCGGTGAAACGACTTTGCGGGAGCTGAGTGACTTCCGCGGAGACTCGCTGGTCGATGGCATCCTGCGCCTGGTGCGGCGTCACAAACCGATGCATGTCTCGCTGGTCGGCGGCGAGCCGATGATCCGTCATCGCGAGCTGGACAGAATCCTTCCGGTCCTCAGCGGGATGGGTGTGTTCGCGATGGTGGTCACGAGCGGTGTCATTGAGATTCCGCGAAACTGGATGGGAATTCCGCGGCTGCGGATTGCAGTGTCTGTCGACGGGCTACCCGAGCATCATGACGAGCGGCGGAAGCCCGCTACCTACGAACGCATCCTCAAAAATGTTGCGGGCAGATCGATCAATGTCCACTGGGTGATCACGCGGCCCATGCTGGCGCGGGATTCGTACCTGGAAGAGTACGTGGCGTTCTGGAACGCACGGACAGAGGTGGATCACATCTGGGTCAGTCTTTACAGTCCTCAGCTCGGGGAGGAGAGTCCGGAGCGACTTACTTCCCAAGACCGCGAGCGCATCGCGCGGGAGTTGCCTCTGTTGCGCAAGAAATATCGTAAGTTGCTCCTGCCGGAGGGCATGGGGCGAGCGTTTGTGAATCCGCCTAAGAGTCCCGACGATTGCCTGTTCTCGAAGATGTCGATGAACTACTCCGCGGACTTACGGACGCATGTGGAGCCCTGCGTCTTCGGGGGAAATCCGGATTGCAGCCAGTGCGGATGCAGCATCAGCAGCGCTCTGCATTGGATTCGCGATGTAAAGATTGCCGGGCCTCTGAGAGTTGGGCACATGGTGCGGAGTTCGTTAAGCGTGGGATCGGCGGTGCGGAAGCTGCGGGGCGAGGTGAACATTCCGAATCGCTGGCAAGAGGGCGCGCGGTTTGTTGGGGAGAAGTCGCCCCTGGTGCAAATTGAGGCGCCAGAAGAGCGTTAAGCTTGCGCGGCCCTGAAGGGCCGCTCTTCCACGGCGCTTGAACGTCAAAGTGACTCCGCAGGCCCTCGTTTACTCTCAACCACCAGAGTCTTTACGTCCTTTACTCTTGCCGGGGAGGCTGGCGGGATTCTCATGGGTGCGCTCGCGGAAGCTGCCGCGGAGACCGCCGGCGAGGCCTACGCTTGACTCGCCGTACTTGTCACGCAGCTTGTCGGCAGCCGCCAGCGCATTTTTCCATCGCTCCTGGCGGTTTGCGTCCAACAGATCGATTTGAGCCGCTTGCGTTGTGAACGATGACGCCTGTACTCCCAGAAGGCGTATTTGCATTCCCCTCTTCCAGTTCTTGCGGAACAGGGCGCGGATCTGCTCGAAGATTTCTGTATCGAGCTGCGTAGGACTGGCGAGAGTGTGGGCGCGGGTGATCGTCGTGAAATCTTTGTAGCGCAGCTTGAGCTGAATGGTTCGCGCGTGGAAGTTTGATTCGCGGAGGCGGCGACCCACCATTTCAGAAAGGCGAATCAGCGTGGATTCCAGTTGCCCGGAATCCGCCGTGTCGTCATTGTAGGTGTGCTCATGGCTGATCGATTTGGCGTCCAGGTCGGCGCCCACTTCCGAGTCGAACCATCCACCGGCATCCTCGCCGCGAGCCTTGCCGGCTAGCGCCAGGCCCCACTTCCCAAAACGATCTTCGAGTTCGCCGTCTTCCAGCTTCGCCAGATCTCCAACTTTCTTGATGCCAAGGGCGTGGAGATGAGTCTCCATGACTTTGCCGACACCGGGAATTTCGCGAACGTCAAGCGGCGCGAGGAATCTGGCTTCCTCGCCAGGGACGATCCAGAGGACACCGTTGGGCTTGGCCTGGCCTGAGGAGACTTTGGCAATGAGCCGTGAGGTGCCAATTCCGACGGAGCAGTTCAGGCCGGTTTCGGCTTTCATCCGTTGATGAAGATGATGCGCGGCTTTCAAAGGCGGGCCGTGCAGGCGCTGCGTACCGGTCATGTCGAGGTAGGCTTCATCGATCGAAGCCATCTCGACCTGGGGTGTAAATGTGGTAAGCACCTTGTGAACTTTCTCAGAGCACTCGCGATATCGCTCCGGGTGACCGTCGACGAAGATCGCTTGCGGGCATTGCTTGGCGGCAGTGCGCAGGGGCATGGCGGAGTGAACTCCGAACTTGCGGGCTTCGTAGGAGGCGGCGGAGACGACGCCGCGCTCGTCGCGCTGGCCGCCAACGACCACGGCCTTCCCCTTCAGCGATGGATCGTAAAGCTCTTCCACCGAGACGAAGAATGCATCCATATCGACGTGGAAGATCGTGCGGGGAAAGGCGGGCTGATGCTGTACGGCCATGCTTCTGCGAATTGTAGCAGCGGAAGCCAGCCTCGCCACGCAAGGGGGACGTCAGGGGTGGCTGTCCCCGCACGAACATCTTCAAGTTACCCGTTAGACGAGGATCTTTTCTGGTGCTGCGGCCGCGGTGGCACGAATCTGTTTCACTCTTTCATACACCTTTCCGTATTCGCGGGCGGATGCATTCCAGGAAAAATCCTTATGCATACCGTTTCGCATGAGGACCTGCCATGATGTCTGATCGCGATAGGCGGTCAGGGCTTGCTTGATCGTTAATAAGAGTGATTCACCGTTGTATTCGGTGAACTTGAAGCCCGTACCTTTGCCGGTGCGGGCGTCCCAAGGCTCGATGGTGTCGTCGAGACCGCCGGTGGCGCGGACGATAGGAACCGTCCCGTACTTCAGACTGTAGATCTGGTTGAGACCGCAGGGCTCGTAACGCGAGGGCATAAGGAACATATCGGCCCCGGCTTCGATCTTGTGGGCAATCGCGTTGTCGTAGGCTACCTTCACCGCGATTTTGTTGGGGAATTGCTTATTGAGTCGCTGGAACATCTCCTCGTAGGCTTTATCTCCTGCACCGAGCGCGACGATGATCATCTCTTCGCGCGCGAGGCGATCGGCGACCTGTGAAATCAGGTCGAAGCCCTTTTGCGCCGCAAAGCGGGAGACAATTCCGATCACAGGAAGTTTGGGATCGGCATTCTTGACTCCGAAGGCGGCGAGCAGATCCGCCTTATCCTTTGCTTTGCCGGAGAGATCCTCGGGAGAGAACCTGGCGCCGATGAACTTGTCGGTCTGAGGGCTCCACTCGTCGTAATCGACGCCGTTCAGAATTCCGGTGACGGTGGCGGCGCGGTCGCGGAGTACGCCTTCAAGGCCGAATCCGTATTCGGCGGTCTGAATTTCCTGGCTGTATTTCTTGCTGACGGTGGTAACGAAATCGGAATAAGTCAGCGCGCCTTTGAGGAAGTTCACTTGCCCGAAGAATTCCATCTTCGTGATGGTGAAAAGATCCCAGGGAAGCATGAGAAGAGGCAAAGTGTCGGGCGGGAATAAGCCCTGATATCCCATGTTGTGAATCGTGAAGACCGTGCCGACTTCGCGGAAAGCCGGGTCTTCGGCGTAAATCGTGCGGAGCAATACGGGCACGAGGGCCGATTGCCAGTCGTGGCAATGAAAAATTTGCGGGACACCGAGAATCTTGGCGGCCTCAAGGACCGTCCGCGAAAATAAGGCAAAGCGCTCGGCATTGTCGGGATAGTCCCCCGCAGGGGTGCCGTAAAGAGCCTCTCGATCAAAGTACTCGGGATATTCGACGAAATAAAATTTAACGTTGCCCTGACTGGGTCCGGAAACGACATCAGCGAAGCGGTATTTGTCGTCGAACGGAACGGTGACGCTGCGAACCACGGTGGTGGCATCAGCAAGTTTGGTCTGGCGATAGCGGGGCAGATAGACGCTGACGTGGTGGCCCAGGGAGGCGAGAGCGCGCGGCAGAGCGCCCACGACGTCTGCGAGCCCGCCAGTTTTGGAGAATGGAACTCCCTCGGAAGCGACGAATGCGATGTTCATGAGTGCGGAACCTCCTGCGGGCGTGATTCCGCCGCGCACGTTATGATGAATGGAACCAGGGGACCGGTCCGAACGCTTAAGATGCGGGGACCGACCTGAAAGTCTACTTCCCGAGGGGGACAGGGTCAACGTGCCAAAGGTCGCTTCCGCGCACCGTCCGCGAACCAAGCCCAAATTGGGACAACATTTCCTCAGCAGCGAGGATTCCGCTATTCGCATCGTCGAGGCACTCGGCGACGTCTCGCAGAGTACCGTGCTCGAAATTGGGCCGGGACGTGGAATTCTGACATCCCTTCTCGCGAAACGGGCGCGTCGGTTGATTGCGGTCGAATTGGATCGCGTACTCGCAGCGCAACTCCGGCTGAAGTTCGGAATGTCGCGGAATGTAGAAATCATTGAGGCCGACGTGCTGGCGATCGACTTCGATTCGCTGTTTGGGCCAAAGCCCGGTTTAGGACGGCCGGGGATTGAGATCAAGCCGGAACCAGTCAAGGTTGTCGGCAATCTTCCTTACTACATTACGTCCGATATTCTGCTGCGGTTATTCGAGTTCTCAAAATATTTCGAAAGCATCGTAATCATGGTGCAAAAAGAAGTCGCGGAACGAGTCGCTGCCAAGCCTGGAGGGAGTGATTACGGAGTGCTTTCTGCAACGGCGCAGTTGTATTCCAAGGTAGAGAATCTGTTCACCCTGCCCCCCGGGGCGTTCGCGCCACCGCCGAAAGTGCATTCGTCAGTATTGCGACTGACAATCGACCCGCAGCTGGAAAAACTCGGCGTAGCGAGCGACGGATTCATCCGGTTTCTCCGGCTCTCTTTCGGACAGAAGCGGAAGACGCTGTGGAATAACCTGAAAGAAAACTATGATGAATCAGCATTGAAACGAGCACTGGCTGAGGCTAAGGTGAAGCCGACCGCGCGGGCCGAGACGCTCAGTCTGGAAGAGAACGCCGCGGTGTATCGCGCCTTGCGCAAAGCACAGAGCGAGACTTAGCATGATGGTGTTGGTCCCGTGTTGAGACGAAGGAGGGGCCATGGCTACTACAGTTCTACGTCATCCCGCGGTCGCGGGACGCTTTTACCCTGGCAATGCTGACGATTTGCGCGCCGAGGCGCAAACCTACCTCGCGGACCCGATCCCGGGAAACAAGGCCGTTAAAAAAGCAATCGGGTGCATCGCTCCGCATGCGGGGTATATGTATTCCGGTCATGTAGCGGGTGCTGTTTTCGCGGCCGTCGAGATTCCTCGGCGGTGTGTGGTGCTGTGTCCCAACCACACCGGCATGGGGCGCCCAATGGCCATCATGAGCGAGGGCGCCTGGGAAACTCCGCTGGGCGAGGTTCCCATCGATGCGGAACTTGCGGGTGCGTTGAAGCAACAGTTTCCTGGTCTGCGCGAGGATCCCGCCGCTCACCGCGCCGAACATGCGGCGGAGGTTGAACTTCCCTTCCTCCAATTGAGGCAGCCAGATCTGAAATTCGTACCCATCGCATTGGGGACGGGGCAGCTTGATCCGTTGGAACAACTCGGTCACGCATTGGCCTCAGTGATCGGGCATCAGAAGGAACCGGTGCTGATCGTGGCCTCAAGCGATATGAACCACTATGAGCCAGATGCCGTTACGCGGGTGAAGGATCACCGTGCGATCGAGCGGATTCTGACACTGGACGCGCGTGGGCTTTACGACGTGGTGACGCAGCAGAACATCAGCATGTGCGGCTTCGGTCCTGCCGTGTCAATGCTGACGGCGGCGCGGGAATTGGGGGCGAAGTCGGCAGAACTGGTGAAGTATGCGACTTCGGGGGACGTGTCCGGAGATCGGCAGATGGTGGTTGGGTATGCCGGGATCGTCGTCAGGTAAGCGCTTTAGCACTATGCGTGGCCGAGATGCCCGGGTGACAGCCGACCGGATGCTGGCTCGCTACTAAGAACGAAAGGCGGCCGGGAATCGGCCGCCTCTTTCATTTTCTGGACTTTTCACCTTGTTAGTGGTGCGATGTGCCTCCACTGCTGTGGCTGGAGGACGAAGAAGCTCGTCCCATCGATGGGCTCGCCATCGAGCTATGCGCCGAACTCATCCCGGACATGCGGCTTGGAGAGCTGGAGGAGAACTGTGGCGCTGGATGGACCTCGGTGAAGCCGCTCTTGGCGACCTGATGATTCAGATGGCTCAGATTCTCCAGCGACCCTCTGGCGATTCCCATGCCGGCGGAACCGGATCGAACAATCACATGCGAAGGCATTGATGGAGAAGCAACACCGCCGCGGCCAACGATAACGGTCTTCCCCGCTCCAGCCGTCGGGGCGACGAGCGGTGTAACGTGTGTCAGTGTTGTGGGAGTGTAGTGCGGCATCGTTTGCCAGCTGTTCCATCCGCCGGGCTGCCACATCCAGCCCATACCCGGAATGAAATTCCAATTGCCGTAACGGTAGGGCAACCATCCCCAAGGATAAGCTGAGGCGAACATATACCCATAGCCGGGATACCATCCCCAGGCCCCGTCCATAAAGGGATCCCACCCGACGCCGGCGAAATAAGGCTGCCACATCATGCCGTAGCCGGGAACATTGCTGTAAGCGCCATAGTAGTTGAGGTCGCTCACGCCATATCCGTAGGGAGACGAATTGTTCTTGGCGTATTCGTCGTGATACGCGGAAGCCTCCTTATCCCAAGAGTCGAGAGGCTCCTCGGACACCTTACTCTCGATCGCAGACTTATCGTCTTGCGAGGCATCGAAGCTGGCGGTCTTTTTCTTTTCGACCGTCACTTTGCCTGCCTGGCCTTCTACATTGACGTCGCCCTTGAAGACCGCGAGATTCGCGACTTCCGGCGAAGCATCAATACGAAAGTGTGCGGCGTGATCGAGGGTCAGCTTCTCGCGAGAGAAGTTCAAGCTGAATTCGTCTCCGTTCTTGCCCAGCCAATTCACATAGGCCATACCCTCGGTGAGATTGACCTGGGAGATGCGATTGCCGGAATCACTCAAACCGAGCGTGCTGAATTCAATTGAAGTATTGGGGGCGAGGCGCATCGAGCTGCCGTCTTCGAATTCGATTTCCGCGCGGCCCCGATCTCCGGTGCGCAACTGGGTACCCTGTGTAATCGGGAGGTTGAGAAAAGCGTTTTCAAAACCTAACCCCGTGTTCTTGTCGATCTGTACGGAGCCTTGAACGTCGCTGAGGCGGACGATTCGCGCCTGCGATGCGGCCAGCGCCGGCAAAGAGAAGATCGCGGTTGCGGCTACGAGAATCAGGCTGAATCGGGAAGCAGAAGGATTGGACATGGCAACCCCCGGAAAGGAACGTCCTTATTAGAACACGGTTCTGGAGGAGGAGTTGTAAAAGTTGGGATGGGCGGGTTGCAAGGCCTGTCCGGATTTCTGGACGCAGGTCAATTCCCGGGCAGAACGGCAGGTGGCATTTCCATGATCCGATGGGCGCGGGCGCGGACGACGTTAATTACGGAGTTATCCTCGTAAATCTCTTGCAATATGGGCTTTACGGCTTGTAATTCGACGATCTGGCCGTGCCTGGCCTGGTCTTCCATTCTCTTCAGTTCGTCGTCGAGGGCTAATTTCTGATAGCGATGGAAGTACGTCAGACGCCGCGAAAACTCCAGCGTTCCGCTCACGCTTTGAAAGAGAGCCGTTATCTGCTGGACCGCGGGGACTGGAGAATAGTTATAGTCGGCGGCAGAGGTACGCTGGGCGTCCTTGTAGGACAGCTTTTTGGCACCGGTGAACGCGATCTTCTTGTTGCCGGAGTCGATCTTTCCCGAGAAATAATGCGCTTGGGCTGCCAGCTCGAAGATACGCGCCCGCGTCGCGTCGGAGAAGGCAAAGTCTGTTTCGTAAGAGTCGCGCTCGTCAGAATCGGGGGTGATTTTTCCGGAGGATTCGTAGTGAGCGTGGCCGGAGGAGTCCACGGAAATCGTATAGTGCTCGGGGCTGGAATTGGGAAAATCGAGAGAGAAAGTAACGATCGCGGAATCGGCGGCGACCGCCGCACAGGTTCCCAGAATAAGCCACGCGAGAAGCACTGCGAGATGAAATCCTGCGAGTAGCGGAAGGATCTCAGCAGCTTCCGATGCTGTCTTCCCGAGAGCGGCGTTCTGCGTCCAGTATGATCTCGTACTCGCCTCGCAAAACTGCTAAAGGAAATTATGCCAAAGATGGGCTCGATTGGTGTTATCGACCTACCGCGCGTTGACGGCTGAGAGTTCCCGCGGTGTGCAGATGACAGATGGCAATGGCCAGCGCGTCCGAGGCATCGGTGGGCTCGGGAGGCGCGGGCAGATCCAGGAGCCGGGTCACCATGAGTTGTACCTGCTGCTTTTCGGCACGACCGTATCCCACTACAGAAGATTTGATGGTTAGCGGAGAGTACTCGGAAACTTCGAGTCCCGCCGACGCAGCGGCCAGCATGGCTACCCCGCGAACCTGGCCCAGTTTCAGAGCAGACTTCACATTCAGTGCGTAGAAGACGTCTTCAATGGCAACTTCGTCGGGCTGGTGTTCGGAAATGATGGCTCCCAGATGCATGTAAATTCGCGAGAGGCGCCGGGCCAGGGCCTCGCGAGGTGACAGCTTGATCGCTCCGCAGGTTAAGCAGCAAAGTTTGCCGGTGGGATGCAATTCAACCACGCCATAGCCGGTATATTCTCCCCCGCAATCGATACCCAGAACTCGCATGTGGAAGAAGTGTATCGCGGAATCGGGAGGCAAGCTATGGCGGAGGTGAGTTAACTGCCGGGGCCGGTGGCATGGTCGAGGCACCCGCGCGACAGCCGAAAGGATGCCCACACTACGTCTGGCGCGCTAGCAGCAGCGGGGCTTACGGGCAAGGTGCGAGTCGCGCTCGCGGCAGAAGGCGGCATACGACTGTTTGGAAGGCGGCATGTGCGAGCGCTGGAGGAATCGCGCGTAAGCCGACTCATCGAAGATTTCGCGGAGCATAGCGACGATGATCCGAGCGAACGCTGAGAAGCGATTCATGCTCGCTCCTCCGAAAGACGCGTCATCACATAAGGGGCTTCCTTCACTCGTGCTTCGGTGTGACCGCCGAGAATCGAGATCCAATGACGAGCTGATTCGAGCAAGACCAGAGTAACCATCACGACGAGAATCGCGGTAACCGCGGCGTCCAGACGATTGTTAAAGATGAGTCTGGCGGTGGCGTGGGCTGCCGGAGCTGTCGCAAGAGCGTGGGCCTGCGCGAGGAATCCCACACGAGGATTGGCATCGAAGATTTTGTGCCACGACGCCGTGAAAGTCACCGCAACCAGCCACGCCAAGGGAATAAGCGTGACAGCAGCGTACTTTG
>Ga0070733_10001640_pt1 | contig 16481 bp, 21 predicted proteins | sample Coa_R1_9_FD_66450 | JGI IMG/M metagenome (GOLD analysis project Ga0070733, IMG submission 66450) | Surface soil microbial communities from Centralia Pennsylvania, which are recovering from an underground coalmine fire - Coalmine... | ecosystem: Environmental > Terrestrial > Soil > Unclassified ... | reverse complement strand
TGTCCACATTCTGGGGAAAATCTCCCAGGGCGATCTCTTCAAGTGCATCTCGTCCGGCTAATCTGCGATTAAGGACTCTTTGGCATCGGATCATCTTAAGATTTAATGGCATTACCTTTGCTCTGTTCTGTAGTGATGACAGGGGACAGGAAGATGCGCCATATACTGCAACCTGGATAAGAAGGAGGCAGATCGATGATCGGATCAGATTTCAATTGGGCCTTAAGCCTCAACGAAGGAGGATATGCGGAGCCGTCCGTCCAACGGACACTCGCCTCATTATTTGAGAAGGAGGGGGTTCCGTATCGGTTGATCCACCATCCCAATACCTTTACTGGGCCGGAGCATGCCGCATCAATTCATACTCCGGCGAGAGAGGTCGCCAAGGTGGTCATCGTTCGGGTAGACGATCAATACGTCATGGCGGTTTTACCGGCCGACCGTCCACTCGACCTGAACCGCTTTGCCCGGATGATCGGAGCGCGAAGCCTCGCCGTCGCCGAGGAGTGGGAGGTTGAGAAGCTTTTTCCAGACTGCCATGTCGGGGCCATGCCTCCATTTGGCAGCCTCTACGGAATTCCGGTTTATGTCGATGCCACCCTCGCGAGTCAATCGGTTATTTTCTTTTCAGCGGGCTCTCACCATGCGACTTTTGAATTGAATTATGCCGACTTTGACCGGTTGGTCTCCCCGCTGGTGGGGCACCTCGCGATCGAACATCTGGTTGAGGCGAATGATGAATAGACCGAAAATAGAGGTCGGCCTTCCGGCCGGCACAACCCGCGGAAGAAACATCATGACGGAAGCACATCGACAGAACCTTTCCGAGGGGAGCCGCGATGTCGGCTTGAAGGAGGTCAGCGCGTACCTCAAAGAAATGGACGTTCCGTTTGAGCTCTTCCTCTGTCAGCAGCCCTGGTTCTATACGCACGCCGAACTGGCGTCATGCATCGGAATTCCGGTTCGAGCGATGGCCAAAGTGATCGTCCTAAAGGCCGGAACGAGTTTGGTGCTCGGGATCGTTCCGGCCCAGGCTTCCATCGATCTGGGCCGGGCCAAACAGGTGCTCCAGATTCGGAAGGTTCAGCTGGCCACAGAGGGTGAGGTGAGGCAACGATTTCACGGTTGTGACGTTAACTCCATTCCGCCTTTCGGAACGCTTTTCAACCTGCCCATGGTTCTCGATCTCTCCATGGTCCAGAACGAGCAGATCGCCTTTCCGGTGGAAAATCACCATCAGGCGATCAAACTAAGACTCCCGGATTTCTTGAAACTGCAGTCTCCGTGGGTGGGTGAAATTCGGTGCCAACCTCTCCGAATGGGGAGCGGCGTGTCTTGATCCAACATCCGAGGGGCCACCACTGGCTGGGTGAGGCCTGGCGAACGCTCGAGCGGAGGGTCCCGCGCATGGGCCAGTCCAAGTCAGATCGTGATCGATCGGTTTGCTGAGGAGAAAGGAGCTGGGGGGCGGTGTTTGTTTTTCTAAAGCGGTTCCGGCCAGTTCGCTCGGGCTGAGCTGGTCTTAGGACAGACCGGAAAGAACTACGGAGACGAGGGTGGCCCTGTTATGCACATCCATTTTTTGGAAGATATGTTTGAGATGTCCTTTAACGGTCAGCTCGCTAATAAAGAGTGTTTCCGCCAGGGCTTTGTTCGTTGTGCCTTTGCACAGCAGCTTCACAACGTCCAGTTCTCTTTCGGAGAGGTTGAACCTTTCTTGGAGGTGCTTTAGATCAATCACCCGCCGGGACCCTTCGGTCCCGATGACCAAGTGTCCCTGGAGACGTAGGGCCCGTTTCTCAAGCGCGAGACGAACCGCTTTGGCCAACTCCGCAGGATTGTCCTTCGATTTCTCGATATAGTCGAAGGCCTCCTTTCGAAGCGATTCGACCGCGGTTTCTATTGAGACATGGCCGGTGAGCATGATAACAACGGCGTCGGGGTCGATCCGTTTTGCCTCTTTGAGTACATCGATGCCGTTGACCTTAGGAAGGTGAACATCCAAGATCAGGACGCCAGCTTGAAAGAAGCGACGATGAAGCAGTTCGATTGCCTCCTCGCCGTCCCGGGCGGTATGGATGGGGTTGGAGATTCCCGTTTTTCTAAGGGTGATCTTGATCATTTCGACATCGGTGGGGCTGTCATCGACGACAAATATCGGAATCAACTCTTTGTCCATGTTCATAGGCACTCTCCTCAGAAGTGTTCTGGTTATGAAGTCTTATGCCTCAAGACTCAAGAGAAGAATCGTAGGAAACCATTATAATTAGCCTATGGGGGCCTGTCAATTGAGTGGAGGTCCAGGATGGCCTCTCCAGGATCATCCCGGTCCGGGAGAAGAGGCCTCGCTTGGGACGCCTTGGCTCAAACAGGAGGGCTCGTAGAAGGACCTGATCCGTTCGAAGCGGAATCCTCTCGAAGGCTTTGTTTTTTCACCTGAAAAGCGATGCACGACCGATCGATTCAGCCCTCCATCGGTCACAAATCGGTGGCGACCAGAAGACGAGGAGCGCTCCGGCGGTTCAATCGGTGGCCTTAGAGGAGATCTTTTAATTTTACATAAACTTCATACTCTAACTATAATAGCGAGGGATCTTCGGGAGGTCGATGGATGGCAGGAATTAAGATTGGGGCCTGGGCGGCTCAAGAGGGGGCTGCTCATCCTTTCGGCGTGAATTGGATTGGGGAGGAAGCGGCCTACAATTTCGCCCTCTATTCAAAGCATGCGACCGGACTCACGCTCCTGCTGTATTCCGGCTCAGACTTGGTTCGTCCGGTTCTCAAGCTCCGGCTCGACCCGTTGACGCACAAATCGGGACGGGTTTGGCACTGCCGAGTTCCGGAGAAGGAGACAAACGGGGCGATCTATTATGGCTATTCAGCCGAAGGCCCTTACGATCCGTCGACCGGACAGCGATTCGACCCTCAGAAGATCCTTTTGGATCCTTATGCTCGGGCCGTCTTTTTTCCCCCGGAGTTCAGTCGGGAATCGGCGCGTCATCCTGCTTCCAATGCCGGACGAGCGCCCCTTGGTTTCCTTCCAGCCTGCCGGATTTCGTTCGATTGGGGAGAGGACCGGCGGCCGATCCACACCTCGGATACCGTGATCTATGAGCTGCACGTGAGGGGATTTACCATGCGATCGAACGCCCGGGTTTCGTCGGATCGCCGGGGGACCTATTCGGGGGTGATCGAAAAGATTCCTTATCTGAAGGAGTTGGGGGTGACTGCCGTCGAGCTGATGCCGGTCCACCAGTACGATCCAGACGAGGGAAATTACTGGGGCTATATGCCGCTTAATACCTTCTCCCCGCACCACGGCTACGCAAGGGGAGACGGGATGTGTTCGCAGATTAACGAATTTAAGGAGACGGTGAAGGCCCTTCATCAGGCCGACATCGAGGTGATCCTCGATGTCGTCTATAACCACACGACCGAGATCGACGAAAGCGGACCGAACTATTCCCTTCGAGGGATCGACAACACGACCTACTACCTTCTGGATGCCGATCGGCGGCGCTATCGCAATGACGCCGGCACCGGAAATGTCCTCCACTGCGCCAACCGGACCGTCCGGAAGATGATTCTCGACAGCATGCGTTACTGGGTGGAGGAGATGCATATCGACGGGTTCCGGTTCGATCTCGCCTCGATCTTTACTCGCAACAGCGATGGGACAATCAACCTCGATAACCCGCCCATTATCTTCGAGATTACGGCCGATCCGAAGTTTTCCGATGTCCGTTTGATCGCAGAGGTTTGGGATGCTTCCAGCTACCAGTTGGGCCGAAGCTTTCCCGGGATCACCTGGTTTCAATGGAACGCGAAATTTAGGGACGACCTGCGATCCTTTGTCCGGGGCGATTCCGGTAAGATCGGCGACCTGATGGAACGTCTTTACGGCAGCACCGATCTCTTTCCCGACGAGGAGTTCTACCACCCTTACCAGAGCATCAACTTCATCACCTCTCACGACGGTTTTACCCTCTATGACCTTGTGTCCTATAATGCCAAGCACAACGAGGCGAATGGACACGGAAATTCCGATGGAACCGACTCCAATTTGAGTTGGAACTGTGGCTGGGAAGGAGATGCCGGTCCACCCGAAGAGGTTTTAGCAATGAGGCGACGTCAGGTGAAGAATTTTTGTGCGCTGCTCTTTTTGGCAAACGGCACCCCGATGTTTCGTGCGGGTGACGAGTTTATGCAGACGCAGAACGGAAACAACAATCCCTATAACCAGGACAATGAGACCTCTTGGTTGGATTGGGATCTTTTGAAGACGAACAGGGAGATCTTCGCCTTTTTCAAGCGGATGATCGCGTTCCGAAAGGCCCATCCGACGATTTGCAGAAGTCGATATTGGAGAGAAGACGTGCGCTGGTATGGACTGAATGGGCCCGCCGACCGGTCTGCGGAATCGCATTCCATCGCCTTTTTTCTAGACGGTGCCTCCCAACAGGACCAGGATCTTTATGTAATGATCAATGCAGATGCGCAAGATCAGACGTTTTTTTTACAGGAGAGAAAAGTGGAGCCGTGGCGAAGGGTCGTCGATACCAGCCTCCCGAGTCCGGACGACTTTCTTGAAACTGGACGGGAGGCGCCACTGGGGGAGCCGGCCTATCTTATGGAGGGACGATCGGTCGTAATCCTGATCCGGTAAGGAAGCAGTTGCACTCTATACAGGTGGGGATCTGATCGTTCTCACGCCCGCGGGTATATGTTTATGCGACCGACCGGTGAGCCGCTTCGATCCGGGGAAATTCCCTCTCCGATGCGCTGAAGATGCGAGGCGACCCGTTATGGATGGAGATACCGCTTGAACCATTGAGCGGCTAACCGGGCCACCTCCTCCAATGTGCCCGGCTCCTCAAAAAGATGGCTCGCTCCTGGAATGACCACGAACTCTTTCTCCGCCGTGAGCAGATCGTAGGACTCCTGATTTAGATCGATGACCAGGGGATCATGGCCTCCGACGATCAGCAAGGTGGGGGCCTTTACCTGATAGAGGATCTCCCTTGCCAAATCGGGTCTTCCGCCCCGGGATACGACGGCTCCGATCATCGGCCCAAGTTGGGCGGCGGCTCGGAGCGCCGCCGCCGCTCCGGTGCTGGCCCCGAAATAGCCGATGGATAGCGATTGAGTCTCCGGCGCCTTCATCAACCATCGGGTTGCGGCGGCCAGGCGCTCGGTCAACAGGTCGATATCGAACCGGGTCTCATAGGTCGTATCCTCCTTTGGGGTGAGCAGATCGAACAACAAGGTGCCGACTCTTGACTGACGTAGGACCTGCGCGACGTAGGTGTTTCGCGGGCTTAATCGACTGCTCCCGCTCCCGTGGGCGAATAATACAACCCCCTCGGCCGTCGAAGGGATCCCCAGTGTTCCCTCAAGGGTAATCTTTCCGATGGGAATTCGGACCTCATGTTCAATGGTTTCGCTAATCATCGACCCTCTCCTCTAATATGCCCACTGCGATCCTGCGCCTATTCCTCATCTAGGATCAGGATGATTTATTTTGTGGGACCGGCGCAAAAGGAACCATCCCCCGAACGGGGCGTTTTCAAGTTTGGATGGGCCCAAAACGCCCTATTTGGGGGGTTGTGTACGATCATCAGTGTCTATATCATGGAGACATTTAGAGGTCCTATTTAATGCTCTCTCTGTGACTGACCGTCGCGGTGGAGTGGCTCCTGGACATCAGGCGGGATGGGAGAAATGATCGGGAAGCGCTGGGAGCACTTTCCGCACGGGGCGGATGTTGGAGTGCGTGGGATCGGGGCCTCCGAAGAGGAGGCATTTGAGCAGGCCGCCCTGGCATTGACCGGTGTGGTAAGCGATCCCAAATCCGTCAACCCGATAAAAGCGGTCGACATCAGCTGCGCCGCTCCTGATGATGAACTTTGCTTTGTGGATTGGCTGAATGCCTTGGTCTACGAGATGGCCACGAGAGGGATGGTCTTCGGACGGTTCGAGGTGAAGCTCGATAGACACCGTTTGCATGCCACTGCATGGGGAGAAGATATCGATAATGCACGGCATCAACCTGCTGTGGAAATCAAAGGGGCTACTTACACCGATCTTCGGGTTGGAAAAGATCAAAACGGCGCCTGGATTGCGCAGTGCGTGGTCGATGTATAAAGGTCCGGGAGGAAAGTCATGGAGCTGGGGCAATTGATTCAGAAATCGCCATTTGAATGGTGGATCGCCCCATTTGGGAAAATGCGGGTTCCCGCGGTGATTTATGCCAGCGAACGGCTTGTTCAAGAGATGGATTCCAAGGTGTACGAACAGGTGACCAATGTCGCGGCGCTGCCCGGAATCGAGAAGGCCTCTTACGCCATGGCGGATGCCCATTGGGGATACGGATTTCCGATCGGCGGAGTGGCGGCCTTTGATCCCGAGCGCGGCGGGGTGGTGTCGGCGGGAGGCGTCGGATTTGATATCTCCTGCGGCGTTCGGACCCTGTGCACGGGTCTGACCGTTGCGGAGATCAGGCCGCTGAAGGAGCGTCTGGCTGACGCGCTCTTTCATGGGGTCCCCGCCGGCATGGGAAGCCGGGGTCAGCTCCGCCTGGCTCCTACGGAAATGGATGAGATGCTCATGAGAGGGGCCCGGTGGGCTGTGGAACGCGGCTACGGTGTGTTGGGAGACCTCGAACGGACTGAAGAGAAAGGCTGCATGAAGGGGGCAGAGCCGGACCAGGTCTCCGAACAGGCCAAGAAGCGCCAACGCAATGAGATGGGAACGCTCGGTTCCGGAAACCATTATCTGGAGGTGCAGGAAGTAAGCGAGATCTTTGATGCAAAGATCGCCTCGGCATTTGGCCTCCAAGAAGGGAACGTCTTGGTCAGTATTCATTGCGGCTCACGGGGTCTTGGGCATCAGATCGGGACGGAATTCTTGAAGGAAATGGCGCTTGGCGCCGCGCAATTCGGGATCGAACTTCCAGACCGGGAGTTGGCCTGTGCGCCGATTGCTTCTCCTGTTGGACGGCGCTACGTGGGCGCCATGAGGGCGGCCGTCAACTGTGCGCTCGCCAACCGGCAGATCATTACCCACATTGTGAGAGGTGTCTTCTCCGAAGTTCTTCCAGGCGTCTCCCTGTCCCTGCTTTATGATGTTTCACATAACACTTGCAAGCTGGAGGAACACGTGGTCGATGGACGAGCAAAATGGCTCTACGTGCATCGAAAGGGAGCGACACGTGCTTTTGGCCCCGGTCACCCGGACCTTCCCAAATCGCTGCGGTCATCCGGACAGCCGGTCCTGATCGGCGGGACGATGGGAACGGCTTCCTATATATTGGCGGGCACCGCGGAGAATATGGTTCGATCTTTTGGATCGGCTTGCCATGGGGCGGGTCGTAGCCTGAGCCGGCACCAAGCCCTCCGGCGGTGGCGCGGCGAGGAGGTGGTTAATCATCTGGCAGAACGGGGTATTTTGATCCGGAGCGCTTCCTACCGGGGTGTGGCGGAGGAAGCCCCTGAGGCATACAAAAACGTGGCCGCCGTAGCGGATGCGACAGACCACGCTAACCTTGCCCGAAAGGTGGCGCGGGTCGAACCGATGGTCTGCGTCAAAGGGTAGAAGGGAAAGCGCAGTTGCCTTGACGGCAATGATCTTTTCATCCATTCGTGCTTCCTTTTGGGGGTTTGCAGTCTATTCCGAATTTCCTCAGAATTAGGATGGGCGTTGGAAGAGATTCAAGACGTTAAATGGAATTTTATAAAGAAGGGGGGACTTTGATGAAAAGAGGGTTAAGGGATTTAACAGGAGGTCAACAAACCGTTGCCTTAAAAAAGGGAGCCGTTAAGGCGAAGACATCCGCAACGCAAATCGATGTCGAGGAGATTCGGGCTCGGATCGCGGCGAAAGCCTATGAGCTGTATGAAAAACGGGGATGTACCCATGGGTCCGATCGGGAAGATTGGTTTGAAGCGGAGCGACTCGTGATGAGTCAGTCTAAGTCGGCGGCAAAGTGAGATATCGAGGAAACAACCTCTCGAAGGAGGATTCTTTGAGCGGGTGCCGTTTTATTATTCTCCCCTGAGATTGCGAAACCCTGGGGGGAAATCCATATAAAGCGCCAAAAGAGTATGGGATTCGCCCGAATAGAGCGGGACAAAGCTGTCTTGAGTAGAGCTATTCCCCTCTTAGGCTTTCCGGGGCCACACGTTCTCCCGGCGCGCCTTGGGCCTGCTTCCACAGGAGCATCGCGTGATTCACCGGGGTTTTTCACCCTACCGGTAGAGCTTTTCTGCGCAGACGAAGAGAGACTGCCTTCACCCCAGGCAGAGATCTCGATCGTCATGGTTCCATCATGTTCCTCTTCCCTTGCAGGACGAGCTGGATCGTGAGGTTCTTCTCTTTCATTCAGTGGAGCCGCCGGCTGATGCGGCGTTGCCCACCGAATCAAAACGGAAGCTTGGTTTCGCCCGCCGGTCGATTAGGTTTTGCTCGCGGTCTGGGCGATGAACGTGCTCATGAGCTGTATCACATGCTTTGAACTGCACCCGGGACAAACGACTCCGCTCGCGGCATGTTCTCTCAGGGAGAGGACAACTGTAAAAACTTTTTTACAGGCTTGGCACTCATAATCATAAAGTGGCATCTTCTTCTCCTTATCGAGGTCTAAGTCCGAGACCGAAGCTAATAGGATTCCGGCTCCCGAAAGACGGACCGAAATGACGATCGGTCAAAGAGCCCACCTTTTTCCCGGTTTCCGCATTTTCGTTTTTGAGAGTCCGCGGTCAGCCTTCCGCAGCCCCTGAGGATGACTCTGAAGAAATTCCAAGAGTCCTGCAATGCCCCAAAAGGAGTGCTGAGAGAGTACATCATTTGGACCTCCCGTCTTTGTTCGACCTGCATCCAGGCCGGCGGCCACTATAACACCCAGGGAAGACCTCTCGGGAGGAGAGATCGGGTGAGCGACTCATTGTGGATTTAAATCAGAGAATTGGCTCGCCCGTCGCCGGCCCTGCCCTATAAAGGAGTGGATCTGAGCAGAGATCAATTCGAGCTCGCGAATCGAGTCCGAAGAGGCGCCCGGGCTACAGGAGTTCTGAATTCTCTTTGAGTCATTTCTTCGAAAGAAACTTGCTTGCCTTTGAGGGATGGAGCCGGCATAGGCGCGAACAGCGCATCTGCGCAGAAGCGGGTGCCAAGGAAGGTTTTCCCAACCGGTGCGGTCATAGACGCGGCAGGGCCGGAACAAGGAGGAGGGAGACGATGGAATTCAAATTGGTCGCGATCGAAAAACCAGAAGAGGTCAATCTTATTCTGGGGCAGGCTCACTTTATCAAAACAGTGGATGACCTTCATGAGGTGTTGGCGACCTCCATGCCGGGACTCCGATTCGGCCTGGGCTTCTGCGAATCGTCGGGTCCCTGCCTGGTTCGTGCCGGAGGTACGGATCCGGTTTTGGTGGAACTGGCAAAGAGGAATACCTATGCCCTATCGGCCGGTCACTCGTTTCTGATCCTTCTTCGCGACGCCTATCCGATTAACGTTTTGAACGCCGTTAAATCGTCCCAGGAGGTCTGTACGATTTATTGCGCCTCCTCGAATCCGGTGGAGGTTATCTTGGTCGAGACCAGGCAAGGCCGCGGAATCCTGGGCGTCGTAGATGGATTTCGGTCAAAAGGAATCGAGACGGACCAGGACGTGATTTCCAGGAAGGAACTCCTCAGACGGATCGGATATAAGATGTAGGTTTGTGACGGCACCGGCCTGAAGGAGATCGAGCGGGTAAAGCGATCTCGTCCTGAGAACATCCTGATCAGCTTCCCATATCAGCTTTCCGACCAGATGCCCCGAACGGGGCATTGCCGCTTCGTGCTGTATCATCAATAATATGATTCAGATAGTTGGAAGTGATCGGTTCCGATCGTCGCCTTGGTATGCGGTGACATTGACGAGTGGTGTTTTGAGGATGGCCTTAGAGGAAGCTTCCATTGCAGATTATGATGTATAACGTTTCTCTTTCGGAGGCTGCTGAGGTCGATATCCGAAAAAGCGCCTCGGCCCTTGATTCCTTCTACGATCGGATCATGGGCTGCCGCGTAATCGTCGAGGCGCCGCATCGGCGCCCACATCAGGGCTTATTGTATCACATAGCGATCGAACCGGGTGTACCCGGAAAAGAGCTTGTGGTTGACCGGGAGCCGTAGGAGGAACTCTATGCGGAGATCCGACAGGCTTTTGATGCTGCACGACGCCAATTGGACCGCTTGAGGATCAGTACGGAGGTGCCCCTTGCCGAAGAGAAAGGAGAGAACGGCCCACAGGCCGGCACGGTCGATATCATAGGGAAACATCATGTTTTTTGATGTCAGAAAGGGGGGATTCCCATGTATTTTAAAAATCGGCAACAGGCTGCGAATCTCTTAGCGGATAGACTGGCGCGTTATAAGGGCCGAAATCCGTTGGTGCTTGGCATCCCTCGTGGCGCGGTTCCTATGGCCAAGATCATTGCCGATGCCTTGGAAGGGGAGATGGATGTGATGCTGGTGCACAAATTGCGAGCGCCGGATCAAGCGGAGCTGGCGATCGGGTCTGTAGATGAGGGGGGACAGGTCTACCTGAGGAGCAATGCCTTCGGCATCCCCGAGGGATATATCTTGGCAGAGAAGGAATTTCAAATGGCGGTATTGCGGGGTCGCCGGGCCCTTTACACGCCGGTACATCCTCCGATCAGCCCTGCGCATCGAATCGTGATCGTGGTCGATGATGGGATCGCCACCGGAGCGAGCATGATTGCTGCTCTGCGCGTGGTCCGACAGAGGGGGCCCGAAAAACTGATCGCCGCTACGGCAGTCGCTCCTCACGAAACCCTTCAGGAAGTCAGGGGGTTGGCGGACGAGGTGGTGTGTTTGGAGGTCCCGGACTATTTTTATGCGGTGGGAGAGTATTTTGATGAATTTGCTCAGGTTTCGGATGAGGAGGTGACTGCGATTCTTCAGCAAGGGAGGCCTCAATCGGAGGCGGCGAAATAAACAAAGTACGAGGTGCGACGATGAAACCAAAGGGCAGCCGTGATCGGGAGCCTCGTAAAGAACAAGTGCTCCATTGGTTGGGACTGGAGAAGGACTACTTTCACGATAGTTATAGATCGACTGGTAAACTGCCGGAGCCGACCGTTTGTCCGGAATGCGGCGCGCTGTTCCACAAGGGCCGATGGACGTGGGGCGCCGAACCTAAAGGGGCCCATCAGGAGCACTGTCCAGCCTGTCGTCGGATCCAGGACCACCACCCGGCCGGGATTCTCCATCTGAGCGGTCCGTTCGTGAAGACCCATCACGACGAGGTGCTCAACGCCGTTCGTCACCAGGAGGAAGCTGCAAGAAAGCAACATCCGCTCTGCCGCATCATCGACATTCAGGAATCCGAAGAGGACGTCCTCATCAGAACCACGGACATGCACCTGCCCCGGCGAATTGGGGAGGCGCTCTGGCACGCGTACCATGGAGAACTGAAGCTTCACTATGCCGAGGACGAAAAACTGGTGCGCATGAGCTGGGAGCGATGAATCTGTCGGAGGCCGGCGTCGGCGTTGTGGCACGTCCCAGCGGGGATCCTCTCTCTCCGGGGAGGTCCCCTCGCACCATCGGATGCGGCGGAACGGCCTCGAGGGGTTCGTTGGCGGGGTTTCTCCGAAGGGCTATAACGGCAAAAAGGCCACATCATCTACGAGAAATTGTTTCGCCCTTATTTTCGAGCAGGGTAGACCATGCAGTCCGATACGCTCTTTTTTATCACTCCATCGGCGGATCACCTGCGTCGAGGACTGGAGGCTCTTCAGGCAAAGATCGGGGCGTGGGAACCGTTCCGGTTCGCCGACGGCGAACGGGGCTACCATTTGGGCAGCCCGGTCAAAGGCGAATTGGTTGCGGTGGTCGGCTCGGTTACGCCGGATCCGGGTTCCCTCTTTGACATCATTGCTCTGACGGACCTGCTCTCTGAAAATGGAGCGCAGCGCCCTATACTGATCCTCCCGTATCTCGGCTACGCGCGTCAGGATCGGCCGGTCCATGCCGGAGATGGGCGTCTGGGAGTGGTCGTCGCCAATCTATTGCGGGATCTCAAGCCGGCGCGCATCGTGGTGTTAGATGTGCACAGTCCGGGTGTTCGTGCAGCCCTCGGGGCCGTTGCCGTGGAGGCGAGCGCCATCGAGCTGTTTGTCCGCCATCTGATGTCGTCTGCCGCGATCGATACCGTGGTGGCCCCAGACCGAGGCGCCCGGGAGCGGACTCGGATGATCGCAGCCCGTTTTACACCGAATGCGAAAGTGGCTGAAATCGAAAAGACGCGGCCGCGCGCCAACCTCGCACGAGCGATACGTCTGGAAGGCGATGTCGCCGGTCGACACGTTCTCATCATCGATGATATGATCGATACGGGCGGGACCCTTTGTGAGGCGGTGCGACTCGTAGTATCAGGCGGAGCCGCGAGTGTCCGGGTGGCTGCTACACACGGGATCTTCTCTGAGGGTGCTCGTGAACGGGTTCTAAGCCTCCCCGTCGATCAAATCATTGTAACAAATTCTCTTCGTCAGGCGGAGCATCCGCGCATAGAGGTTCTGGATGTTGTTCCCATTCTCCTTGCAGGGCTGGAACAGTTTATGAGGGATCGTAATCTTTAACTCGTTATTCGCCGTGTAGCGCCCCAGAGGCTGGGGCTCTTTCAGTGGGGAAGGCCGAGGACATCCGGCACCTTCAACCAACGTGGAGCGAATTGATTTTCCTGCTTGCCTTTGAAAATGGAAGCCGTATGGTAACCTGGCTGACCATTGCATTATTGGGAACCACGATTTGACGTTGATCGGTTGTGATCAACACCGTATATCCGAGCGTGATTCTCTCGACCTCACCGGTTTCAAGACCCGTCGGCGCATTGATCTGCAGGTGGTCGCCGACCTGAAAAGGACGATAGAGCAGCAAGGAGATTCCGGATACCAGATTACCCACCGTGTTCTGAGCCGCCAGTCCGATGACAATGGAGGCGACGCTGACCCCGGCTAATAACGCGGTTCCGAGGGCGTTTAATTGAGGAATCAGGTGGGCATAGAAGATGAGGGCCAAGAGAAAGATACCGATCTGGAGGAATTGAATTAGAAAAAGGGCGACGGTGCGATCGATGACACCCCCTTTATCCCGTTCGAGGATCCGTAGGGCGGCCGCACGAAGTACTCTTGAGACCAAAGCCGAGGCCGTCAAGAAGAGTAGACCATAAAAAATCGCGCCGATGGGTGTTTTAGGGTTTCCGACATCCTGTAAAAAAAAGGTCTCAAAGAACATGAGGGTCCTCTCCCGGTCACGTTAAAAGATCTCAGAGGGGACGAATTCATCCCCAGAAACACCGTTGCGGTTCCCTATTTATTGGAGAGCCGAGGACAGCATCTAAAGATTGGTTCTCTTCGTCCCCTTCAGAGATGAAGGGCGGTAGCGTCGTCCGGTCCAATCGAGTCGGAGGCTTAGTCTTTTGCGCTCGCTTGGGTTAGAAAAGCAAAACAAATGCCGTTTTTTCAGACCACCCGTAATATCGGGGGCCCTCCTCTAGCGGGTTCCGCTATTTGAATCCGGAATTGTCTTGCAGTTTGAGTGCAGAGCTGTATCCTTCGTGGGTGCGACGGACATGCAGACTTCTTCTTTTTTATCGGGTCTTTTGCGGAATGCTCCTGGGCTGGGAAGCCGAGACGGAGGGTTCCACATCCGACAGCAGCACGATCCGTTGTCTCATGAGACGCGCGGATTGTTTCCGACCGAGTGGTCGTTTTCCACGGGCAATTACGGCAGGTGAGGTCTATAGAGGACCTGAAGGCTGTTGAGCCCCCTTTTGGGTCTTGATCTACCCGGAGACTTGTCTTAGAGGGGCGAATCGGACCAAGTAGATTCATTTAATGGAGGAGAGAATGGCGCTTGAGAAACAATTAGAAGAGGCGGCCGCGCGCCTCGAAGAGGCAACGTGGAGAATCGATCAGGCACGAAAAAAGTCCTTGTCTCTGGAGAGCCTTCAAGAGTGGGTGAATTCATTGACCATTTCTCGCTGGCTCAATCCGAGATTCATCAGATTCATAACGAATCGATTCATGAGAAGCTTCATGAGCTGGCGGGCCAAGTCCATCTAAAATTCAGATCGGGGCCTCAAAAATAGCCGGTTTTTCCTTGATCATCCAGATCGCGCGGAAAGAGGTGGCAGAAGGGAAAACCGAAATGATCCGATGAAGGTTCAGACAGCATCTATGCTCCTCTCCAGTTCCGGCGCAACGGGTAGCAGGCCTGAGAGGTGAAGCCTGAATCGGTTGCGGTTGCGGCCCGGATCGTGTTTGTCAGCGGAAGGCCGCACGGGAATGGCCACTGAGGCGAGTTTGTCCCCGGGCCGCTGGGGTTCTAGCTCTGGAGCCTGAACTCGATTGGATTCCTCCAGAAACCGGAGGAGATTTCTCTGCATCGGGCAGCGCGACGGACGGCGCGCCAATCCCAAAGGAGACGGGTTTTCGGAGGGAAGGGCATCCCCGCCGAAAGCGAAGACCTTGGTGAGGAGAAGCCGGTCACCCGAGGGGGTGTCACTCCTCTGGAATTTCGGCCGCCGCTCGACCGAGTGCGGGCTCTCCTCAGTGGCGAGGATCTTTTCCGTCGCGGCCTCCCTGGATCGGACGAATTCTTCCCTGAGGGAAGATCGGGGCGCCGATTACCATATGGACCGGGGCACGCGCGGGACTCAGGCGGCCGGACCAGAGCAAGTCGCGGCCGCGCAGGGAATCGGGAAGGGAGGAGTACCGGTCTCTGCCGAAACCTTAAAGGGTCCAAGCCAAAGGGATCGAAGAACTGAAACGGACCGTTGAAGAGTGAAACGCGAGAAAAAAAGAGAGGCGGTGAACGATGTCCCTCACAATTGCATCGGCAGCATTCCCACATCAGGGAGGGATTCCTCGGCGCTATACATGTGACGGCGAGGGGACTTCTCCTCCACTGGAGTGGTCCGGTGTTCCAAGCGGGACAAAAAGCCTCGCGCTGATTGTCGACGATCCGGATGCGCCGGACCCGGCCTTCCCCAAAACCATTTGGGTTCACTGGCTGCTCTACAACATACCTCCCGACGCTACGGGGTTGCCTGAAGGAGTAGACCCTCGAGCGCTTCCGAAGGGGACGCTGGAGGGGTTCAACGACTGGCATCTTACGGGATATGGGGGACCTTGTCCGCCGATCGGTCGGCACCGATATTTCCATAAGCTCTATGCCCTGGATGCCGTTCTCCCCAATTTGAACAGGCCGATCAAGGCGGCGTTGGAAGAGGCAATGAAGGGTCATATCCTGGGACGGGCGGAGTTGACAGGAACCTATCAGCGATCTCAGTCATAATGCTTTCCGGGAGGTTCGCTTGTACCCGAGACGGCAATCAGGAACAGGCTCAATCGGCGCATGCACTCAGGATCCATCATTATTGAACGGTGGGAGGAAGGGTCGCGACCAAAGTCCAGTATTCCTGGATTGTATTTACGACGTTTTGGAACTTCTCGAACTCGATCGGTTTCTGAATAAAGGTATTGACCCCTAGGCGATAGCTATTGACAATATCTTCCTCGCGCTGGGAGACCGTCATCACCACGATGGGGATAGCTTTATGGCGTTCATCTTGCTTAATTTTCTGAAGAACCTCCAATCCACCGACCTTCGGAAGGTTCAAATCAAGCAGAATCATTCCGGGAGAGGGAGATAATGCTGGATCCTGAAACTTTCCGCGGCGAAAAACATAATCCAGCGCGTCCTGTCCGTCTCGAACGACGATCAGGTCGCTCCTGATCGATCCCTTGGCAAAGGCCCTGTGGGCGATTTCAATGTCTTGAAGGGCGTCTTCGACGAGAAGAATCTTTACCGGGCTTATAATCTTTCCAGGCAATCTTTTTCTCTCCGATCTATTTCTCTGATCTCTTCAGCCTAATTTCATCGGCTGGATCCAGGAGACGGTGTCTTGGCCGTTAAGGTCCAACGCCGATCTTTCTACTCCGTTCTAATAGAGTGGTGCCCTGCCGCCTCCAAGTTTCGAGAGAGGACCCCCTCTTCGGAGTTTATGAACGATCTCGGTTGGGGTCGCTTCTCCACCTTCTTCGGCTGAATATGCTATCATCCTGCTCTCCATTGTTTGATGCCCGCAACCCCCCAAAAGGGGCAGCATGAAGAAGAACCCTGCGAAAACCGAGCTTGACTCCGATGACCCATCACTGAGTTTCTACCAGACACGAGCGCGTGTTCCGGGTCGTTGCAGGTTCCGAAGGCCCATTGATCCGATCGCCGCCCCGTACCGGTTCCCCCAATGCCTCCTTCGAGGGGTTGTCACTTCCGGGTTGGTGTTTCAAAATAAGTGAACGACCCCGCCGCAGAGCGGCGAGGCATCAAAAATCAAAACCTAACTGATTCTCATGCTGATGCTTAATATACCGACGGATTACCTCGGCAGTCACTTTGTCGCCTACGGAT
>Ga0070733_10001639_pt1 | contig 16484 bp, 10 predicted proteins | sample Coa_R1_9_FD_66450 | JGI IMG/M metagenome (GOLD analysis project Ga0070733, IMG submission 66450) | Surface soil microbial communities from Centralia Pennsylvania, which are recovering from an underground coalmine fire - Coalmine... | ecosystem: Environmental > Terrestrial > Soil > Unclassified ... | reverse complement strand
GAGGGCTGGCACGGTGTGCCATTTGGCCGGCCGCAGCAGCGCACCAAGGAATACGCGGCGATCATACGCCAGATCTTCGCCCGCGAGGCGCCACTCCAGCACCACGGCCACCATTACGACATCCCCTATAACGGGCCGGGATCGACTGGACTGGCGCGGGCGCTGCGCAGCACCGTGCATGGCCGCGAGGGGCTGAAAATCTATACCGCGCCGATCTCGCCCGCCGGCTTGCGCACCGCCGGTGAAATCGCCGACGGAGCGCTGCCTTTCTTCATGTCGCCGGAAAAACCGGAAATCATTGTCGATCCGATTCTCGAAGGCCGGGTCAAGGCCGGCCGTCCGGACGACCTCGCCGATTTTGACCTAGCGCCCTATGTGCGGATCGCCATGGGCGACGACCTCGCGGCATGCCGCGACGCGCTGCGCCCCAGCCTTGCTCTATATATCGGCGGGATGGGCCTATATATCGGCGGGATGGGCGCCCGGTCGCAGAATTTCTACAATGATCTGGCGCGGCGGCTCGGCTACGAGGCGGAAGCGGCGGCGATCCAGGAGCATTTTCTTGCCGGACGGCGCGGCGATGCCGCGGCGGCGGTGCCGGACGCTTTGATCGACGAGATTTCGCTGATCGGGCCGCCCGGCCGTATCAAGGAGCGGCTCCAGCTCTGGCAGGAACTTGCCGATGACAATTGGGTCGGTTCGCTAGTCCTTGCCGGCGCTGACGCTGCCGCGATGCGCGTCGTGGCGGAAGCGGTGCTCTAATCGACGGGTGGGTGTGATGTCTGAGATTGAATGGACTGGCGGCGATCTGCCGAATTTTGTCACCCATCTCGAATGCGGGCTGACCGGCGAACGCTACGAGGCCGGTGTTGTGCAGGGCCTGTCGAAGGCCGGACGGCCGCTTCTGGTTCGCTATGACCTTGCCGGCATCGCCAAAGCGCTGACCAAGGACATGCTCGCCGCGCGGCCGCAGACGATGTGGCGCTATCGCGAGATGCTGCCGGTGCGCCGGCCCGAGAATGTCATCTCGCTCGGCGAGATCGCGACGCCGCTGATCTCGCTGCCGCGCATCGCCAAAGCAATCGCGGCTGGCGGCGAAATCATCGTCAAGGACGAGGGGCGATTGCCGACCGGCTCGTTCAAGGCGCGCGGGTTGGTGATGGCGGTGTCGATGGCCAAGGAGCTCGGCATCTCAACCATGGCGATGCCGACCAACGGCAATGCCGGGGCGGCGATGGCGGCCTACTGCTCTCGCGCCGGGATGAAGGCTTATGTCTTCTGTCCCGACGATACGCCGGAGGTGAACGTCCGCGAGATCGCGATGCAGGGCGCCGAGGTTTTTCTCGTCGACGGTCTCATCGACGATTGCGGACGGCTCGTCGCCGAGGGCGAGAAGGAAGTCGGCTGGTTCAATTGCTCTACCCTGCGCGAGCCCTACCGGATCGAGGGCAAGAAGACGATGGGCCTCGAGCTCGCCGAGCAGCTCGGCTGGGAGCTGCCGGACTGGATCGTCTACCCGCTGGGCGGCGGCACCGGCATCGTCGGCATGCAAAAGGCGTTCGCCGAGCTGCGGCGCCTCGGACTGGTGGGCGAGAAGCGCCCCCGCTTCGTGGCCGTGCAGATGGCAGGATGCGCGCCGATCGTGCGTGCCTTCGCCCGCGGCCAGGAGAGCGCCGAGCCCTGGGAGGACGCACGCACCAGGGTCTGGGGGCTACGGGTGCCGCGCGCCATCGGCGATTTCCTGGTGTTGCGCGCGTTGCGCGAGTCGGCGGGACGGGCGGTGGCCGTGGACGAGGCGACGCTGCCCGAGGTCACCGCGCGGGCGGCGCGCGACGAGGGCTTGCGCCTCGGCCCGGAAGGCGCCGCGGCCCTCGCCGCCACTCTCGGCCTCGCCGCCGAGGGCGCCTTCGCCGAAGGCGAGCGGGTGGTGGTCTTCCAGACCGGCGATCCGGCGAACTATCTCTGAAACTAACTCTGAGAGATCAGATCCCCTTCCGCTGATCGACCAGCCCGCGGCGGCACTTCAGTCAAAGATCTCGTCGAGCGATAGCTCGAATCCCGTTAGGAGGGGTGTCGAGAGTATGGCTCTCGATGGATCATCTCCACGAGATAACTCTGCGCGGCGTACAAGCTCATCGTTTTCCTGTCGGTATATCCTTACCACCTCATTGGATGGATCGATCACCCAGTATTCGGGTACGCCGAAGCGTCCGTACAGGCGCAGTTTTGCACCTTGATCGATGTGTTTGGTCGAGGGCGACAGCACTTCGACCACGAGATCCGGCGCGCCTTCCAGGTTGCGCTCGGTCATCTGTCGCGCCTCGCGTTCGCGGGACAAGTAGAGCAGATCGGGAACGACGCAGTTGATCTCGCTGAAGACGACGTCGAGCGGCGCGAGGTAGGCGCGGCCGAGGGGATGTTGCCGCAAGAACATGAACAGGTGTCCATGCAGATTCCCGGCGGCGCGCTGGTGCTTCGGTCTTGGTGATGGGCTCACGTAGTGCTCGCCATCGATCAGCTCGTGACGCATGCCATCGTCGGGAAGACGGCACAGGTCGGAATAGGTGAGCCTTGCTGATTTAGACGCAATTGCCATGGTCTGGCCTCGCACTTTGAGTGAATGGATCGTACCACCGCGGCAGGCGTTTGATAGCATGGCGCGGTGCCGCCAGACCGCCCGGAGCTCCGCCGCGAGAGCCGTGAGAGCGGCACGAACCTTCGGCACCTGCACCGCCTGCTCGACGAGCTGATCGCTTCTGGCACCGCTTCGGCAGCGGTGGCGCTGGTGGGCGCCCCGCGGCGGATCGAGCTCTGCCTGGCGGTGGGATGGGCGCGCGGCAGGCCGCCGGCGGGGCGGGCGGCGACGGCCGAGACCTGGTTCGACTACGGCTCGCTGACCAAGCCGTTCGTCGCCACGCTCGCCCTCGTCCTCGATCGCTCCGGAGAGCTGCCGCTCGCCACCCGCATCGGCGAGGTGCTGACCGGCGCCGCGCCTGCCCTCGCGACCATGCCGCTGGGGGAGCTGCTGCGGCACGGTGTCCGGATGCGGGCCTGGATCCCGCTGTACGCGCTCTGCCGGTCGCTTTCCGAGGTCGAGGCGCTGTTGCTGTCGGGTGATCTGCTCGACGCCCGGCGCGGCACCTATAGCGACCTCGACTACCTGCTCTGGGGTCTGGCAGCCGAGCGGGCGCTCGGCAGGCCGCTGGCGGCGCTGGTCGCCGACAGGGTGCTGGCGCCGCTCGGCCTCGCCGGCGCGGTCGCCGCCATGCCCGGCGATCTGCCGCAGGTGGCGGAGTCGCGGATGGATTCGGGCCGCGAGGTGGCGCTGGCCGCGGCGCAGGGGATGGCGGCCGAGCTGCTGCCGCCGCCGCCGCCCGGGGTCCCTCAGGATGGCAATGCGCGGTTCCTGGCCGGCCTGCCGGCACCGGCCGCCTCGCCGCCGGGCGGCGCCATGTGGGGCCACAGCGGTCTGTTCGGCTCCGCCGCCGGCCTCTGGCGGCTGGGCGCGGAATGGCTGGCGCCGGGTATCGTGTTGCAGGCAGAGGAGACTGCCGCGGCGCTCGCCGGCAGCGGCCCGTTCGCTTTGGGCTGGTGGCGGCGGCGGCACCGCGGAGGAGGGGGACCGGCGCTGTCGGCCGGATCCTACGGACACACGGGTTTCGCGGGCGGCAGCCTGTGGATCGATCCGCGGCAGTCGCGGGTCTTCGTGCTGCTGGCTCACCGCATCGACCCGGCACGCAACGTGAACCGCTGGCGGCGGCGCTTCCATGCCGCGGCAACCCGCGCCCTCGGCGCTGGCGCCGGCGACCTGGGCGACCTGAAAGACATCGAGGGGGCAAATCGCAGATGAAAATGGAAGAGCTGGTCCTGGTCGACGGGGTGCGCACCCCGATGATCGATTACAACGGCGCCTTCGCCGAGATCTCGGCGATCGATCTCGCCGCCCACGCCTCCCGCGCCCTGCTCGACCGCCTCGGCGTCGAGGGCAGCGAGATCGACCAGGTCGTGGTCGGCAACGCCCTGCAGACCTCGCCGGACGCCATCTACGGCGCGCGTCACGTGGCGCTCAAGGCCGGGCTGCCGAAGGAGGTGCCGGCGCTGACCGTCAACCGCCTGTGCGGCTCCGGCATCCAGTCGGTGATCTCCGGCGCGCAGCTGCTGCTGACCGGCGAAGCCACCACCTGCCTGGTCGGGGGCATGGAGAACATGTCGCAGACGCCGCACGTGATCTGGGGCGCCCGCCGCGGCTTCAAGCTCGGCCAGGGCAAGCTCGACGATCTGCTGATGGTGGCCCTGTTCGACTCCTACTGCGGCTACTACATGGCCCAGACCAGCAACAACCTCGCCCGCGACTACGGCATCAGCCGCGCCGACCAGGACGAGTACGCGCTGCTGTCGCAGCGCCGCGCCGGCGCCGCCTGGGAAAGTTGCAAGCTCTCCCAGGAAGTGGTGCCGGTCGAGGTCGGCAAGGGCAAGAAGGCGAAGCTCGTCGAGCGCGACGACCACCTGCGCCCGGAGAGCACGATGGCGGACCTCGCCGCCTTGCCGCCGGCCTTCGACAAGGACGGCTTCGTCACCGCCGGCAACGCCTCCGGCATCGTCGACGGCGCCGCCATGATGCTGCTCACCACCGCCGAGCATGCGCGCGAGAAGGGCTGGAAGCCGCTCGGGCGCATCCGCGGCTGGTCGGTGGTCGGGGTCGAGCCGTCGCGTATGGGCATCGGACCGGCGCCGGCGATCCGCGCCGTGCTGGCCAAGAGCGGCCTGCAGCTCGCCGACCTCGACCTGCTCGAGATCAACGAGGCGTTTGCCGGTCAGATCCTGGCGGTGATCCGCGAGTTGCAGCTCGACGTCGACAAGCTCAACGTCAACGGTGGCGCCATCGCGCTCGGCCATCCGCTCGGCGCCTCCGGCACCCGCCTGCTCATCACCCTGCTCAAGGAGCTAGGCCGGCGCGGCGGCGGCCTGGGCGTCGCTTCGGCCTGCATCGGCGGCGGCCAGGGCATCGCCATGCTGGTGGAGAGCGGCGAGAGCATCCATTGATCGATCTCCGGGGCCGCCGGGTGCTGGTGACGGGCGGCAGCCGCGGCATCGGCGCCGCGTGCTGCCGCCTGTTCGCCCGCGCCGGTGCCGCGGTGCTCGTCCACTATCAGTCCCGCGAGAAGCTCGCCGCGGCGCTGCTCGGCGAGCTGGCTGGCCGCGGCGGCGATTCGCCTCGCCACCTGACGCGCCGCTGCGACCTGCGCGACGCGGCGGCCATTCGCGCCATGTTCGCCTTCGTCGCCGCCGAATGGGGGGCGCTCGACACGCTGGTCAACAATGCCGGGATCTGGGTGCCCAACCCGCTCGCCGAGCTCGACGCCGCCGGGCTCGAGGAGACGCTGGCGATCAACGTCACCGGCTCATTTCTTTGCGCCGCCGCCGCGGTGCCGCTGCTCGGGCGGGCCGCCGACGGCTGCATCGTCAACATCACCTCGACCGCCGGGCAGCGCGGCGAGCCGGGGTACAGCCCGTACGCGGCGAGCAAGGGAGCGATGACCGCCGCCACCCGCTCGTGGGCCCGCGAGCTGGCGCCGCGGGTGCGCGTCAACGCGGTGTCCCCCGGCTGGGTGGACACCGACATGACCGCCGCGGCGCTTTCCGGGGCCGGGCGCACGGAGGCGCTGGCCGGCATCCCGCTCGGGCGCATCGCCAGCGCCGAGGACATCGCCGGCCCGGTGATGTTCCTCGCCTCGCCGCTGGCCCGCCACATCACCGGCGAGACCCTGAGCGTCAACGGCGGCAGCGTCCTCACCGGCTGAGACTCCGGTCGAGGGCGCTCGGCGCCGAATGAGGAGGGGCCGGTGGCGCGCGGTCGGCGCCCGATCTACGGCAGGTCCTCCAGGTGGGGAAGGGGAGCGTCGAGGACGTCGGAGAACAGGGTGAGGACGCGGAAGGTGAGTCCCCAGATGGCGCCGCCGCGCCAGCGGATCGCCGGATAGAGGAGTCGCGCGCCGTCGCGTTCCCACTCGACGTGGCTGGCGTTGGCGGGGTCCCAGAGGTGAGCGAGCGGCACCCAGAAGGCTTCCTTCACCTCGTCGCTGCTGGCGAAGGCGGGTAGGCCCGGGCCGGCATCGTAGACGAAGGAGTGGAGGATCATGCGGCGGCCGCCGCCGCCGAGGCGCACCAACACCTGAGACAGGCCGCCCAGCAAATGGCGCTCGTCCAGGGCGAGGCCCACCTCTTCCTGAGTCTCCCGCTCCGCCACCGCCCGCGGATGCGGGTCCGCGGGATCGGCGCGCCCGCCCGGTAGCGCCAGGTGTCCCGACCAGGGATCGTCCGCCCGCTCGGCCCGCTGGATGACGCAGAGCGACAGCTCGGGGCTGCCGGCCAGGACCAGCGCCACCGCTGCCTCGGTGGCCTTGGCGGCCCCGGCAAGCTGCGGCTCGGGTGCCAGCTCCTGGGGCCGGTGGCCGGCGAGGGCCTGGCGGATCTGTTCGATGGCGAAGGTCATGGGGGGCTACAGGGCCGATCGCGGTGTCTGGCGCCAGCGTCGCCAGCGTCGCCAGCGTCGCCAGCGGCGCCAGCGTCACCGGCATGGCCGGCGCGGCGGCGGCGGCGGCCGGAACCCGCGCGCCGGCGGGCGGCTCAAGCGCTGCCGCGCAGCGCGGAGAGGATCTGCTCCTTGAGGTCGGGAAAGCTGGCGCGGTAGTCCGCGAGGCCGCGCTCGACGATCTCGCGCGCCTCGTCCCGGTCGAAGACGCCCGCGATCTCGACCTCCCCTTGCCTGGCGGTGACCGCCGTGCCGGCGGCGCCGACGCCGTCGGCAGCGTTGGCGGTGTTGGAGGCGGTGGAGTCGAAGGCCAGCTTGTAGGTGAGGAAGTAGTGCTCGAGCCGTTCCACCAGCGGCCGCGGCAGCTCGCCGATGTCCTCCACATTGCCGAAGGTGAGATCGCCCTGCAGCACGGCGATGATCTTGTCGTCGGCCTCGTCGTCGTCGATCACCCGCAGGCCGCCGATGGGCTGGGCGCGGAGCAGGAAATCGCCGTGCGAGAAGGCTCGCTCGGAGAGGACGCAGACGTCGATCGGGTCGCCGTCGCCGGCCAGCGCCTGCCTGCCGGTGCGCCGGCGTGCCAGCTCGGCCACCCGCTCGCCCGAGAAGGTCTGCGGGATGAAGCCGTAGAGGCTGGGGCAGACGTTGGAGAACTTCTGCGGCCGGTCCACCTTGAGGTGGCCGGTGATCTTGTCGACCTCGTACTTGACCGCGTCGGAGGGCACGATCTCGACGTAGACGGTGACCACCGCCGGCGCCTCCTCCCCGGCCGGTACCCCGTGCCAGGGGTGGGTCTTGAACAGCCGCCCCATCAGCTCCCAGACCCGTTCGGCGTCGAGCGCGCCCGCCTTGTCGCTCAAGCGATCGGCTCCCGCGAGATCCAGGCCGTCATGCTGAAGACTCTACCGCTTCCCCCTCAGTGCAGCACGATGCCGGACTCGGACTCCTGCAGGTAGCCGAGGCACTTGTAGATCAGCTTTGCGGCAAGAAAGTCGCTGGCGGGTTGCCCGCCGATCGGCGCCAGCTCGACCAGGTCCATGCCCACCACGGTCTTGGTACTGAACAGAGCGCGGAGCAGTGCCAGCGTGGGGTACCACCAGCCGCCGCCTGGCTCAGGAGTGCCGGTTGCCGGTACCAGCGCGGGGTCGAAGTAGTCGATATCGAAGCTAAGGTAAACCTTCTGCGGCAATGCCGCAAGCAGCGGCGCGAAGGCCTCCGCGGCCTGATCCAGCTGGTACCCCCAGAGCACCGGCAGTTGCTGGCGGCGGACGAGGTGAGCCTCGGCCACGGACAGCGAGCGCAGCCCGATCGCGAGGGTGGGGAAGCCATCGTCGACGATCCGTTTCATGACGCTGGCATGGCTGTAGGGGGTGCCTTCGAACTCCTCCCGCAGGTCGGCGTGGGCGTCGAACTGGACCACCGCGATGCCGCCGTGGACGCTGCGTGCCGCTCGCGCCGGCGCCAGCGACAGGCTGTGCTCGCCGCCGAGGACGACCAGGAACTTGCCGAGGGCGAAGTGGCGCTGCGCCTCGGCCTCGATCTCCGCCAGGGCGGCGGCCATGTCGAAGGCCTCGGGCAGGAATGGCGGCAGGGTGGCGATGCCCTGGTCGTAGGGCTCGGACTCGAGCTCCTCGTCGTAGAGCTCCATCGCCTGGGAAGCGCGGATTATCGCCGCCGGTCCGTGGGCGGTGCCCTTGCCATAGGTGGTGGTGCGCTCGAAGGGGACCGGCAGCACCACGGCGCGGCTGCGATCGTAGTCGCAGTAAGCGCCCTCGAGGAGGCCGAAGTTGGTGGGCTGGGAGGGCATCGGGGTGGTACTAGACCACAGATGCCCACCTTACGGTACCCGGACGAGGTGGCCGAATTGCAGCTCCAGGAGGCGAAGCATTTGCAGCAGCCACTGGATGCGCTGTTCCGCGGTCAGCGCTGCGAAGCGAGCCCGATCCTCGGGAGTGGGGGAGGCCACCGGCCGCGGGAATGGCCAGTGGCTCTCGGGGGTGCCCCAGGTCTCAACCGAGGCGTTCGAGCTCTCGGACATCGACCAGATCCTTCTCCCTGCCGGCGGCTCGCTTGAGCCGGATCAGCTCTTCCCGCCGGAGGACGGACACCGGCAGTCCGAAGAGGTGAATCTCCTCGATGAGCGCCTTGGACCACTGAAACCCCTCGCCGACGAGCAAGTCCACGATTACGAAGGGATGCGTGCCGTGGACCCAGGAGAGCGCCTGCATGTGCTTCTCGCGGGCCAGTCTGGCCAGCCGCTGCGCAGATATTGCGTCTGCCTTGGCGACAGGCTGCTGGGTCACGAAGCCAAGGTCACTCAGCGTTTCCCATAGGCAGACGAGGTTGTCGTCGCTCATCTCGACGAGCAGATCGAGATCGAGCGTCACGCGCACGACCCCGTGTGCCAGGCACGCAAAGCCACCGGCCACGGCAAACTGCGCGCCGCGGGACGACAGAGACCGTAGAACCTGAGCGTAGTCCACGTTCCGATACTAGCCGAAGGGCGAGACGGTTGCAGACGCGACGCGCATCGCCGAGGTGGCCGCAGGGGCAGGGGTTCATGCACCTCCAGCACTCCGGCCAGCGGCTGTCCGCGGCTGGCGCTCGTCTGCTCCGGGACGAATGGTTGTCTCGTCTGGGCGGGCGCGGGACACGACACAGGGTGGACCACGAATCGTGTCGCCTGGAACACGAGGGTGGTCTCGCTGCTCGGGATCGCGCCAGGTGAGTAGTCCAGTGATCGCATCCAGCGTCGGGCCCACGGCGCCGGCGCCAGATTCCGCGCCACCCTCGGGTGCCACTCCGCTCGCCGCGCTGACGGCGCGCCTGTGCGAATGCGCGGCGCGCGCACTGGGCGCGCCGGCGATCGAGAGCGAACGGCCGCTGACCGCCCTCGGGCTCGACTCGCTCGCGGCAGTCGAGTTCGTGAGCGAGGTCGAGGCGGCGTTCGGGGTGACGCTGCCGCTCGCCGACCTGCTTGGCGGCGCGACCGCCCGGGAGCTCGCCGAGCGGCTGCTCGCCGCGACGGCCGGCGCACACGCCGGCAGCGAGATGGGCGCGCAGAGCAGTCCCGGCGCAGCGTCCGCTCCGGCGGCGCCGGTCGCTCCCGGCGCGGCCGCCGGCGACGACCTGCCGCTCTCGGCCGGCCAGCGGGCGCTCTGGTTCATGGAGCGCTTGGCGCCCCAGAGCGGCGTCTGCAACATCGCGCTCGCGGCACGCGCCCGCGGCCTCGATCCCGCCGCGCTACGCCGCGCGCTGGCCGCGCTCGCGGCGCGCCACCCGGCGTTGCGGACCGTCTTCCCGGCGGCGGACGGCGAGCCCGTGGCGCGCCTGCTGCCGGCCGTGGAGGTCGATCTGGCGGTGGCTTCGGCGCGCGGCTGGGACCGGCGGCGGTTGCAGCAACAGCTGGCGGCGGCAGCCTGGCGTCCGTTCGACCTCGAACGCGGACCCCTCCTGAGAGTGCGGCTCTGGGAGCGGCACGGCGGCAGGTGGGTCCTGCTGCTCGCCGTCCATCACCTGGTCGCGGATTTCTGGTCGCTGGCGGTCCTGGTGCGCGAGCTGGGCGCCGCCCTCGACGAGGCGACCACCCCGCGTCGCGGCGAGGCCCGGTCCGGGCCGCTCCCCGCGCCCGGGTCGCACGCCGACTTCGTCCGCCGCCAGACGGCGCGGTTGCGCGGGCAGGACGGCGAGCAGCTCTGGGAGTTCTGGAGCCGGACGCTCGCCGGCGAGCGCGGCCCGGTCCCCGACCTGTCGCTCCCCACCGACCTGCCGCGCCCCGCGGCACCGACCTGGCACGGCACCACCCATGCGGCGCGGCTTTCGCCCGCGGTCGTTGCCGGCCTGCGGCGCCTTGCCGGGGCCGAGGGCGCGACGCTCTTCGCCGTGCTCGCAGCCGCCTGGCAGGCGCAGCTGGGGCGCTACGCGGACCAGGATGACTTCGCCGTCGGCACCCCGACCTCGGGGCGCACCTCGCCCGAGTGGACGGCGGTGGTGGGTTACTTCGTGAACCCGGTGGCGCTGCGCGCCGACCTCGCCGGCGATCCTTCCTTCCGCGAGCTGGTGAGGCGCGCGCGGCGCACGGCGGTCGCGGCGCTGGCGCACGCGGAGCTGCCGTTCGCCCAGATCGCCGAGCGGTTGCGCCCGGTGCGCGACCCGGCCCGCCAGCCGCTGTTCCAGGTGATGCTCGCGCTCGAGCCGCGCCGCCAAGGCGACGACCCGGGCCTCGCGGCGTTCGCGCTCGCGGAGGACGGCGCCCGCATCAGCCTCGGGAAAGGGACCGAGCTGATCTCGCTGGCTCTCGACGAGCGGCGCGCTCAGCTCGAGCTGACGCTCGCCGCGGCGGAGCTTCCCGGCAGCGGCCTCGGCCTCTCTCTCGAAGTGAGCGCCGATCTCTTCGACGCCGCGAGCGCCGCGCGGATGCTGGGGCACTTCGTCACGCTCGTCGCGGCCGCGGTGACGGCACCCGACCGGGCGGCGGCGGACCTGCCGCTGCTCGCCGCGGCGGAGATCGCGCAGCTCGTGCAGGAGTGGGGCGCCGCGGCACCGGCGGGGCAGGCGCGCCCGCTGGACGAGCCGGCCTTCACCCTGCACGGTCTGGTGGCGGAGCGGGCGCGGCGCTCGCCCGATGCCGTGGCGATGGTTGCCGAAGCTGCGGTCGCCGCCGCCAGCGCCGGCGCTCCCATCGCCGCCGCCAGCGCCGGCGCTCCAGTCACCGGCCGCGACGCATGCTGGACCTACGGCGAGCTCATGGCGCGCGCGGCGGCGCTGGCGCGGCGCCTGGAGGACGCCGGGGTGGCGGCGCCGGAGCGGCCCGTCGCCCTGCTGGTCGAGCGCTCGGCCGACCTGGTGATCGGCGCGCTGGGCATCCTGGCAGCGGGGGGCGTCTACCTGCCCCTCGACCCGAACGACGCTCCGAGCCGTCTCGCCCTGATCCTCGAGGAATCGGACGCGGCCGCGCTGCTCACCCGGCACCGTCTTTCCGGCCGCCTGACGCGCACGGCAGCGCCGGTCCTCCTGCTCGACGAGCCGGCATGGCCGAGGGTGGCGCGAGCGGCGCGGGCGGCGATGCCGGCGCCGGCAACGGCCGAAAAGGCGGCGCCGGCAGCGCCGGCAGCGCGCAAGGACCGGGGAGCGCCCGCCGTGCTCCCCGGACAGCTTGCCTACCTGATCTACACCTCCGGGTCCACCGGGCGGCCCAAGGGCGTGGCGGTGACGCACGCCGCGGCCGCCGCGGAGTGCCTCGCCTGGGGTCGCGCCCACCGGCTGAGCGAGCGCGACCGCGTGTTGCAGTTCTCTGCCGCGGGCTTCGACGCGGCCATCGACCAGGTGTTCGCGACGCTGCTCGCCGGTGCGCTCCTCGCCCTGCGCGGGGTGGCTCCCTGGGGGCCGCGAGACCTCGCGGCCCACGCGGCCCGCTGGGACCTGACGGTGATCGACGTGCCGACCGCCTTCGCCGTCCACTGGGTGGAGGACGCGCCGGACCTCGGCGCGCCGCCGCGGTCGCTGCGCCTGATCGTCGTCTCCGGCGAAGAGCTGCGCCCCGAAACCGTCAGGCGCTTCGGCCGCGGACCGCTCGCCAGGATCGAGCTGCACAACTGCTACGGCCCGACCGAGGCGGTGATCTCGGCCACGCTCCACGCGGTGCGGCCCGCGGACGGCGCGGCCGCCACGGTGCCGATCGGCCGGCCGCTGCCGGGCCGGGTGGCACGGGTGCTCGACCGCCGCGGCCGGCCGCAGCCGGCGGGCATTCCGGGCGAGCTGTTCCTCGGCGGGGTGCTCGCCCGCGGCTATCTGGGGCACCCTGAGTGGACGGCCGAGCGCTTCCTGCCGGATGCCTGGGGAGCGCCCGGCGAGCGCCTGTACCGCACCGGGGACCTGGCGCGGCGGCGGGCCGACGGCGCGCTGGAGTTCCTCGGCCGGGCGGACCGCCAGGTCAAGGTCCGCGGCTTCCGCGTCGAGCCCGGCGAGATCGAGGCCGCCCTCGCCGCGCATCCTGCCGTGCGGGAAGCCGCGGTGCTGGCGCTGCCGGCGAGCCCGGCCGCGGTGCCGGCACCCTCGGCGCCGCCGTCCTCTCTCGGCGCGGCAGCCGCGCTGCGCCTGGTGGCCTGGGTGACGCCGGCGCTGCCACCGGACGCGCGGGCGTTCCTGGCGGCGCGCCTACCGGATTACATGCTGCCGGCGGCATGGATGGCGCTGCCGGCCCTGCCGCTCAACGCCGCCGGCAAGGTGGACCGCCCCGCCCTGGCGCGCCGCGCCCACGAGGCGGGATCGCTCGCCGGCGAGGCGATGGGCGAGCCGGTTCCGTTCCAGGCGGCGGCAGCCGCGGCTGCCGCGGCTGCGAGCGCCGGCGCCGGGCGCGGCACGCTGCCGCGCTCTCCCGAGGAGGAGATCCTGGCCGATATCTGGGCCGATCTCCTCGGGCTGCGGCAGGTAGGTCCCGGCGACGACTTCTTCGCGCTCGGCGGGCACTCGCTGCTCGCCACGCGGCTGGTGTCCCAGGTGTCGCGGCGCTGCGGCGTCGAGCTGCCGGTCGCTGCCGTGTTCGCGGCGCCGACGCTCGCGGCGCTGGCGGCGCGGGTCCGTGAGGCGGCGCGCGGGCCGGCGGCGACGGCCGCGCCGCCGCTGGTGCCGGTGCGGCGCGCCGCCGGCGAGGCGCTGCCGCTCTCCTCCGCCCAGCGGCGCCTCTGGCTGCTGGACCAGCTCGAACCCGGGACGGCGGTGTACAACGTGCCCGGTGCCGCGCGCCTCCGCGGCCCCCTCGACCTGCCCGCCCTGCACGCGGCGCTGAGCGAGATCGTGCGCCGCCACGAGGCGCTGCGGACGTCCTTCGGGGCGGGCGACGAGCCGTACCAGATGGTGGAGCCGGCGGCCGTGCCGCCGCTGCCGCTGGTCGATCTCTCACCCCTGGCCGCTCCCGTCCGGGCGGCGGCGGCAAGCCGCGAGGCACGCGCCGAGGCGCGGCGGCCCTTCGACCTCACGCGCGGCCCGGTGCTGCGGCTCGTCCTGCTGCGGCTGGGGCCGGCCGAGCACCTCCTGCTCGCCACCTTTCATCACATCGCCGCCGACGGCTGGTCGCTCGGGCTGTTCCTCGACGAGCTGGCGGCGCTCTACGGCGTCGCGGCGGGCACCCCGGCCCCGGCCGGGGCGGTGCCCGAGCTGCCGGTCCAGGTCGCCGACTTCGCCGTCTGGCAGCGGCGCTGGCTGGACAGCGGGGCGCTCGCCGGCCAGCTCGCCTATTGGCGCGAGCGCCTTGCCGGCCTGCCGGCGCTCGAGCTTCCCACCGACCGGCCGCGGCCGCCGGTGCGCTCCTCCCGGGGAGCGACGCGCGGGCGGCGGCTACCTGCCGCGGCGGCGGCGGCGGTGGCGGCGCTCGCCCGCCGCCAGGGCGTGACCCTGTTCATGGCGCTGCTGGGCGCCTTCCAGGCGCTGCTCGCGCGCTGGTGTGGCGAGGAGGTGGTGGCGGTGGGCGCGCCGGCCGCCGGCCGGGGGCGCCCCGAGATCGAGCGGCTGATCGGTCTGTTCGTCAACACCCTGGTGCTCGACGTGCGGGTGGGCGACGACCCGCCGCTTAGCGTCCTGTTCGAGCGGGTGCGGCAGGCATGCCTCGGCGCCTATGCCCACCAGGACCTGCCCTTCGAGCTGCTGGTCGACGAGCTGCGGCCGGAGCGCGACCTGGCGCACCACCCGCTCTTCCAGGTCATGCTGACGCTGGAGGAGCCGCTGCCGCCGCGGCGGCTGGGCGGCGCCGCGGACCCGCGGCAGGCCGCGGCCGCACCCCCCGCGGCGCCGCGTCTTCCGCTCATCCTGGAGCCGCTGCGCGGCGCCACCGGCACCGCCAAGTTCGACCTGCTGCTGGCGGTCGCGCCGCTGCCGGACGGCGGCTGGAATCTTCTCGGCGAGTACGCCGCGGCGCTCTGGGAAGCGGCCAGCGTGGACCGCCTGCTCGGCCATCTCGACGCCCTGCTGGCCGGCGCCGCGGCGGCGGCGCCGGAGACGCGGTTGTCGGAGCTGCCGCTCCTCGCCGCGGCGGAGCGGCACCAGCTGCTGCGGGAGTGGAACGATGCTCCGGTGCCGGCGGCGCCGGCGCCGCCGGCGGCGGACGCCGTGCGTCCGGGGATCGCCGCGCCGCCCGCGCCGCGCCTGCACGACCTGGTCGCGGCGCAGGCGGCGCGCACGCCCGACGCGGTGGCGGTGGTGGCGGGCTCGGCGTCGGCGGAGCGGCTCACCTACGGCGCCCTTCTCGGGCGCGCCCGCGCGCTGGCCGCGGTCTTGCGGCCGCTCGGCATCGGCCCCGAGAGCCGCGTCGGCGTCTGCCTCGAACGCAATGCCGACCTGGTGACGGCGGTCCTCGGCATCCTCGAGGCGGGCGCCGCCTACGTGCCGCTCGATCCCGACTATCCGCGCGCGCGGCTCGAGCTGATGCTGGCCGACGCCGAGGCGCAGGCGCTGGTCGTCGCGCCGCCGCTTGCCGGCCGCTTCGCCGCCTTCACCGGCCCCGTGGTCGAGCTCGCGGGCGGCAGGGCGCGGCAGCAGGGGGCGCCGGACGCGCCGCCGGCTGCCGCGGGTCCGCTCGTGGCGACGCCCGCCTTGCCGGTGGCCGGAGAGCGCAACCTCGCCTACGTGATCTTCACCTCCGGCTCGACCGGCCGGCCCAAGGGCGTGGCCATCGAGCATCGCAGCGCCGTGGCGCTGGTCCGCTGGGCCCTCGCGGCCTACTCGCCGCGCGAGCTCGCCGGCGTCCTCATGGCGACCTCGCTGTGCTTCGACCTCTCCGTCTTCGAGCTGTTCGTGCCGCTCGCCGCGGGCGGCCGGGTGATCCTGGCACGCAACCTCCTCGCGCTCCCCGAGCTGCCGGCGGCCGCCGAGGTGACCCTGGTCAACGCCGTGCCGTCGCCGCTGGCCGCGCTGGTCGACGGGAGCCTGCCGGCCGGCCTGCGCACGGTGAACCTGGCGGGCGAGCCGCTGCCGCCGGAGCTGGCGGCGCGGATCCACGCCCACCCGCAGGTCGAGCGGCTCCTGAACCTCTACGGACCCAGCGAGGACACCACCTACTCGACCCTGGCGTCGGTGCCCCGAGGGGCGGCCTCCATCCCCATCGGCCGGCCGCTCCCCGGGACGCGCGCGCGAGTGCTCGGCCGCCACGGCGAGCCGCTGCCGATCGGCGTCCCGGGCGAGCTGCTGCTCGCCGGCGTGGGCCTGGCGCGCGGCTACCTGGGGCGGCCGCAGGCGACCGCCGAGCGCTTCGTCCCCGATCCCTGGGGAGCCGCCGGCGCCCGCATGTATCGCACCGGCGACCGGGTGCGCCTGCTGGGCGACGGCAGGCTCGAGTTCCTGGGGCGCCTCGACTGCCAGGTCAAGCTGCGCGGCTTCCGCCTCGAGCTGGGCGAGATCGAGGCGCATCTCGAGCGCCACCCGGCCGTCAGCCGCGCGGCGGTGGCGCTGCGCGGGGAAGGGGCGCCGGGCGAGCGCCTGGTGGCCTACGTGGTCGCCGCGGCAGGCGGCGATGGGGGAGATCTCGCGCCGGCTCTCGAGGCCTGGCTGCGCCGGCAGCTGCCCGCGATCATGGTCCCCCGGACCTGGGTGGCGCTGCCGGCGCTGCCGCTTTCGCTCAACGGCAAGGTGGACCGCCGCGCGCTCCCGCCCCCTCCCGCGGGGCGCCCGGCGGCCGGAGCGGGCGCAGACCTGCCCCGCAACGCGGTCGAGGAGAGGCTGGCCGCGATCTGGCGCGAAACGCTGGGGTGCCAGCGCGTCGGCATCCACGACGGCTTCTTCGCCCTGGGCGGCCACTCGCTGCTCGCGGTGCGCGCGGCGTTCCGCGTGGGCAGGGCCTTTGGCGTCGAGGTGCCCGCGGCGGCGCTGTTCGGCGCGCCGACGGTGGCGGAGCTGGCCGCCTGGCTGAGGCGCTCGGGCGCACCCGGCGCACCCTGCGACACGCCGCCGGCGGCCGCCCCGG
>Ga0070733_10001638_pt1 | contig 16490 bp, 14 predicted proteins | sample Coa_R1_9_FD_66450 | JGI IMG/M metagenome (GOLD analysis project Ga0070733, IMG submission 66450) | Surface soil microbial communities from Centralia Pennsylvania, which are recovering from an underground coalmine fire - Coalmine... | ecosystem: Environmental > Terrestrial > Soil > Unclassified ... | reverse complement strand
CGAGAAAACGCCCATTTTACAGGCTCTCCAGCCACCCGACTCCCAACAAGATCTACTCAGCTCCGCCAATCAACTGATTTTGTTCGATTTATAGTCGGACAGTTGTGAGCTCGGATGAAAAAGGATTCAAACGGATAAGAAAATTTGAGAGTTGTGGCATCGGGCCGACACTGGCTTTCAGAGAGATGATTACCGACTTGAATTCGGCTTTGAGCGAGAAGGTGATTGGGGCGGTTTTCGAGGTTGCTAATACCTTGGGGGCCGGATTCCTGGAGAAGGTTTATGAGCGGGCCTTGGCTCGGGAGTTGCGATTGCAGGGGATTCGGGTTGAGACCCAAGCTTCGCTTGAGATTTGTTATAAGGGCGAGAATGTTGGAACGTATCTGTTTGACTTGATTGTGGAGGACGCGCTTGTGGTCGAGTTGAAATGTGCCGACCGGTTGGGGGCGGACCATATGTCCCAGTGCATGAATTACCTGAAGGCCTCGGGGAAGGATGTTTGTTTGCTGGTGAATTTTCAGAATCCTCGGGTTGAGTGGAAGCGGATTTTACGGCCGGGTTCAGTGGCTCCAGTTCTCGTGCCTGACCGGCAGGCGATTTAGTCGTTCGCGATGGTGTCGCCAACCGGGCATGAACCGGTCCATGAGGGCGGTGAAGCGGTCGTTGTGGGTTGGTTCCAGCAAGTGGACCATTTCGTGGACAACGATGTATTCCAGGCATTCGCGGGGCTTTTTTGCCAAGTCGGTATTCAGGCGGATGGCCGCCGAATGACGGCTGCAGCTGCCCCATTTCGTTTTCATTCTTTGGACGAAGAAGCGATTCACTTTCACTCCCATCAGGGCTTCCCATTTTGCGATCAGCGCCGGGACCGCTTCTTTGAGCTGCGCGCGGTACCACTCTTCGAGGACGGCTTGTTTTGGGCTTGTGGGGCGGACTTGGAGAAGGATCCTGCGGTGATGCAGTTCGACCGCCGGCGGGGCGTGTTTTTCGATTACCTTCAGAAGGTAACGTTTTCCCCAAACGTAATGGCTTTCGCGGTCCAGATATTCGCGGGGTGGTTCGCGCTCCTGGTCGATTACCTTTTTCTGTTGTTGCCTGATCCAGCGGAGTTTGGAAATCGCGAACACGCGGGTCGTTTCGAGGTTCATCCGTAGCGGGGCTGAAATTCGGACTTTGCCTGTCGGCGGATAGACGCTGAGGTGGACGTTCTTGATGTCTTTTCTGAACACTTCCACTGCTATCTCGCCGATGTTCATCAATATTCCCGCTGCTGCTTGACGATCAGGAAGATGCGTTCGACTTCGGCCTGGTCCTGCAGGACGTCATACATCGCGCGTTTTATGGCGTTTTCACGGGGTTGAATGCCGCGCCAATCGTCGGGGCGGACATTTCTTACGGCGGCGTCGATGCGAAGGGCGAGTTCCTTGTCCTGTTTCAGATTGTTGTAGAGGGCGCGGCGGCCGGGTGTATCGAGGTCAGTTGGCGTGTCGTCGCTCTTGCCGGCGGCTACTCTTATTGCGAGAGCGGCGATGCGGCGCAGGTATTCTTCATATTCGATTGCCTTCGTTCTGCGGGCGGAGATGATCTCGTCGAGCAGGGTGGACATTTTGTCGTAATACGCCGGGTCGTTGAGGTGCTCTTTGATGATTTTGCTGCGGACGTTGTTCTCGATGGTCTCGGCGATCGCCTCCCTGTTGCTCTTGATGCCGGCGGGCATGCGGTTGATTGCGTCGGCGATGCCGGTGTTGACGATGAGATCGAGCAGCGGCATGTTGTCGAAGGGCGAAATCTTGCGGGGTTCGTCGGCTTCGATGTAGGTGTCGATGAGGTGCCGCATGTCGCAGATGCAAGTTCTTTGCCCTTGGTTGGAGGCCCCAGTTTTTTCAGTTGATCGGGACCCGCCGATTGATGTAGCGTACGATTTATCATCTACTATGAACCGAATTCGTCGATGTCACTGGCAGTGCTGATCCATGCCTGATCACAACTCCTTCGCCAATCTGATCTGGCAAATCGCCGACCTGCTGCGCGGGCCGTACCGCCCGCCGCAGTATGAGCGGGTCATGCTGCCCATGACTGTACTGCGCCGGTTCGACTGCGTGCTTGCAGTGACGAAGGCTAAGGTTCTGTCGGAACACGATCGGTGGGGCGGCAAGCTCAAGGGCGAAGCGCTGGATTCCAAACTCAACAAGGCGGCGGGCCAGCGTTTCCACAACCACTCTGCGCTCACTTTCGAAAAGTTGAAGGGCGACCCCGACCACATCGCGCAGCACCTTGTGAGTTACATCCACGGATTCTCCGGCAACGTCTATCGGATCTTTGAGTACTTCGAGTTCGAGAACGAAATCGAGAAGATGCGCGAGGCGAACATTCTTTACCTTGTCGTGTCCAGGTTCTGCGACGTAGACCTGCACCCGGACAACGTGCCTAACCAGCAGATGGGACTCATCTTCGAGAACCTCATTCGACGTTTCAACGAGCTCGCGAACGAGACAGCAGGAGACCACTTCACACCCCGCGAAGTGATCCGCTTGATGGTGAGCATCCTTTTCATGCGCGACGACAAGCTGCTCGCGACTCCCGGGACCGTGCGAAAGCTGCTGGACCCGGCCTGCGGCACGGGCGGGATGCTCGCCGAAGCTCAAAACTATCTGCGAGAGCACCACACCGCGGCAGGACTGTACGTCTACGGCCAGGACTATAACAAGCGAGCTTTTGCGACCGCCGCTTCGGACATGCTCATGAAAGAGGTGGACCATAACGGCGGGCGTAACCACATTCGCTTTGGTGACAGTTTCACGGACGATCAATTTTCGGGAGAGGCTTTCGATTATTTTCTTACCAACCCGCCGTTCGGAGTGGATTGGAAGAAGCAGCAGACGGAGGTCGAACGGGAACACGAGAAACTTGGCTTCGCTGGCCGCTTCGGCGCTGGCCTGCCGCGTGTGAATGACGGTTCGCTGCTGTTCTTGCAGCACATGATCAGTAAGTTTGAGCCCGTGCGCCCGGTCGAACGCAAGCACGGTTCGCGGCTCGCCATTGTCTTCAGCGGCTCGCCTTTGTTCACGGGTGGCGCCGGGTCGGGCGAGAGTAACATCCGAAAGTGGATTATCGAGAACGATTGGCTTGAGGCGATCATCGCTTTACCCGAGCAGATGTTCTACAACACGGGTATCGGTACGTATATCTGGATCGTCACCAACCGTAAGGAGAAACGCCGTAAGGGTAAGATTCAGCTCCTCGATAGTCGCGACATTTGGACTCCCGGTGGCGGCGAGGAGAGCAAAAGGAGCCTCGGAGACAAGCGCAGGCATATGACGTCGAGCCAGATCGAAGAGGTTGTGCGGCTCTACGGTCGTTTCGAAGACGACGAACGGTCGAAGATCTTTGACAACTCTGATTTTGGGTGTACCCGTATCACCATTGAGCGGCCCCTTCGTCTGCGCTACCTAATGACCCCCGACCGCAAAGGCGGCTTCCTCGATGCCTACCCCAACCTGCTCGACGACGTTCAGGCCATCGACGGGGCTTTGGGGCCGGAAAGTCTCGTGGACTGGAACACGGTATGGAGTCGTATCGAAGCCCTACTACAAGCGCGTGGGTCGCGCTGGAGGGCGGCCGAGCAAAAACTCTTTCGCAACGTCTTCACTGAGAGGGATGCTGGAGCCGTGCCCGTCACGAGGGACGCTGGGAGCAGCGGCTTCGAGCCGGACGCCGCGCTACGAGACTTCGAGAACGTGCCGCTGAAGGTGGACATCGATACCTATTTCGAGCGGGAGGTGAGACCCCATGTCGCTGATGCGTGGATGGACCGCAGCAAGGACAAGGTGGGCTATGAAATCAACTTCAATCGCTGCTTCTATAAATACACGCCCCCTAGGTCACTCGAGGACATTGACGCTGACCTAGAGCGGGCAGAAGAAAAAATCCTCCGGTTGCTGAGGGAAGTAACGCGATGAAGGCGAGAAGGAACTTTGACCTGCGCCGACTCAAGTACGTCGCGACGATCAACGATGAAGCGCTCGGCGAAGACACCAGTGCGGATTTTGAGATGTCGTATGTCGACATTGGAAATTTGGATTCATCCGGCCGGTTCCATGAACTTGCAACGTACCGTTTTGAAGATGCCCCAAGCCGCGCCCGTCGGCGCGTAGGTGATGGCGACGTAATCATCTCGACGGTTCGGACGTACCTTCAGGCCATCGCGCACATTCAGAGGCCACCAGATAATCTAATCGTCTCGACCGGGTTTGCGGTCATTCGTCCGAACCGCGCAGTATTCGACCCAGATTTCTGCAAGTATGCGCTCCGAGAACCCACGTTCCTTGCCGAGGTTGAGAAGCGTTCGGTTGGTGTGAGTTATCCAGCAATCAATGCCTCTGAGCTTGGCGACATTTCAGTTCACCTACCGCCGCTTTCGCAGCAGCGCGCAATCGCCGATTGCCTCGACCGGGAGACGTCACGCATGGATGCGTTGGTGGCAGCGAAGGAGCGGCTGCTCGCGCTATTGATCGAGAAACGCCGAGCGCTTATCACCATCGCTGTAACTCGCGGCGTCAACCCCCGAGCGAAACTTCGCGACTCCGGTGTGGCCTGGCTTGGTAAAATCTCTGCACGATGGGGGACATGCAGGGTTGCGTGGCTCTTTCGTGAGCGAGACGAGCGCGGCGAGCCCGACCTCCCTCTCCTGGAGGTTTCAATCAACGCGGGGGTTGTACCTCGCCAGTTTTCCGAGGAAAGAATAGAAGACACTGCAGCAGATTTCAATACCTACAAGGTCGCCCGCCGAGGTGATGTCGTCTTCAACAAAATGCGTATGTGGCAAGGTGCTGTTGGCGTTGCTCCTGAGGACGGCCTGGTCAGTCCAGACTACGTTGTCGCAGCTCTCGCGGGGTCATTGTCGTCAGAGTACGCTGGGCTATTGTTTCGGACGCCCGCTTTTAGCGCCGAGTGCGCGAGGCATTCGCACGGGATTGTCTGGGATCGCTTGCGTCTCTACTGGGAGGGGTTTCGGGACATCGAGGTGCCGCTGCCTTCCTCGCGTGAGCAGACAGAAATTATTGCCTTTGTTGATTCCGAGACTGCGAAACTCGATGCTCTAATCTCTGCGGCGGAGCGGACAACCCGGCTCCTCAAGGAGCGGCGCTCAGCCCTCATCGCCGCGGCCGTGGCCGGCCAGGCCGATGTCGGGAAAGTGGCATGAGAGTTACCAAGGTAAAGCTCGCGAACCTTCGAGCCGTTGAGACGGCTGAATTCCGGTTTCAACGAGGGTTCAACCTGATCGTGGGCGTCAACGGGGTTGGCAAGACAAGCGTGCTCGACGCCCTTGCCGTGTGCCTGTCTGCAGTAGTCAAGCACTTGAACCGAGTACGAACGATAGTCAAGTCTTTCGCGCTGGATGATATTCGCATTGGAGCCGATTTCCTGGATATAGAGTGCGGCGTGCAAATCGGGGACAGGGAACACATTTACCTGATCCACAAGCCGCGGGATGTCAGCGTCGCTCGAGAAAACATGGCGGGCATGCCGCGGGAGCAGATCCACGAAACCCCTGAGAAGACTGGTTTTCTCGGTACAGCGCCCTCGCCCGTCACGGGGCTCGAGCCAGACGGGCGGCCGATTGCCGTTCTTTTTTCGACAACCCGAGCGTTACCCTCGGAACGAACCCCAGGAAAAGGTGTGGCTGCTGGAGGGACTGCGGCAGCGTTAGCGGACGCGTTCGCAAACCGCGAGCTTAGGCTTGGCGAGATGGCGGCCTGGATGCGGGTCCAGGAAGCACTTGGAGCCGGGCGCCCGGCGGCCAGCCGCGCTCTCGCCGCTCTCTCGGAAGCCGTCGCGAGATTTCTGCCCGGCTACACCAACCTGCATGTGGGAGGCGAAGATCGCCAAAAGCTGTTGGTCGAGCGGGGCGATACAACGATTCCTGTGCGACAACTTTCCGATGGCGAGCGCGGTGCGCTTGCCCTGGTGCTCGATTTGACGCGACGTCTGGCGCAGGCCAACCCAGCGATGGTCGACCCGGCCGCAGAGGCCGAGGCTGTCGTCCTAATCGACGAGATCGACCTGCACCTCCATCCGAAATGGCAGCGGCAGATCGTGGGCAACCTGACCGCGACATTTCCGCGATGCCAGTTCATCGCAACGACGCATTCGCCCCAAGTCATCGGTGAAGTGGAGCATGATCGAATACAGATCATCGCGGACAGCCAGGTTTACTCGCCGACGCACTCCTTCGGCGTCGACTCCAGCAGGGTGCTGGAGGAGATCATGGACGCGGACGAACGAACGCCCGAGGTAAAGGAACTGCTTTCGAGAGTATCGCGCGAGATAGCCGGCGACCACTTTGAGCGAGCGGGTGAGGTGTTAAATGAGTTGGAAGTTCGCCTCGGGCAGGACGATCCCGATGTGACGCGCGCTCGAACGCTCCTCGATTTTATGGAGGGTAAGGAATGAGAGCGATCACGAAGGGGCTGGAACCTGCAAGCCTGACGGTCCATCGTCTCACACTCCACGCCGACTATGACAATTACGCAGGGAAAGAAGATCTAAGGCGGGCGCTCGTGGCGGAGCAGCGCGCCCTCTGCTGCTATTGCATGGGCCGAATCCATAGCGGCCCAGCTACCATGAAGATCGAGCACTGGCAATCCCAGGCTGGCTATCGTGGTGAACAACTCAATTACCGCAATCTCCTGGGGGCATGCCTCGGTGGAGAGGGAAAGCCGCGGCGCCTCCAGCATTGCGATACGAGAAAGGGAGACCGCGATCTGCGATGGAACCCGGCCGAACCTTCACATCACATCGAGGCGCGTGTGCGCTATGAGCTGGATGGCTCGATTCATTCGGACGATAATCAGTTCGATGAACAGTTAAACGAGGTGCTGAATCTCAACCTGCTCGTGTTAAAGAACAATCGGAAAGGGGTTCTTACGGCCATTCTCGATTGGTGGAGGCGGGAAAAGGCAAGGATTCACGGACCGGTGACCCGCGCACAATTTGAAAGTGAACGGGACAGGTACACCGGAGGCGCCCAACACCTTGCTCCCTACTGTCAAGTTGTGCTCTGGTGGTTGGATCAGCGATTGTTGAGGATGTCGTAATGGTCGAGTCGCGCCACTCTGAAACCGCCTTCGAGACAGTCATCGAGGCGAACCTGCTTCAGCACGGGTATGCGCGGGTTGATAACGCCGGTTTCGACCGCGAGCGCGCGATCTTCCCGAAGATCGTGCTGGCTTTCATACGCGAGACCCAGCCCAATGAGTGGGCGAAGCTGGAAGCGCTTCATGGCGTCAGGACGGCCGAGCAGATACTCGCGGATCTATGCAAATGGATGGATACGAATGGGTCGCTCGCTACCATGCGCCATGGCTTCAAGTGTTACGGGAGAACGCTTCGCGTGGCGTTTTTCAAGGCGTCGCACGAGCTGAACCCGGAGCTTGAGGTCCGTTATGCGGCGAATCGCCTTGGACTCACCCGCCAACTGCACTTCTCGCCGCGTTCGGAGAAGTCGCTCGACGTCACCCTGAGCCTGAACGGCATCCCAGTCGTCACGCTTGAGTTGAAAAACCCTCTGACCGGCCAGACCGTCGAGGACGGACGCGTGCAGTATCAACAAGACCGGGCCCCCTGGGAGCCGATCTTCGAATTCAAGCGGCGCACGCTTGTGCACTTCGCCGCCAATACCGAGTCGGTGCTGATGACGACGCGGCTGGCTGGTAACGCGACGTACTTCCTGCCGTTCAATAAAGGATGCAATGGGGGCGCAGGTAACCCACCCGATCCCGCCGGGAGGACCTATCGAACGGCCTATCTGTGGGAAGAGGTGTTGCAGCGCGACAGTCTGCTCGATCTCCTGGCGCGATTTATCCACTTGCAAACGGAGGAGAGACGAGACGACGAGGGGCGGAAGGTGAAGGTCGAGTCGATGATCTTTCCTCGCTACCATCAACTTCAGGCGGTCCGCATGCTGGTGGATGCCGCCCGGCGCGAGGGTGTAGGCCACAACCATCTGGTGGAGCACTCTGCCGGAAGTGGAAAAAGCAACACTATTGGTTGGCTTGCGCACCGTCTCGCGTCGCTGCATGACGCCTCCAGCCAGCGGGTCTTCGACAGCGTAATCGTGGTGACCGACCGCGTGGTGCTCGACAAACAGCTTCAGGACACGATTTATCAGTTCGAGCATAAGCGCGGCGTGCTGCAAAAGATCGAAGAAAGTTCGCGTCAGCTCGCGGAGGCACTCGAGAATGCTGTTCCGATCATTATTACCACACTTCAGAAGTTTCCATTTGTGTCGCGCCAGTTACTCAAAATGGCGGACGAGCGGGGCACGAATGGGACGGGAACGCTGCCGACTCGCCGTTGTGCTGTGATCATCGACGAAGCCCATAGCTCGCAGGGGGGAGAGACGGCCACCGACCTCAAGGAAGTCCTCGGCGGCGAACGCTTGCATGAAGAGGCGAAAAAACGAGCGGCTGAGGAAGGTCGCGAGGATGTGGAAGAACTTTTCCGCAGTATGGCCAAACGTGGCCGCCAGGCGAATTTGAGCTTCTTTGCGTTCACGGCAACACCCAAACACAGGACATTCGCCGTGTTCGGTCGCGATCGGGAGCACGTGCACAGCTACACGATGCGCCAGGCGATTGACGAGGGCTTCATCATCGATGTCCTGAAAAACTATACAACCTACGCCGCCTACTTCAAGTTGCTCAAGGCCTGCGACGACGACCCGAACGTCGAGCGTAAGAAGGCCGCGCGGGCGCTCGCGCGTTTCATGCGCATGCACCCGCATAACATCGCGCAGAAGACGGAAGTGATGGTCGAGCACTTCCAGCGGGTCACTCGGCACAAGATCGGCGGTCGGGCCAAGGCTATGGTGGTCACCGGCTCCCGTCTCGAAGCCGTGCGCTACAAGCAGAACTTCGACAGATATATTCTCCAAAAGGGCTACGCAATCAAGACGCTGATCGCGTTTTCGGGCACTGTGCAGGACGACAAACTCCCGGACGTGGCCTACTCCGAGGAGAAGATGAACCTCGGCATCCGCGAGAAAGAGCTCCCCGAGAAATTCGCGACGCAAGAGTATCAGGTCCTGCTGGTAGCGGAGAAATACCAGACGGGGTTCGACCAGCCGCTCCTGCACACGATGTTTGTGGATAAGCGGCTGGCGGGTATCCAGGCGGTGCAGACGCTCTCGCGACTGAATCGCACTCACCCAATCAAGGAAGACACCTTCGTTCTCGATTTCGTCAATGATCGCGAGGAAATCCAGGAGGCGTTCAAAACCTACTGCGAAGGCGCCGAGATGGGGGAGGAAGTTGAGCCCGCGCGGATGTATTCGATCAAGGGGGACCTGGATGCGTCGGGCATTTACCTTGACGAGGAGGTTGAACGCTTCTGCGCCGTGTACTTTAAGCCGAAGCAGCGCCAGAGCGCGCAGGATCACCAGGCCATGAACGCGGCGCTCGATCCGGCGGTGTCGCGCTTCACGGTGCTCCAGAGGGACAACGAAGACGAGGCTGAGCTATGGCGCGGGAAGCTGGTTGCGTTCCGAAACCTCTACGCGTTCCTGAGCCAGGTGCTTCCTTATCAGGACTCGGACCTTGAGCGCGCTTACGTGTTTCTGCGTTACCTGTCGGCGAAATTGCCGCGTCGGACGACTGGTGCCGTTTACCAGTTTGACGATGAAGTACGGCTCGAATACTACCGTCTCCAAAAGATCAGCGAGGGGTCAATCTCGTTGCAGGACGGCAGCGCGCGGCCCCTCGATGGTCCCACAGAGGTGGGTAGTGGATTGGTTCGGGAGCAGCCTGTTCCGCTCTCGCAGCTCATTGACATCGTGAACGACCGATTCGGTACGGATTTCAACCAAGCGGACCAGCTTTTTTTCGATCAGATCGTGCAGGCAGCGGTTTCCGACGAAGGGCTGAAGCAGGCTGCGGCGGTGAACCCAGAGGACAAGTTCGAACTGGTGTTCAGAAATCTGCTGGACCGGCTTTTTGTTGAACGCATGGATCAAAACGAGGAGATATTCATCCGGTTCATGAACGATCAGCCGTTTCAGAAGACTGTTACTGCATGGATGGCAGCGGAGGCATATCGAATGCTGCAAAGTGGCCTTCTATCACGAGGCTCGGTGTTTCCTGCCGCGGCGCTGCCGACTGGGCTCAGGTTTATGGAAGGCACTCCTGCGGAGCGCTACAAATCGTGCGTGCCGCTTGTCCCGCTCAAAGCGGCTGCCGGCGCGTTTGGCGATCCTCAGCACATCGAGGATGAAGATTTTCAATGGGTTAGCGTCGACACGCGCCGCCAGCTGCGCCCCGGTATGTTCGTTGCGCAAGTCGTTGGGAAGTCGATGGAGCCCGGCATTCCCGACGGCTCTTACTGTCTCTTCGCCGCACCGGTGAATGGAACTCGCCAAGGCAAGAGTGTGCTCGTCCAGTTGCGCGACGCGGCCGATCCTGAAAGCGGCGAGCGCTACACTGTCAAGCGCTACGACAGTCAGAAGGGGAAGGCTGGCGACACGTGGCGTCACGTCACAATCACTCTGAAGCCAATAAATCCTTCTTTTCCCCCCATTGTTCTCAATGGCGCGATAGAAGGACAAGTTCAGGTAATCGCCGAAGTTATTGAGGTTCTCGGAGCGCCTGCGTAGGTGGGCCGCTATTACGCGGCTGACCCCGGGGTATCGCAGAACTCTTTGCGGTTTGGTCATTTATCCGTGTTTATCCGTGGCTGAATTGTCTTTCGTTTTCGTTTTGGGGGATTTGGATTTTCCGTTCACAGCGATCTTGCTCAATGTTTTGTTGGAGTTGACATCCTGAGTCGCTCGGGAGGGTGTATAAGAGTGCCATGTGGGGCACTTATGCAGTTGTCAGTGCGCCGCCGAAGGTTGAGAACCATCCAACAGACAGCCAAAGTGTGGTGGAATTTGTTAAAAAACGGCTTCAATTTGAGCCCGACGAACGGCAAATGGAGGTGCTGCGGTCGGGGGCGAAGCGGGGAATTCTGAATTGCACACGGCAGTGGGGGAAATCTACAATCGCGGCGGCGCTGGCGGTGCACCGGGCATTTACCGAGAGGGGATGCACGGTGCTGGTGGCGAGTCCGTCGGCACGGCAGAGCGGGGAAACGGTGAAAAAAGCCGAGGTCCTGCTGGATCGGGCCGGGATTCGGACGCGCAAGGACGGAATTAACGAAATCTCGCTGCTGTTGCCGAACGGGTCGCGGATTGTCGGGTTGCCGGGAGCAGAAGCCAAGGTGCGCGGGTTTTCCGCCGTGTCGCTGCTGCTGATCGACGAGGCGGCGTACGTGGAAGATTCGATGTATAAGGCACTGCGCCCGATGCTGGCAGTGAGCGACGGGGATTTGTGGCTGATGAGCACGCCGTTCAGCAAGCGCGGGTTTTTTTACGAAGCCTGGGAGTATGGCGGGCCGGATTGGCTGCGGGTCAGTGTGAAGGCGACGGAGTGTCCGCGGATCGGCGCGGCGTTTCTCGAAAAGGAGCGGCGGGATCTGGGCGCGGCGTGGTTTCAGCAGGAATATATGGCGGAGTTCATCGAGAACGGATCGGAGGTTTTCGCCCGGGATCTGGTGGAGCGGGCTATCTCCGATGACGTGGAGCCGCTGTGGGTGTGAGGAAGCTGTCAGCTATCACCTATCAGCTTTGAAAACCTCAGATTAGATGAAGCAGCCTATGGTGTCGCCGAAGCCCTGTTCCACTCTGCCGTCCGGCCAAACGACGATGGGGACCAGGTCGCCGTAGCGGCGGGCTTCGTCGAGCACGTCCTGGCTGAGCTCAACGTGGCGCTCCTCGTAGGCGACGTGTTCGGCGTCCCACTTGCGCAAAAGTTTCACGCAGGCGTCACATCCGCGTATCGTGTAGACGACGGGTTTGGGCTCAGCCGGCATTGGGGATCTTCAACGCTGTGGACAAAAGTTCGCGGATCTCGCGGATTGCGTCTTTGCGCCACTGATTGGAATGGGGGCGGATTCGGGCGACGACTTCCCGCAGAAAGGCCTGGCGGTCGGCGTCAGGGACGTTGCCGAATGTTGCTGTCGGGGGAAGGTTGAGCTGGACGCGCGCTTCGTCTATGGCGGCGGCCAACCCCGCATGAGCGCTGGCGGAGCGCTCGGTGAAACGCGCGATGTACTGCAGATCCGCGGTATAAAACACGAACACCGGAATGGCGCGGGATTTGCCGTTGTTGCTGAGGAATTCGTCCATGATGTCCGGATTCTGATCCCGCAGGAAGACACGAAGATCCATGCCCGGGGCCCCGGCGGTACCGGAGGCCTCGGCGATGCGCGCCATGGTGGGGAGTTCGCGGTAGACATCGCCGCACCAGGCTTCGGCGATGGCCAGAATTTTGGCCGGGCCATGAGGCAGCGCGGCGGCTTTACGGAAGAACGAAAGGTCGTCGTCGGTCAGGGGTACGGTTTTGTATGATTCCTCGAATTTATCGCGGTTGACGGTGGCCTGATCGATGAAGCCGGCGTAGCTCAGACCCTGTGCGAATCGGTCCGGTGTAACGACTGTTGCGACTGGTGTCATGGTGCTTCCACAGTTATCATATAAGCTGTATCGCAAGAGACGCGGCTGAGGCCGCGTACAGGCTTGGTTTTCCGACAAGAAAACCGGGCTGAGGCCGCGTGTACCGGGAGGAGATGCTACACTTTTCGTGGACATGCGGGAAGATGAGGAGCAACACGTCACGGTTCGGCGTTTGCCTGATGGCGGCTCTCATCCGGCTCTTTTCGACAGTTTGAACGGCCAGGTATTGCGAATCCTTCAGGTTCCGGTTGGAGTGGATGCGAATGCGGGCGATCTTGTGGAAGTGAACTGCGCGAAAACCATGTATTTGGGAGAAGTTCGCAGCCGGCAGGGCGAGACGATGGTCGTCGGCGTGGAGCACGCACTGGATCGTGAGACGCTGGCGCTCATTCAGCAGGTGTGGCACGGTCCGGCCGGGCAATGAACAGGCGATCCTGAGCCTGTAATTCGTATGGACCTTACTGGATTGACGCCGGCTTGCGCCAGGGCCTTCATCGTTTCGCTGGTACTGACGCCGATTGTAAGGGATGTTTTCCGGTCTTATAACGTAGTCGATCGCCCGGGCACCCGCAAGGCGCATGCCTATCCGATTCCGCGGGTGGGCGGACTTCCCATTGCGGTGGCATACGCGGTAGCGCTGAACTCACTGCGCGGGCCTGGTTCCGAATTCCCGGTGCACTGGCTGCAGACCATTCTTTCGGGAGCCGCAATCATTTTCCTGATCGGCCTGGCCGACGACTTCTTCGATCTCAAGCCGTACGTCAAACTGATGGGGCAGATTGCGGCCGGCGCGACCGCTTACTTCAACGGACTGACTATCGATCATTTCGGCAATACGGCGCTGCCGTTATGGGTGAGCCTGCCGGTCACGATCTTCTGGCTGCTGCTTACGACCAACGCCCTGAACCTGATCGACGGCCTCGACGGCCTGTGCGCCGGTATCGGATTCTGGGCTACGCTGGCTTTTTTTGCGGCATCCTTTATACACGGCGGAGCCCTGCTGGCGCACACGGTGCTGCCGCTGGCGGCCGCACTGCTGGGCTTCCTGTTCTTCAATTTCAATCCGGCCACCGTTTTCCTGGGGGACTCGGGCGCGATGCTGATCGGATTTCTGATCGGATGTTTTGGAATTGTCTGGGCAGGGAACCGCGTCACGGCCACCAGCATGGCGCTGCCTCTTTTGGCGTTGTGCGTCCCCATGCTGGATCTGGGGCTGTCGATTATCCGGCGGCGGTTGAAGAGGAGGCCTATTTTTTCGGCCGACCAGGGGCACATACATCATCAGTTGGTGGCGCGCGGTCTCACGGTGCGGCGGGTCGCGCTGGTGCTTTACGCGGTGGGGATCGTGGGTGCGAGCTTCGGTCTTCTGATCAGCTTTCCCGGCAGCCACGTGCTGTTTTCCGCGATCGTCGCGGCCGGGGCCATCGCGGCGGCGCTGGCGGGAATCCGGGAGTTGAGGTACGCGGAATTCGAGGGCGTGGGACGTCTTCTGTTTCGAGGAGAGTGATGCGCACCCGGGACCGAGTGGTCAACTTCCTCCTGATATCGGCCGGTTTCGTGGGCGCGCTTTTCGTTTACAACACGTTGTTCAACGGCGGACTCAACCCGAATGAGACGCTGATCACCTCCGCCACGTCGATTGTGGCGTTCTGGGCCGCCATCGAAGTGAGGAACAGCGTGGGCTTCGAGACGCCGAACTGGTGGATCTCGTTCATCGAGCTGGGCTGTGTGGGCACTGGGGCGAACCTGGTGCTGCACGCGGTGCTCACCTATGCGTTCTATATCCGGCGGACGCCGTTTCTGATCACGGCGGGCGGGGTATTTTCAGCCGCGCTGCTCACATGGCGCGCGCGAGTGACGACCGAACGGGACCGGTCGCGAAAACGCATTCTGCTGGTGGGGTTCGATTCCATTGCGCAAAGGATTTTCCAATTGTTCCGGGAGCCGCTGATCGGCGTGATTGCGGGGCAGCCGGCGCTGGTACCCGCCGGAGTCCCGTGGTTGGGCGATGTGGACGAGATCGAGAATGTGGTTAAGAAGCACAAGCCCACAAACATCGTGGTGAGCCTGAAGGACTGGGCGAACGGGATTTCGCCGGCGGTGCTGCTGAAATGCTGTTTGTCCGGCGTGGTTGTGGAGGAGTCGCCCACGGCTTATGAGAGGTTCTTCAACCGCGTCTGCTGCGAGCGTTTGCAGCCGGTGGACCTGCTGCTCTCTTCCACGCTGCGGGGCGACAGCCGGACGATGGCCATTCAATCGGTCTACACCAATCTGATCGGGCTGGCGCTTCTGCTGGCGCTTTCTCCGTTCATGCTGATCGCCGCGATCGCGGTGGGGTTGTTCTCCCGCACGGGTCCGGTGTTTGAAAGCTTCGAATGCGCCGGCTTTCAATATATTCCGTTCCGCGTGCTGCGCTTTCGAACCACGCGGCTCGATGGCACGGGCACGGTGACGGGCGCCGGGCGGTTGATCAGACGCCTTCACATGACCAATCTGCCGCTGTTATTGAATGTGGTGCGGGGCGACATGGCGCTGGTAGGTCCAAGGCCGGTGCGTGCGGAATTCGCCAGCTACCTGACCAGGGTGATGCCGTTTTATGCGCATCGCTTTTCCGTGAGGCCAGGCATCTTCGGCTGGGCGCAGATGCACGTACCGAAGGGGGCGATGCTGGCGGACGAGTGCCGCCAGATCGAGTACGATCTCTACTACATCAAAGCGGCGTCTTTGTGGCTGGATGCGGAGATCATGCTGGAAAGCGTGGTACCGTCCGGCGCCAGGGCGCGGGCCGCCGCTTTGTGATGCCGCTCGTTTACGCTGCGCTGATTTTGACTGCGCTGCTGCTGTTTCACACGGTGGCCGGGTATCCGATGCTGCTTGCCTGGCGCCGGCGCGGGGGACGCAAGGCTGTGGCGAAAGATCCGACTTTCGAGACTACGGTTACGGTGGTCATGGCGGTGCACAACGGCGAGTCGATGGTCCGCAGGAAGCTGGAGGTGCTGCTGGGGTTGGATTATCCGCGCGAGCTGGTGAACGTCATTGTGGTTTCCGACGGGTCTACGGACGGGACCGAAGCGATCGTGCGGGAGTTCGCGGACAAAGGAGTGACGCTGCTGGCGGTGCCCCGCGGCGGCAAGGCAGCGGCGCTGAATGCGGGGATGGCGGCGGCTGCCGGGGAGATTGTTTTCTTTACCGACGTGCGCCAGCCGCTGGAACCCCGCTGCCTGCGCCATCTGGTAGCCAACTTCGCCGATGCCACGGTGGGCGCGGCGACGGGCGAACTCCGCCTGTTGCGGGGCGATACGGGCGAACAGGCGGATATGGATTTGTATTGGCGGTATGAGATTTGGGCGCGCCAGATCCACTCGCGAATCGATTCGTTGTTCACTACCACGGGTTGCATTTACGCCATGCGGCGCGCGCTGGCCGAGCCGCTGCCCGCCGACACTCTGAGCGACGACGCGGTGCTGCCGCTGCGGGCTTTCTTCCGGGGGTATCGCGTGATCTTCGACCGCGAAGCGGTCGCTTTCGATCATCCGGCCGTGGCGGGCACCGAATTCAGGCGCCGGTTCCGCACCCTCGCGGGGCTCTGGCAGGTACACGCGCGGATGCCCGAGCTGTTCACGCGCAGAAATCGCATGCGCTTTCACTTCCTGTCGCACAAGTTCACCCGGCTGCTGATGCCATGGGCGATCCTGATTTTTTTTTGCGCGACTTTCGCGCTGCCGCACGGCTGGCTTCGCACCGGTCTGCTGAGCGCGGGGGCCGTCTGGCTGCTCCTGGCCGCGTCTAGTGGCTTTATTTCTTCGAATTCTCCGCTGAAACGCCTGTCCTCGCCGGCGCGGACACTGCTGGTTATGAACGCGGCTGCGATGGCGGCGGTCGCCGTCTTCTTCGTGCCTGCAAACCGGCTGTGGACGCCGACGCGCGTGCAGGCTTCCGGTAC
>Ga0070733_10001636_pt1 | contig 16492 bp, 12 predicted proteins | sample Coa_R1_9_FD_66450 | JGI IMG/M metagenome (GOLD analysis project Ga0070733, IMG submission 66450) | Surface soil microbial communities from Centralia Pennsylvania, which are recovering from an underground coalmine fire - Coalmine... | ecosystem: Environmental > Terrestrial > Soil > Unclassified ... | reverse complement strand
GATCCAGGCAGAGGCAAGTGGCGCACCTGGCGAAAGAATGTTCACAGCGATGGAATAAGTTCGCCGAACGGCTCGGGCAAAAGGTGACCGAGACCGCACGAAATGAGGTTGCCGTCTGTGTCCAAATGAACATTTCCCACAGTTGGACGCCGGCGAAAGACTCGCTGTGGCCGGCGTGGTTATGCCGGTTGCGTTCACCGGGCAGTACTAAGTCACGCTCTGTTGCTGTAGGCCGGAACAAACTACTGAGAGTAGTTTTAATGGTTACCGTGGATCACCGGGCGAGTCGCTTGTTACCAATCAGTACGGATGAGCTCACGACCACCGGTACGGCGTAGCAAAGAGGTGCTTCCATGCCATATTTGTGGCAATAATTGATGTGCCTGAATCGCACCGATGCAGGCCACGTGATAATCGGAGATCACGACATGAACGCCGGCACGATAGATCACCTCGAGTTCTATGTAGAAGACGTTGACGACTGGGCCCGGCAGCTATGTGAGGCCTGGGGATTCCGGATCCATGGATACGGCGGCCCGCAGACCGGCCTGACTGGATGCAGATCCGTGCTGCTCCGCCAGCAAGAGATGAGCATCCTGCTCACCTCTGGGCTCGACACTGAGCATCCAGCCACTGAGTATGTACACCGCCACGGCGGCGGGGTGGCGGTCATCGCGGTCGCTGTCGATGACGCCGGGCGCGCCTTCGAAGACGCGGTCGGGCGTGGCGCCGTGCCGGTCGCGCCGCCGTTAACCATGGCAGATGACACCACACGGGTCACATCCGCGTCGGTGACCGGCTTTGGTGACGTGGTGCACAGGTTCGTCTCGCGCGATGTGGCAGCGGGTGCCTTCGCCGCATTCGCGCCGGGTGCCATCAAGGAGGCCGTACCGGCCCCCGGCGCCGGCGGTCTGCTCAGGACCGTGGACCACCTCGCCGTGTGCGTGCCGCCCGGCGAACTCGGCCAGATGGTCGAGCGGTATCAGCACGTTTTCGGGTTCACCGAGACATTCGAGGAACGGATCATCGTGGGCGCCCAGGCGATGGACTCGAAGGTCGTCCAGAACGCGTCCGGTGCCCTGACCCTGACCATCCTCGAACCGGATACCACGCGCGCACCGGGCCAGATCGACGAGTTCGTGCGATCGCACGACGGCGCTGGCGTTCAGCACGTCGCCTTCCTGACCGACGGCATCACCACCGCGGTCCGCGAAATCTCGGCTCGGGGGGTGCGCTTCCTCTCCACACCGGCCGGTTACTATGAGGCGCTGCCGGGCCGGCTGGGGGAAATCGGCGTGCCGGTCGAATCGCTGCGGGAGCTCAGCATCCTCGCCGACCGGGACCGGTGGGGGGTGATGATGCAGATTTTCTCCGAGTCCGTACACCTGAGGCGGACGTTCTTCTATGAGCTGATAGACCGCCGCGGTGCCCGCAGCTTCGGCAGCAACAACATCAAGGCACTGTACGAGGCGATCGAACGTCAGCGAACCGCGGCCGACGTACTGCACTCCTGAGCCTGGCGGTGACCCTGGGACCCGGCGACAGGAGCGATGTGACGTGCCTTGTGGATCTGTTTCATAATTCTATGGCGGTTGGTGGCGCGGGCAACGCGCCGTAAGCACGGGAAACGGATGGTGGATGGCAATGGCTACTGGCCGGGTGCTGCAGTTTGACGCGGATCGCGGTTATGGGTTCATCGCGGCGGATGACGGTGGCGAAGACGTGTTCCTGCACTCGTCGGTGTTCGATGGGGATCCGCGGGAGCTGGTTCCGGGTGTACGTGTCGAGTTCGAGGTCATGGCGGGGGATCGCGGACGGAAAGCATTCGCCGTTCACACGGCCGGCGTGTCTGCTCCGGCGGATCAGCAGCGGCGCCCGGCATCGGTGGCGCCAGCACAGCAGCCCGCCGATGACGACGCGATGTGTGAGGTTCTCTCTGAGGCCGAGTTCGGTCAGGAGGTCACCGAACTGCTGATCGAGGCGGTGCCGACCCTGACCGGAAGCCAGATCCTGCAAACCCGGAAGAGCCTTCTCGAGTTCGCGAAGAAGCGTGGCTGGGTAGACGTCTGACGGCGTGCTCCGCCTGCGGGCACTGCGCCCGCGGGCGCAGTGCCCAGCGGGCTGGGTGCGGCGGCAGGCGCTGCGAGGACCGGCGGGGCTGGACTCGGGCCTGCTCCTGACCGGGTGAGGGTGGACCAGAAGGAAGGAGCCGGTCCGGTGGTTCACACCAGCGACACGCGCGTTGCCCGGTACGAGCCCCTGCTCGCGCCCGCCGCACTGCATGACGAGTTGCCACTTGACGATGGCCCGGCCGCCGTCGTCAGGCAGGCCCGCGCGGCCGTGCATTCCGTGCTGAATATGACGGACAGCCGGCTGCTCGTGGTGGTCGGGCCGTGCTCGGTCCATGATCCGGTCGCGGCCCTCGAGTACGCGCACCGGCTGGTGGAAGTGCGCCGGTCACTCGATGATGAACTGCTCATCGTGATGCGGGTCTATTTCGAGAAGCCGCGCACGGTGACCGGCTGGAAAGGCCTCATCAACGACCCGAACCTGAACGGCACCTGCGACGTTCACCGCGGGCTGCGCACCGCGCGCAGGCTACTGCTTGACATCCTGGAGCTTGGCCTGCCGGTTGGCTGCGAGTGGCTCGACCCGATTACGCCGCAGTACATCGCCGATACCGTTGCCTGGGGAGCCATCGGTGCACGGACCACCGAGAGCCAAGTGCACCGCCAGCTCGCGTCCGGCCTTTCGATGCCCGTGGGGTTCAAGAACGCGACAGACGGTAACGTGCAGATCGCAATCGATGCCTGCCGGGCGGCCGCGACCCCCCACACGTTCTTCGGGGTAACACCTGTCGGGGCAGCCGCGCTGGTCACAACGACGGGCAACGCGGACAGCCACATCATCCTCCGCGGTGGGCGGGGAGGGCCGAACTACCACGCCGAGGATGTGTCCCGCGCCCTGGACGCGGTGACCGCATGTGGTCAGCCCCGGCGGCTCATGGTCGACGCGAGCCACGGCAACAGCAACAAGGATCACCGAAGGCAGCCTGATGTCGCGGCGGCCATCTCGGAGCAGATCGCGGCCGGGGAGACCGGTCTCATCGGTGTGATGCTCGAAAGTTTCCTGGTCGCTGGGCGGCAGGAGCTCGGCGACCCGGCCGGTTTGGTCTATGGCCAGAGCATCACCGACGCGTGCATGAACATCGACACGACCAGTGCCGTGCTCCGCGAGCTTGCCGCCTCCGTACGGCTGCGCCGTCAGGAGAGTCCGGCAAAGCACGAGTTCAGCAGGCAGGCCCACTTATACCCGGCGCCTGCCCACCCGTCCTTCCCCGTGATGCGGCTAAGATGTCGTGCTGTGCCAGATATGTCCGAGCTCGCGAGAGGATAGCTGTGAGTAACCCTTTCGAAGATGAAGATGGTACTTATCTCGCACTCATCAACGATGAAGGGCAGTACTCGCTTTGGCCTGCCTTCGCCGATGTGCCGGCCGGCTGGAGCGTCGCGCATCCCGAGGACACCAGGAAGGCTTGCCTCGATTTCATCGAGGAGAACTGGACCGACATGCGGCCCAAGAGCCTGATCGAAGAAATGAAACAATACGAAAAGCAGGACTGAACTGCTGACGCCTGCCGATTAGCTGCCATTCACCGGCCAGGTGTGAACTGGCTCGTTGGTGTGCATGTACTCGATATAGCGCTGGGTCATCAGCCGGATCGCTTCGAGCCGGTCGGCTCCGTTGCGTTCAGTGATCGCCTGGACTGTGGCGATCTGCCAGGCGGCGCCGGTCTGGCCAGTGAGACAGCGCTGCTCGATGAAGCCCAGTAGCCGGTCGGCATGGGCCGGGTTCACGCCCCAGCGGCTGAGGCCCTCCCGGGCCTGCGGCAGCAGGCGGCGCAGCACAAGGTCGGCGACGGGTACCTCACCGAGACCCGGCCAGTACAAGTGTGCGTCGAGACCGCGGCGGGCCGCCTCGTGCAGGTTCTCCCCCGCGGCGGGGAACGACATCTGGGTCCAGATCGGCCGTTGCGCCTCGGCCAGGCTGCGCACCAGCCCGTAGTAGAACGCCGTATTCGCCATCACGTCGGCGACCGAGGGGCCGGCCGGCAGAACCCGGTTCTCCACTCTGAGGTGCGGCGTTCCGCCGCTGATGGCGTAGATGGGCCGGTTCCAGCGGTAGACCGTCCCGTTGTGCAGGCTCATCTCGGCCAGCCGCGGGCAGGCGCCGGCGTCGAGCACGGCCAGCGGGTCCTCGTCCTCGCAGATCGGCAGCAGCGCGGGGAAGTACCGCAGGTTTTCCTCGAACAGGTCGAACACCGAGGTGATCCAGCGCTCGCCGAACCATACCCGGGGCCGCACCCCCTGCTCCTTCAGCTCGTCCGGCCGGGTGTCGGTGGCCTGCTCGAACAGTGTGATCCGGGTCTCGTGCCAAAGCTGCTTGCCGAACAGGAACGCGGAGTTGGCGCCCAGCGCCACCTGGACCGCGGCGGCCGCCTGGGCGGCGTTCCAGTAGTTCGCGAACGTCTCCGGGCTGACCTGCAGATGAAGCTGCAAGCTCGTGCAGGCGGCTTCCGGGGTGATGCTGTCGCTGTGGGTGAGGAGTGTCTCGGCGCCGTCGATCGCGATGCGCATGTCCTCGCCACGCGCGGCGAAGATCTGCTCGTTGAGCACGCGGAACCGGTCGCTGGCCGACATCGTCCCCAGGTGCACGTCCTGTTTCTGCAGCGTGGGCAGGATTCCGACCATGACCAGCCGGGTCCCGGTGTTGCGGGCCTTCTCGTCACCCGCGTTGAGGTCGTCCCTGACCACCTGCTCCAGCTCGGCCAGCGCGTCACCGGACAACTGCCGGGGTGGCACGTTGATCTCAAGGTTGAACCGGCCGACCTCCACTCCCCAGGCCGGGTTCGCGATCGCGTCAAGAACGTCGGCGTTGCGCATGGACGGGATGCCGTGCGAATCAACCAGGTTGAGCTCGATCTCCTGGCCTACCCGCGCTGGACCGTCCTCGAACGCGTTCTCCCGCAGCATCCTGGCCAGCGCGTCCAGCGAGCGCCGCACCTTCTCCCGGTACTTGCGCCGGTCCTCACCACTGAACTTGATCGCCTGAATCTCACGACCCATGAGGCCTCCGCGGGGCGCCGTCTGCGGGACCATGTGCCCAAAGGCACCCTCTTTACACATTCCCACGCGGTGGGAGCCGGCACTAGCCTCTGATCAGGGGATTCGCAGACGGGCACTCTCGTCGCGGACCCACAGGCCGAGCAGGCCGCGCAGGTGCGCGGCGAACCGGTCGTGCTCGTGCTCCGGGTAGGTAGCACGCACGGTCTCCACCAGCAGCCGGTCGAAATCGGGGCCGGCCACCCAGTCCAGGACGATCTCGTCGAGGTGGGCGAGGCTGGTCGCGCAGAAGTCCTGGTACCGCTCCGACTCGAAGTAGCTGTCGGCGAGCTTCCGGTAGGCGTCCAGCTTTTCCTCATAGCTCAGGGCCGCGTCGTCGCCGACCTCGAAGAACCGGTCGGTCTCCAGGTCGAGCCTGGCCCGCCGCCCGGTCGCCAGGGCGAAGACGCACCACTTGACCAGCGCCCTGATGGCCCAGGGGAAGTAGTAGTGCAGGCTGGTCAGCGCCACATCCGGGCAGGCGTTGGCATAGTCGATGGGGTAGACCTCACCACCCTTGACCAGGGTCTCGCACGAGTTGAATTCCCACCGGAAGAAGCTGTTTACCAGCCGTCCGATCGTCATGACCTGGGCGCCGGCCTGCGCCGTAAGGAAGTCATGATCCACCGCGTAACGCAGGTGCATTGGCTGTTCCGGCTGAAAACGCATCACCATCGTTTCGGCGCCGATGGACAGCGACCGGGCGAAGACGTCGTAGTCGATGGCCTTCTGCAGGTGCATGAGCATCTCGCCGCTCTGGTCGTAGGCGGCGTGCAGCTCGGCCGCGTTGCTGATCCGGGAGACGCCACGCCAGGCTCCACCGTCATAGGGCTTCATGAACAGCGGATAGCCGATGCGCTCGGCGATGGCGTCGAGGTCGAAGGGCCGGTTGTAGCGGGCGGCGGTGTACGCGTAGCGGGCATTATCGACCGGGTTTTTATACGGAACCAGTACCGTCTCCGGCACCTTGAGCCCCAGCCGTATCATCGCGCAGTACGCCGCGTGCTTCTCCATGGACTGGAACGTGAACGGGCTGTTCAGCAGGTACACGCCGTCCAGCAAGGAGACCTTCTTCAGCCACTCCCTCGGGTGGTAGTACCAGTACGCGAGCCGGTCGATGACCAGGTTGTAACGGGGCAGGTCACGCAGGCTGAACGGCTCGATCGTGATCCGCTCGCTGTCAAAGACGTGCCGGGCGCCGTTCGTGCCTTTCACCGGGCCGATCCGGCGCAGAATCTCCTCGAACGCCCTCGGCCAGTCTTCCTCGGTACCGAGCAGCAACCCGATCAGGTGCCTGTTGTCAGTCAACGTGATCCTCCATCAGCAGAATCGAGGCATGTGATGGGCGAGCTGAGCGCGCCAGGACGGCCAGTCGTGCGGCACGTCGTAGCCCCACAGGTCGAGCTCGTGCCTGATGCCCTTCCCGGCCAGCAGCGCGGCGAACTGCTTGGTGCTGGGCAGCGATCCGGTGGTGTCCTCCCACTGCCCCTGGCCGCACACGAGCAGCAGGCTAAGGCGGCCGCGCAGCCAGTCGAGGTGATCACCGTGCAAGTTACCGACGTAGTCGAGCGGGTTGTTGAAGTACGCCTCGGAGCCGCGGTCACCCCACCCGTTCCAGGATGCGGGATCGTAGTTGCCGGAGAAGCACATCGCCAGCGGGAACACGTCCGCCCGCTTGAGCGCGAAGTTGGCCGCGTGGAAGGCGCCCAGGCTGCACCCCAGCGTGGCCACCTCCACGCCATCGCCGCAGTCCCGGTAGATCCACGGCACGACCTCGCTGAGGATCCACGACTCGTAGCGGCCGTGCTGGCGGGCACGTTCTTCCAGCGGGATGCTCTGGTTGGACCAGGAGGCCGCGTCGTAGCTGTCGACGCAGTAGACCTTCAGCCGCCCCTCGTCGATCAGGTTCGCCACAGCGGCGATCATGCCGTTGTTCTCGAAGTCCGAGGCGTTGCCCTGCTCGGACGGGAACACCAGCACCGCGCGTCCCCAGTGACCGTAGCGGATGACGGTGCCGGCCGCGCCGAGGGCGTCCGACCACAGCTCGGTCACCTCCCGGTTCATGGGCTCACCCGGCCGAGCAACTCGGTGAGCCAGGGATCGAACGCATCACGCCAGGCCGTGTAGTTGTGCATGTCGGGCACCTCATGCAAAATCGCCGGGTATCCCCGGCTGCGCAGGGTCTTGACCATGAGCCGGTTGTTCTCGGCGTTCTCTTCGATCATGCCGCAGGACAGGACCGTGGGTACCGGCCGCGGCGGCAGCCCGCCATCGTGCACATCGGCAACGAACCTGACAACCCGGCGGTAATAGGCGAACCGCCGCTCATGCTCGTCGAAGGCCGGGCAGAAGAAGCTGCCAGACTGAAGGAACAGCGCGTCGAACGCGCCCGGGTAACGGCAGTGCGCGTGCAGCATCGACAGGGCGCCGAGGCTCGCGCCCATCCCCACCCGCTGGCTGGCCGCCACCCGGCCGGTGATCGCGGGAAGCACGGTCTGGCACAGCGCGCGGGTATAACGCATGTTGGCGGAATACCAGCGGTCCCGGTGCCCCGGGGCCAGCAGCGCGGCCCGCAGCCGGGGCAGCCAGCCCCCGGTGACACCGGCCGACAGATACCGGGTCAGGCTCGCCAGCGAGTCATACTCCGGCCCGTCGTGTGCCACCAGCAGCGGCAGCCGTTCGCTGTCGTTCGTGCCGCCCGGCGACCAGATCCGCACGGCGACCGCCGCGTCCAGTGCCTTGACGGGCACATCGAAGCCGGTGAGGCTCCCGTTGCCCGCCGGCGCGGTGAGCCAGGCCGGCGGCGTGTACGAGGGGAACTCAAGGACGCTCTTCGGCCCGAACGCGCCCGCGACCTGCCGTGGATTGCCCGGATCCAGCACGGTCTCGCTGCCGCCGCCGGTGTAGCGCAGCTCCAGCAGGTACTCCATCCGGCTCACCGGCGGGCGGTCGATGACCAGCTCCCACCCGTCACCGTCTGAGTGGAAATCGAGCCGGTCACCCGGGATGGGCACGTCCTGCCACAGCCGCACGCCCGCCAGCCGGTGGCCCGGATCGGGGAGACGGAAGGTCACCCTGCTCTCGTCCACGCGCGGACTGGTCTCGGCGACCTCGGGGATGGGCTCCGCCGGCACACTACCTCCTGGTGCCGGGCACGGGCACACCAACGAATACGCCGATCACTCGCACATCGTGCCTGCTGCGCGCACAGCTGACAACATCACTCCCGCGGCGGGTGCCGCCAGCTGCCGGCGGGGCTCCAGCGGCGAGCCTCGAACTGGCCACCCACCGTGCCGTCGCTGGCGCGGAACTCTTCTATGATCTTGCTGGTCCGGTCGTCAGCCATAGGCGTGACGCCGCTGACAATGCCATGCCGCCGGGTCATTCCCAGCACCAGAGGGTGCGCACGGGGACACGGAAAGCATGTGTACGCCCGCCAGGCGGGGCATACCACTGATAGCTCGTGTCCTGTAGGAGCGCAATGAACAGAATCGAGGCTGCCGCCGAGGCGGCCAGGGAGCACATCGGCGGGTACGAGCCGGAGAACGCGTCCGACCTCGACCTGTTCCTGCTGAGCCTGCCGGACTACTTCAGCGAAGTCGCCGCGGCGTTCCGCCACGTGGCCGATACCCTGGCCGGAGGTTACCCGGTCGAACCGGTGGTGCCGGAGCGCTTGCGTGAGATAGCCGCGACGATCGGCGGGATGGGTGACTATGCGGCGGAGGCGCACGCCGCGCATCGCGCCGCCCACGAGCGTGAGCTGGAGCGCATCGAGAACCCGCGTCCCAACGAAGGCTTCTGGGACGTCTCCAAGCAGTAACCCCGCGGTCATACGATCAGCCCTTTGAGGAAAGGGAATCAGCGCAGTGACATCGAGACCACAGCGAGTCACAATCGGTTCTGTGGAGGGCTCCGGCACCTTGGCAGCGGACGGGCTGCGAGGCTCTGGGCGGAAGCCACGCGATGACGCTCTGGTCTACGGCCCGCTCGCGGTCCTCGCCCTGGCTCTGCTGGCGTTCGCTGGCTACGGCCTGAAGGTGCCGGGCGCGCCCTGGGCCGGTGGGGTGGCGGTGGCCGCGATCGCCGGCTGCGTGGCCGCCCGGCTGAGGAACGGGCCGACGACGGTCTCGCTCTGGTGGTTCATCGTCATCAGCCTGAGCGCGGTCTGGCTCGGCTGGACCCGGTTTCTGAACATCAGGCTGGCCTTCGTATGGCTGCCACTGGCGGTCGGCGCGATCGTCTTCGGCGTGACCTACCCCCGGGTGTGCGACCGGCACACCCAGCGGGTGCAGGAGGCCGCCCGGCGAGCCGAAGAGGCCGAGCGGGTCGCCAGGCAGCTTGCCATCAAGAACCACTGGCCGATGCTGCTGGAGCGGATCGGGCACCCGGGTGTCAAGATCGTCGGCAGAGAGGAAACGGCCAGCGGCTACGTGCTGGCCCTCCGGCTGCCCAGCAGCGGCCGGGTGACGATCACCAAGCTCCGCCACGACCTCGAACGGCTCGAGGTGGCCGCCGACACCCGCCGTGGCAGCCTGCACTTCGAAGAAGGCGTGACAGCGCGTGACGTGCTGCTGCACGTCTCCCAGCGGGACTTCCTCGCCGAGACCATCCCGTATGAGGACAACGGCGAACTGCTCAGCATCCACCAGCCGATCCCGATCGGCAAGTACGAGGACGGCAGGATCTGCGAGCTGACCCTCCGCGAAATCGCCGTCCTCATCGTCGGCCTCAGGGGCAGCGGCAAGTCGAACTTGCTGACGGTACTTATCGCACAGCTGGTCCGGTGTGTGGATGTGCTCATCTTCTGCATCGACTTGAAGTACCGGATGGCCATGCCGTGGGTGGTGCCGTACCTGGAGGACGAGCGGCATGGCATGGCCGTCGACTGGGCGGCCACCAACCGCAGCGAGGCCGAGCGGGTGCTCCGGGCGTTCGTGCGTGGCATCGAGGCCAGGGCCGCCGCGGGAGAGGGTGAGGAAAAGATCGAGCCGGAGCCGGACCGGCCGGCCGTGTTCCTGGTCATCGACGAGATCGCGTCAATCTTCGGCTATGGCACCGGGTCGCGGCCGTCGTCGCAGGAAGCGACGAACTCGACGCTTGCCGCCCTCGGAACCGAGGCTGTCCGGCTCGGCCGGAGCGAGGCGATGGATCTCATTGCCGCCAGTCAGCGCGGCAACCCGAGCATGCTGGGCACCGGCGACTTCAAGAGTCAGTTTCCGCTGCGGATCGGGCTGTCCGTGCAGAACGAGAACGAGGCGCTGTCGGTCATACCCGACGACCAGCATGCGGCCAAGATCCTGGCCTCGCTCAAGCACGAGGGGACCGGCCTGGTCCAGTGGCGGGAGGGCCGCATGATGCGGGTCAAGTTCTTCCGCATCACCCCGGCACAGGTCGGCGAGATCGCCAGGCGGTACGGCCCGGTGAAGCCCCGTCCGGAGCCGGTGCTGGCCGATGCGCTCGGCGAGGACTACGCCTCCCGCTGGGAGCGCTTCCGGGCTACCAGGAAAGCCGCCGTGAGCGCTACCCGTGCGGCTCGCGCAAACCCGACTGACCGGCAGTTCCGGGAGATTACCTCGCGGCTCGGTGATGTCGAGGACGCGGCGGAAGATGGTCTCAGTGCCCCGCGCCGGCGTATGCGCGAGTACATCGGCCGGTCGGCCGAGCGGGGGGTCTCAGTCGCGATGATCGTGAACCTGCTGGACAGCGAGCACATGGCGGCGGACGAGCAGACCGTGCGGCGCTGGCTCGCCGACGACATCGACCGCAGCGTCATTGAGCAAACCCCGCGCGGCCACTACCGGCTCCGCTGCGACGGCGCGAAACCACCGGGTCTGTGACATCGGCTGCGGACGGTCTGCTCTGGTGCGGCGGTTAGGTTCCTGCCTGGAAGAGCGGGGGGCGGAAAAGCGTTACCCGTCTGGGGAATTTCCGGCCATCCTGGTGCGTGTTCGCGTGCCGTCGTGGAGATGCGATGAGACTTATTCCAGACGCAACTGTCCTGATCATCAGAAACGGGCTTGACGTGCAGGCAGGTGAGCCAGTCGGAGGGTCCAGAATAAGCCTCAACGTTGACGCTCTCGCTCGCTGAGCTACGGGAAAGTCTGCCGGCGCTGATGTCCTTCGACCAGCGCCGGCTGGGCCGCCGTGCCGAGCGGGCGGCCGCGCTGCGCGATCCGGCCGCGCGGGAGCGGGCGTTCGCCGGGGTCCAGGCGGAGCTGGTGGCGGCCACGGCCCGGGCGGACGCGCGCAGGCAGGCGGTCCCGGTGGTGACCTACCCGGCCGAGCTTCCGGTCAGCCAGCGCAAGGACGAGATCGCCGCGGCCATCCGGGACAACCAGGTGGTGATCGTCGCCGGGGAGACCGGGTCCGGCAAGACCACACAGCTACCGAAGATCTGCCTGGAACTCGGCCGCGGCATCACCGGCCAGATCGGCCACACCCAGCCGCGCCGGATAGCGGCCCGGACCGTGGCCGACCGGATCGCCGCCGAGCTGGGTACGCAGACCGGTGAGGTGGTGGGCTACAAGGTGCGGTTCGCCGACACCTCGAGCGACAGGACCCTGGTCAAGGTGATGACCGACGGGATCCTGCTGACCGAGTTGCAGCGCGACCGGGAGCTGCTGCGTTACGACACCCTGATCATCGATGAGGCGCACGAACGCAGCCTGAACATCGACTTCATTCTCGGCTACCTGAAGCAGTTGCTGCCCCGCCGCCCCGACCTCAAGGTCATCATCACCTCGGCCACCATTGACCCCGAGCGGTTCTCGAATCATTTCGGTGCGCCGGTGATCGAGGTGTCCGGGCGCACCTACCCGGTCGAGGTGCGCTACCGGCCGCTGGCCGGCCCCGGCGATCCGGAGAGCGAGCCCAGGGACCAGGTGCAGGGCATCTGTGACGCCATCGGCGAACTGTCGGCCGAGGGGCCCGGCGACATCCTGGTGTTCCTCAGCGGTGAGCGCGAGATCCGGGACACCGCGGACGCCCTGGCCGACCTCGGTGGCGGCCTGGAGATTCTGCCGCTGTACGCCCGGCTCCCGGCCGCCGAGCAGTACAAAGTGTTTGCCGGAGGCGAAAGAAGCAAGCAGAGTGCCGGAGGCGAAAGAAGCAAGCAGAGTCAGCCGCATCGCGGGCGGCGCGTGGTGCTGGCCACCAACATCGCGGAGACCTCGCTGACCGTCCCCGGGATCAAGTACGTGATCGACCCGGGGACCGCGCGGATCTCCCGGTACAGCAACCGGACCAAGGTCCAGCGACTGCCCATCGAGCCGATTTCCCAGGCGTCGGCCAACCAGCGCAAGGGCCGCTGCGGGCGTACGTCCGACGGTGTGTGCATCCGGCTGTACAGCGAGGATGACTTCACCTCGCGCCCGGAGTTCACCGACCCGGAGATCCTGCGGACCAGCCTCGCCTCGGTCATCCTGCAGATGGCCGCGCTCGGTCTCGGCGAGGTCGCGGATCTTCCGTTCATCGACCCGCCGGACGCGCGCAACGTCGCCGACGGTGTCCGCCTGCTTGAAGAGCTCAACGCCCTGCAGCCAGAGCGGGGCGGGTCGAGGCTGACCGAGGTGGGGCGCAAGCTCGCCCGGCTTCCGGTGGATCCCCGGCTGGGCCGGATGATCCTCGAGGCCGACCACAACGGGTGCATCGACCAGGTGCTGATCATCACCGCGGCGCTGGCCATCCAGGATCCCAGGGAGCGGCCGGCCGATGATCGTGACGCCGCCGACGCCCTGCACAAGCGGTTCGCCGAGCCCGGGTCGGACTTCCTGGCCTTTCTCGTGCTGTGGGACTACCTGCGCGACCGGCAGCGTGAGCTGTCCGGATCGGCGTTCCGGCGGCTGTGCCGCCGCGAGTACCTGCACTACCTGAGGGTGCGCGAATGGCAGGACGTACACGGCCAGCTTCGCCAGGCAGCCCAGGAGATCGGCGTCGCCACCGGCCCGAAGCGCGCCAGGGCCGCGGTCACCGGCCAGGCCGCCCAGGCCCGGCGGGGCAAGGAGAGGAAGGTCAAGAACGCCGGTGACGATCAGGAGCGCCACATCCCGGCGGATGTCGCGGATCGTGTGCACATGTCGCTGCTGGCCGGGCTGCTCTCGCACATCGGCATGCAGGACCAGACCCGCAGCCAGGGCAAGCGCCGTGGCCCGGCCGAGTTCGCCGGGGCCCGCGGCGCCCGCTTCGCGCTGTTTCCCGATTCCTCACTGGCCAGGAAGCCGCCGCAGTGGGTGGTCGCCGCCGAACTCGTCGAGACATCCAGGCTGTGGGCGCGGATCGCGGCCGCGATCGAGCCCGAGTGGGCCGAGCCGCTGGCCGCGCACCTGGTCAAGCGCACCTACAGCGAGCCGCACTGGGATGCCAAGCGTGGTGCGGCGATGGCATCGGAGAAGGTGACCCTGTACGGGCTGCCACTCGTCGCCGCCCGCCGGGTCAGTTACGGCGCCATCGACCCCAAGGCCGCGCGGGATCTGTTCATCCAGCACGCGCTGGTGGAGGGCGACTGGCAGACCCACCACAAGTTCTTCCACCACAACCGGGCACTGCTCGAAGAGGCCGAAGACCTGGAGCGCAAGGCCAGGCGCCGGGGCATCGTCGCCGATGAAACGGCCGTGTTCGGCTTCTACGACCAGCGGATCCCCGGGAGCGTGACCTCTGCCCGGCACTTCGACACCTGGTGGAAGCGGGCCCGGGCCGACGATCCGGCCCTGCTCACCCTCACCCCCGAGGATCTGCGCGGCCCGGCCGCCGGCGAGGTCCGCCCGGACGACTACCCGGACACCTGGGGCGACCTCCCGCTGTCCTATGAGTTCACCCCCGGCGAGCCTGCCGACGGAGTGACCGCCGACATCCCGCTGACCGAGCTGTACCAGGTCAAAGCCGATGAACTGGGCTGGCAGGTACCCGGCCTGCGCGAGGAACTCATCACCGAGCTGATCCGCTCACTGCCCAAACACCTGCGTACCGCCTTCGTCCCCGTCCCCGGCACCGCCCGCTCGGTGGCGGCGCATCTGGGCCAGGTCCACGGCAACCTGCTCGACGCCCTCTCGGCAGAACTGGCCCGCGAGACGGGCGTACGGATCCCCCGCGACGCCTGGAACCCGTCCCGCCTTCCCGCCCACCTCCGGATGAGGTTCCGTGTCGTGGACGGCGACAACGTCCTGGCCACCGGCGAGGATCTCGACGAGCTGCGCCACCGGCTGCGCCCCCGCCTGGAAGCGGCCCTCGGCAACGCAGCCAGCTCCATCACCCGCACCGGCCTGCGCGACTGGACCATCGGTGAGCTGCCCAAGGTCTTCCGCCATGGCCAGGTCCAGGCTTATCCCGCCCTGGCCGACGCGGGGAGCGCGGCCGACGTCCGCCTGTTCGCCACCCAGGCCGAGGCCGCCGAGTCCATGTGGCTGGGCACCCGCCGCCTCATCCTGCTCCAGGTTCCCTCCGGCGTCCGCTCCATTGCCGGCCGCCTCCCCGACGCCACCAAGCTGGCCATGAGCGCCCACCCATATGCCAGCATCGGCGCCCTCCTGGACGCCTGCGCCGAGTGCGCCGCGGACCACGTCATCGCCGAAGCTGGCGGCCCTGCCTGGACCGCCGCCGGCTTCGCCCGCCTGGTGGAAGCGGCCCGGGACAACCTGGCCCTGGCCACCTCCCGCGTCGTGGACGTGGTAGCCCAGGTCCTGACCGCGGCGCATGAGGCCCAGATCCGCCTTGGCCAGACGGCTGCCCGCTCCGCCGCCCTCGACGACATGCGTGCGCAGTTCGCCGCTCTCATCTACCCCGGCTTCATCACCGCCACCGGCCTGCCCCGCCTTCCCGATCTGGCCCGCTACCTCAAGGCAATCACCCGGCGCCTGGACAAGATGTCCGAGTCCCCCACCCGCGACGCCGAGCGCATGGCCACCGTCCACCGCGCCACCGAGGCCTACGGCCAGTTCCTCGCCGGCCTCCCCGATCCGGCGCACCTCACTCCCGGCCAGGCCGCCATCCGCTGGATGATCGAAGAACTCCGGGTAAACCTCTTCGCCCAAACCCTGGGCACCCCCGCCCCGATCTCCGAGAAGCGCATCTACGCAGCCCTGGACCGCCTCACCTGACGTCGGACTTCCGCAAACGTGAGCGCCGTTCAGGTCTGCAAGTCCAGGACCGCCGCTGCCAGGGCGGTCAGTTCGTCACACCAGGAGCCTTGCACCGACATCGGGCGGACGACGAACTTGGACATGCCGACGGCGATGAATGACCGCAGCGTGTCGCGGAGGGCTGCATGGCCGACCGGTACGAGAATGCGCGGGTCGGGGACGCGGCCCCGGGTGCGGGAGGCCAGGGCGGCGAGCTGGCGGTCGTCCAGGGGTTGGTGGGTGTAGCCGATGCTCATGCCGAAATGCTCAGGGTCGATCATGCGGCCCGCCTTCTGTGCCGCGTCGTTGATCGCGTCGCGGGCGGTTGCGGCTTGCGAGGGGGTGCAGGAGGCGCCGAGCCAGCCGTCGGCCAGCCGGCCGCACCGGTCCAGCGAGGCCGGGGCGAGACCGGCGAGCCAGGGTTCCAGGGGATCTTGCACGGGGCGCGGCGAGACGGTGATCCCGTCTACGGTCTCGCCTGCCCACCAGCGCCGCAGTTTGGGGAGGGTCTGCTCGATCACGGCGGCACGCTGGTTCACCGGCACGCCGATCGCGTCGCGTTCCGGGCCGAAGGCCAGGCCGGGCACGAAGGTGAGCAGGAGCCTGCCGTTGGACAAGGCGTCCAGGGTGGCCAGTGACTTGGCCAGCCGGGCCGGGTGTCGGCCGGGGATCAGCATGGTGGTGCCGAGCTTGAGCCTGGAGTTGAGCTGGGCGGCGGTGGCCAGCGCGATCAGCGGATCGGGGCCCTGGCCGGTGAGCACCTCGGACACCCAGAGCGAGTCGAAGCCCGCCTCGGCAAGGCTGTCTACCAGCCCGGCGAACTCGCCCGCGTCCAGCGCGGTCGCACCCAGCCCGACCGCGATGCGGACCTTCACCGGCCGCGCCACCCATCCGCCGGCGGGGTCATGAGGATGCCGCCTCGGCCCACGCCTTGTCGAGGGTCTGGCCGATGAGCTCGGCGGGCTGGGCACCGGAGATGCCGTAGCGGCGGTCGATCACGAACAGCGGGACGGCGTTGGCGCCGAGTGCCTGGGCCATCGCCTCGTCGGTCTCGACCTCATCGGTGTAGTCGTCGCCGGCCAGTACCGAGCGCACCTCACCGGGATCCAGGCCGGCATCGGCCGCCAGCTCGGTCAGTGAGGCGTGGTCGAAGATCGATGTCTGCTCGGTGAAGTAGGCGCGATGCAGCCGCTCGTCCAGCTCGGCCTGGCGGCCCCG
>Ga0070733_10001634_pt1 | contig 16496 bp, 20 predicted proteins | sample Coa_R1_9_FD_66450 | JGI IMG/M metagenome (GOLD analysis project Ga0070733, IMG submission 66450) | Surface soil microbial communities from Centralia Pennsylvania, which are recovering from an underground coalmine fire - Coalmine... | ecosystem: Environmental > Terrestrial > Soil > Unclassified ... | reverse complement strand
TACCTCGAATAGGTAATCTTATTCGGCATCGCCCGGCACAATCCTAGAGACGTTTGCCCCTACCGATAGGGATTCTTGTACCAGAGTAAAACGTTTCTGCTCGTTCTCACCGGATTCCTCTCACCCATTCCCATATCGGCGTCGTGGGAATCCATAATGGCACGATTAGCAGGTCGAACCGGCACGGAACCGCCCTAAGCCCATTCTAATGTGCCGAAACGAATTGGTGTTTCAAATGCATATCTCGGTTTCCGTTGCACAAAGAAAACGCGGAGTTAACCAATGAAACAAATTGAGTACGTGCTACCTACACAGAACGAAAGCCGCAACAAAGCGCTTCCGCCGGCCGCTGGTTTGTTCAAATTTCTTGCAGAGGCGATGAACGAAACGGCGCCACGCACCGTAATAATTCGCGAAGCGCTAATTCCAGAGGCGCGGCCGCGTTGGCGATCAATGGTCGCGGCTACGGGCCTTCAGATCATCATCGCCTTCTGCCTTGCGGTCGTTCCGATTCTATTTCCTGAGACGTTCGCGCCCGTTAGACAGTATCTAGCGACTGCACTTGTCAAACCGGAATCTATAAGTCGCTGGAAGCCTCAGCCCAAACGACCTATTCCGACTCGCAGCCGCGAGATCGTTCAGGCTCTCCCGCCAGCACTCGAAGAACCTATTCCAACTCCGCGGATACCGTCTCGCGTTCCGAAAGTTCCTTTGACAAATCCGATCAGGAGCGTTCGAAGCACGCCGGCGACTCCCGATCTTGCAGAAGTCGCGACGGCCGTCGTATCTCCCATACCGTTGGTCACGCCAAGTCTTAGCATCCCGACCCTCAAAAAACCGCGTGAGGGTGTCCAGACGGGCGGATTTGCGGGACATGACGGCATTGAAGACGGTGACTCAAGAGCTGACTTGAATCGAGGGCGGGGTGGTGTCGTGAACGCCAAGTTCTCCGAAGGAGTGCCGGGGGGCGTTCGAGGAGCTACTGGAAGTAGAGCCGGCGTCTTGCAGGGTTCCTTCTCTAACGATCTCCTGGGCAACGCCGCGTCGAAGCCGAAAGAACAGAGCCAGGACCTGCCCCTAACGCCCGTTCACGTCACGGACAAACCAAGACCGGTTTACACACCGGAAGGTCGAGCTAAGAAGATTGAAGGCGAGGTTCTTCTCCAAGTCGTTTTCGCGGCGACAGGCGAGGTCCAGGTGCAACGCGTTTTGCAAGGCTTGGGATACGGGCTCGATGAATCCGCAGAAAATGCGGCGCGCCAGATCAAATTTCAACCTGCGCAGAAGGACGGGAGAGCTATCGACGCAGCCGCGGTGATCCACATCGTTTTTGAGCTCGCATACTGAAGTACATGGAGGATTAGAAAATGCGAACAGTGGTGCAGGTGTCTTTGATCATTTTCTTGGGATTGATTTTCGCATCTACCGCACAGGAGCAATCCATGCAGCGCAACCTCGATACTCAGACGCAACAATGGCCCGCAAAGACCAAGCTGGCGCCGCCTGCGACGACCGACGCGGCCATTGACCGGATAATCGCTCAAGAGCAGGTCGAGGTCGGAATCGTTCGTATCTACACGCCGATCGTGCAGACATACCTTCAAGAAGTGCGTCTGGACAAGGATTCCGGGACGATCCCAACGCACGACGCCATATTTCTAGGGCAAGCTGACCTTTCCAAATCGCCTGACGACCGTTCGATGTTGCCGTATGATGGCGAGCCCATGAAGGGTTTCATCTCTGGGCGATACAACGCCAATTCGTTTCTGCAAATGATTTACGTTGACCCGCACAAGTTCGACAAGCAGCACTATCACTTCGACTATGTGGGTCGTGAATTTCTCGGTGATGTCCGCTGCGTCGTGTTCGATGTCACACCACTTCCGAAATCCGGCAAAGGGCGTTTTCGTGGACGAATCTGGGCCGAAGACCGAGACTACTTTATCGTCCGGTTTAACGGCGCTTACTCCGAAATTGATACGGTATATCTGAAGCGTGACCTGAACAGCCATTTCGACAGTTGGCGGGCGAACGTTCAGGAAGGAATGTGGCTACCATCCTACATTTACTGTCAGGAATTAAATCTGAAATACATCTTTGGCAACCATCTTCGATTCAAGGCGGAAACGAGATTGTGGGGTTACAGCTTGAGTAGTGCCCACAAGCAGGCCGAGTTCGCGTCGATGGAGATTGAATCTCCGACCGCAATCCAAGACGAGGAAGCAGGGCACGACCGATCCGCTGTTGAGTCCAAACGAGAATGGAATAGTCAGGCTGAAGAGAATGTGGTCGAAGGAATGGAGCGAGCGGGATTGCTTGCGCCGGCAGGGCCGATAGACAAAATTCTGGACACGGTCGTGAACAACATCGAAGTCACCAATAATCTCGACATCGATCTGCATTGCCGCGTAGCAACTGTCGGCACCTTCGAGTTGTTCGCGGTCGGTCGGTTGATTGTCGTGAGTCGAGGGCTTCTCGACGTACTGCCCGACGAGCCAACCTTGGCGGCGGTTCTCGCGCAAGGAATGGCTGACGCGATGACTCCGAATCCTTTGGCAGACCAGTACGCTTTCAGCGACTTCGCCAGAGTCGCTCCGCTCGAAGCACTTCGTCGTTATTCCTTCAAGGAAAAGACCGAAGAGGTGCAGTCCGCGAATGCACGGGCTGTCGAACTCCTGCGCAAGTCTCCATACAAAGACAAGCTGGCGACGGCCGCGCTCTTCCTCGCGCAGTTGAACGAGGAGGCGAAAGCGCTCTCAGCCCTCATCAGTCCAAGGCTTGGAAACAGCATTTATCTGAAGTCTGAGCTTGGGGGGCCGGCGTCTGCGCTGGAGCCAAGCAAGCTAGAACAGGTGGCGGCGCTCCCCGTGGGCGGCCGAATCAAAATGAATCCGTGGGACGACAGCGTTGACTTCCTCAAAACCAAGCAGGTTCCCTTGCTGTCGTCGCGGGAGAAGATGCCGTTTGAGGTCACGCCTTTAATGCCGTACCTGACCCGATACCGCGTGCCGAAATCGACGGACGGCGTTCAGAGTTCCGAATTGGTTGGCGCAGACTCGACGAAACAACCTCAGCCGCGCCAGCAGTAATGGGCTGCCGGGGGCACACCGGAAATCGTATGAATACTTAGTCAGCAAGCAATTATTGCATCAACCACGAATAGACTTAAAGCCGTGAGGAATTGTAAATCGTTGCTCTAACTTGAGGACTCGGTTAGTTCCCTTCTCCTTGAGTTACTCCTACGACGGCACAGGGGTGGTTCGCAGTCCAGAATGTGACCCACCCCCTTTTTAATTTCGATCTTGGGGTGAGTTGAAAATGCGTACTCTCAGGCAGATCAAAGCTGACGGGTGGGTGGTCCGAGTCACGCCCGAGGTGTGGGGAGCATTTATGGTGGTCGCCGGCGCAATCGTGGCCTTTGTAATACTCGCCATCACGCGACGCTAAGCTGCCATTTCAACACTCAAACGGGAGGTTTTTATGATGCGCTACGAGTGTCTCTTTTTCGGCCTGCTTTTGATGTCAGCGATCACGACGATCGGTCAAGAGGGGGCTCTAACGAATCCTAAACTCGACTTGGCGGTTGGCACAACCTTCATGCATTTGGGTACGGCACCTTCAGTCAACCTCATGGGGGTGGGCCTTTCGGGACAATATCGCTTATCGAATCGGCTGGGCTTTGTCGGCGAGTTCAACGCCGGCTACGGCAGTGGAATCTCGGCACGGACGCTGCTGTTCGGCCCAGAAATCTCGCTGCGACGACATTACTCGCCATTCGCACACATTCTAATCGGGGGAGCCCACGTGTCAGAAGGACCTTTCAGTAGCGGATCATTCGCAACTGAGATTGGAGGCGGCGTTGACGTCAACGTCGAGGGCAAGATCTCATGGAGATTGGCTGAATTCGACTATATGCCTACGTACTTTCACCAGGGCCGACAAGACAACTTTCGTCTCGGTACCGGACTTGTTTTTCGATTCTAGCGCGAGGAATTGGTGTTGTGGCCATTAAGATGCCCTATCTCGGAGTGGTCCGCCGACGCCACGAAACCGGATTCTAGTTCGTCAAGCACAATTAGAGCTATCCAAACTGGTTTCATGCTGCACGGTTGTGATCGTTCCCGCATTCTTGGCGTGCATAAGCCGAGCTATCCGCGCTATCGCTCTTCTGAAGATGAGCCCGGAGAGTGCTGCGAGGCGTCTTGGACGTCGGTTAGTAGATCTGATGTTAATGTGCGCGAGTTGTACCTTTGCTCCGGAAACAAGCTCATCGAGCCGGAAAGTGGACTTGGCGCACAGTGGCACGTTCAGTCGTGCTGGCTCATCGAGTTCAGTCAGTAGGAGAGCAATGAACTTTTCGTTGCAATATCGACCAACGAAATGGTTTGGTGTCGTCGGCGATGTCAGCTCCGGATTTGGCAACGGACTTTCAGCGCGTACGCTCCTGTTCGGCCCTCAAGCTTCGATCCCCGTTCGATTTTCCCCTTTCGCTCACTTTCTAATCGGCGGAGCGTGGTTGTCACGCAGATCCTTGAGTGATGCGTCCTTCGCAAGGGAGTTCGGTGGCGGAGCTGAGCTGAAAATCGGGAGCAGAATTGCTTGGAGACTTTTTCAGCTTGATTACATACCTCGCTACTTCAATGAGGGGCGGCAGGGTGACTTCGGTTTCGGAACTGCACTCGTTATTCGGTTTTCTAGTTTGAAAGACTTGGTCCCGTGGCCGCTAAGTTGCTGTATCTCGGCGGATGACGAGTCTACGTCACATGATCGGGTTCCGGCTCGTACGAAATCGCACTTTCTCTAGTTCGGCTGTTGCGAAACTTGCACGAAGATGTAGCGGGCGGCGAAAGACACGCTGCGCCGTCACTATAATTCGAAGCCTCGGCTAGACGAAAACGCCTTCAAGTCGACCCCCTTCATCGACTGACGGTGCGAAGGGGGTAGAGAACGGTATGAAATTCGCCATTCGAGTATTGGTGTGCGTGCTTTGCTGCATTCTGCCGACTCGCGCACAGGAGAAGGAAAATAAGCGGGTCGTCGCAAGGGTTGGGCAATACCTTCGTAGCCATAAGGAACTTCTAATAGCGGACACAATAGTTTTATTGGCGTGGAGCGCTGACGCAGGTTCCAGCGTTCACTGTCAGCACGTTTCTTCCGGCTGTGTCGACAGCAATTCAGTCGTGGGACCGCACCCGTCAAATGCCGCTACGTGGGCTTTCGCAGAAGGAATGGCCGTAGGATTGATAGCGGGTCAGCATCTTGTTTGGTGGCAGGCGAACAAGGTGGACCCTGAGGCCCGCCATGTGATTTTGCTATTTCCTGCAGCCATTGGAATCACAGAATATTGGAACGTAACCGGCAACGTCGCCGCCGCGAACCGCCTTGAGTCCGCTCGATCTAGAATCATGGGCAGGTAAGGCTCGCCATAGTCGGCAGATTTCTTTTTCGACTTCGCACGAAACCGTCACGCGCGTGCCTATCTCTACTAACTAGTGAGATGGTGAAACTTGCTGCTGGATGGCTGGTATTGCGTTGCCTGCGATTTTGGATTTGGGCGAACTGAAATCATATGACGCATTGTTGGTATTGGTGGCTGGGCTCCAGGTCAGCGAAACCGGAGTAATTGTTGCGAAGAATCGGTTCTGGAATTGGGTGTTTCGGCCTAATCCAGGAAACTCCCAGATTCCGATTGATGCGCCTAAGATCTCGTTTGACGCAATCTGATTTCCACCCCCCTGAACGAATACAGCCGCCGGGTCGCTTTGCGCAATTTTGTTCAGCCGGAGCGAATTGCCGTTGCCGACCACAGCGATGCCCTCGAGCGAATCGAATAGTAGGTTGACGTCAATCAAGGAGTCGTTGCCACCGACATAAACGCTAACTTGGTTTGTTCCCGCAGCGTTACTGGCAATATGAACTCCGTTGGATTGGTATACCAAGATTCCCGTGGCATTGAAGACGCATTCCGTAATGACGGTGCAAGGCGACCATACGTTATTGACGATGCTGTTATTCGTGATCGTTCCAGAAGCTCCGAATCCGATCTGTATGCCATTTTGAGCCGCTCCGGTTGTCGGTCCACTACCGATTACGATATTTCCGTTGATGTTGGCATTGGTTCCAAGCTCATTGGCTGTGATACCGTTTTCTTGATAATCGTCCATGCTATTGTCATGAATTGTGACGTCGGATTCGTGTCCAGGCGCCGTTTCCACCTCGATGGCATTGCCGCTTTGACAGCCAGGCAAGGCGGGGCTCAGGTGAAAATGACGGACGATGTTGTGCTCGATCCGTCCCGATGCATTTTGAAACAAAATGCCGATCAGTCGGGGCGCGCAAGTCGCAATCCCGTTTCCTGAGCCATCGACAGTGAATCCTTCGATTTCAACTGATGCGGCGTTCATTACCAAGAACGCAGCAGCCAGCGGATCGCCTTGGGTCACCCCCACCGCGTTGGGTGCCATTCCGATGGGGCTTACAAAGACGCCGTCGTCCGCCCTCAGAACCATCGACTTGTCGATGGTGACTTGCTCAGGGTAGGTGCCGGCGCAGACGCGTATCTGTTGGCCCGGACTTGCGGCGTTGACTGCTCCCTGAATCGTCGAATACGCGGCATTTGGGCAGTGCATCTTGTCGCCGCCAACTAGGATGGTCGGTGGGGCGGTGTTACTTCCACATTGTGCGATCGCGTTCGGCGCGAACGCAACAGCACCCCACAGGACAAATATGATTACACGCGCTCTTGTCATTGAATTCTCCTAACTGACATCATCGGAAAACAGGCAGATTTCTTTACGCGATGCTCCACGGAGCCAACCTCACCGGGAGCATTCACGAACGGGAACGTAAACGCCCCCGGATTTAGGGAAAACGACGCTCTCATCAGGGCACCTCTCGGAATGGATCTTGTCAGGGCCTGGGAAAGCAGTCTAGGGAGATGCTCTTGTACGCTCGTGGGCAGTTCCGAGTCTATTCGTATTGACCGCAAGGCCATCCAAAAACATACGCAGTGAGTTGGTTGAACGGTAGGCCAATCAAACGCTGTCTTAGGTCTTGGCGACACCCAGCGGTGTGTGAAGCGAGGGCAAAAGCCTGCCGTCCATACCTCTCACGGTTCTTAAAGCTTGACGGCGCGCGGTATTCCATGCCTGAAGATCCTCAACCGTTGCTGTGCGAAGAAAAACGCCAGTGATCGCGTCAAAGACCAATGGATTCTTATCTCCAAGAACTCGCATTGCGGCCGTCCCCGGCAATCGCAAGCCGGTATAGAACCCCAACTTTCTTGCAACGGCGTAATTGATTCCGCTACCAGCTTTGGCACACGGAATCATGGTTTGCTCTGGTTCTGATGCATTAAGACCCAACAGGTGAGCCCGTGCTGAAAGTTCGTAGGCGAACTGGGTTGTGGGCCGGCTGTTTACGAAATAGCAGCATCCTAGAGCGCAAAAACGTAGATCGTCCGGCATTATTTCCTTCCCTCCGTGCGCAAGCTGAGCGAACCGTTGAGCGTTACGACAACCACCCCGGTTGCGGGGAGCGCACTGCGTATCTGTCGAACCGTATTTATTCCCCCGATGGCTAGCAAATTTATACCCAAGATGATTAGGTCCGGCCTCATTCTCTTAGCGAATCGCACCGTTTCGCGCGCGTTCGTCGCGCGTCCGCAGACTTCAACCTCCCGTACGGCTGCCAGGGACGCTACTACGTCGCAGCAGCCGACGGCGCGGTTGTCGTTGTCAGAGATAAGGATTCGATACTGATTTGGCGCTCCAGACGTGGATGAATCTGGTAAAGAGCTGGGTTGTAGCCCGCGTGATTCTTCGCTCATATATCTCCATGCTGAAAAATACCGGAGCGCTCACGATTGGGATTCGTGAACGCTTCCGGCGAATCGGGGAAAACTCACTCACCAGGACACCCCTCGGAATGGAATTTGGACAGGGCCTGAGGAAGTGGTCTAGGCAAACTAAACTTATAGCTCGCGGCTCCGTTCTTAGCAATCCGTAGTGACCGCAAACTCCGACAGGATGATACGAAAGGCTCGCGGCCTTTCAGATCGTTTCGGCTTTCCCGCATCGTGTCGCGGAGTTTCATAGATCGGGACCCGCTGCGTCGGAAGAGTTGCGTGCTGCGCTGATCGCCCAGAGCTGTATCGACGGGGATGTTCCGCTTCTCACGCGGGACCGGGACTTCAAGGCATTCGCCGGAGCAGCAGGCCTCGATCTCGTCCTTGGTTTCGGAACGAGCTGGCTCAAGTGATCCAGTCGAGATCGGTGAATCATTTCGCGTTTGGGCCTTTCACGTTTTGGGTGCAGCGTTGGGTGCAACCAAACCGGGGAGAATGGCTCCCAGTATCTTGTAAGCGACACCAGATGGGCCGGTTAGATTTTCAACTTCATCGGCTGTTGACCGAAGGGTGTCGTTTCGTGGGACGTTCTCGGAACTATGAGCTCGTTACACTTTTTGTGCGTGAGGTGCCCGAAAACCGCGACTGTCACCAAATTGTCACTAAAACTGAACTAAAACAAACGAAAACCACGCAACTCAAGAATACTCAAACCTGAGCTATCTGACGGCTGGCAAAGGGATTTAGTTGGATTGTGTGTCAGATAGCAAAACGACGGTTTAATTTTTGCTGAACTTGCGCGCGTTCCGCTTCACGTATTTGGCGATAGATTCGGGTGTCGGCAAATACTCTTGTTTTGCGGCCATACTCTCTCCGTAAATCTTCGCTGGCGTGGTCAGCCAGAGCACGCTTCGGTGTATGAACGTCGACGACCTAAGTGGTCGGAGTCGGAGTTTATTCCTATGGTAATACCCTCGTCAAGTAATCCGTCTTTGGCTACCAGATCTATTATTGAGAAGCGCCCAGAACGCGCGGCAGGTCGGAGAGGCTGGGGAGAATGACATTGAAGCTCGGCATACCTGTATACGACGGCGTGGACCTTCTCGATGTGGCGGGGCCCTATGAGATGTTCCAGTGGGTGTCAAGGCAAAGTAGAAATGTCCGGTTTTTCGCAAGATAGAAATGTCCGCTTCCATGGCTTCCTCCAAGGGTGATCGGGGGGCGGGCTGCTGTATTTGGTTTGGCTCTGGCCGGGGGTTTTTGTTTTTGTGCCGCAAGTCCTGCGGGCCGTAGGCCGGAAGGACTTGCGGCTCGCGGCGCCTCCGGGCAGGGGTGCAGCGGTAAGTAACGACCGCGGAAGCGCAGCCAGCAGCTGCGCCGCGCAGCCCCGCGTTGCCCGGTTTTCGGATGCCACCAATGCACGGTCGAGGTATGCGCGTAGCCGTAGCCGTTTGGCCAACGCACTTCTGTTGACTGCACCCGGTATCCCGATGCTGTTTATGGGCCAGGAATTCTTGGAAGACAAGTATTGGAGCGACAGTCCGAACTACTTCGCGGACAGCCTGATCTGGTGGGATGGATTGAATTCCGATAAAGCCATGCAGGATCACCTGCGGTTCATCCGGGACTTGATTCAGGTCCGTCAAGGCCATCGAACGTTATGTGGCGATCGGATTAACGTGTTCCATGTGCAGAACGATAATCGTGTACTCGCTTTCCATCGCTGGTTGGACGGAAGCGGGCAGGATGTCGTTGTCGCCCTTAGTCTTTGCGAGGATACCTGGTGGTCCTATCAACTCGGATTCCCAATTCCCGGAGACAGGCTAGATGTCTTCAATAGCGATGTTTATGACAACTGGGTTAACCCGGCCGTTGCCGGCTACGGAGGCCGAATCACGGCGGATGCTCCGCCGCTTCATGGGTTTGAGACTTCAGCAAACATCGTGATTCCCACGAACGGTATTCTTGTTCTTGCAAAGCCGTGACTTCGGAGGTACGTTCTCCCTGGAATGATCAAGGATTCCTTCGCTTAGCGGTTATGACCTGCCGGAGAGTTCCGCGCGCTGCTGATACGCGCTCAAACTAGTCGTTTGGAGCTGTTTTCTGAGCTAGTCGGAGAACCTTCGGAGCCCGACGCGATTCAGCCTGAATGTCTCACGTAACGGAACAAATGTTGTGCGAGTGACGCAGCGACGTTGTATCAATCTGTGGATCTTATAATCGCGCGAAGCATAGACGAATGTACGGAAGACATCCTTGCGATTACGAAGAAAATATTCGGACTTTTCACTCATGCTCTTCACCGCTTGTCTTAATCCGCATAACCATCTACCTAGCTGTGGATGCATCGCCCGATTTCGCCAACGCGGAGTCTTGCGAAAGCAAGCGTCGGCTGTGCACCGACTGTGCAAAAATGCATCGTTTTCAGAAGATTCGAGTTACCTTTGGACGAAAAGCAGGTTCCCCGATTTATTGGAAACGTTAGTAGATGCTAGTACTGGATGGAGCGGATGGAATCGAGTCCGCTGCTTTGCAACTACGCCTTCATCTCACCTAAGTCATTGAATCGGCGTCACTTTATAGTGCAGAACCCTCTGCTTGTTGGGCTACCAATTGGGCTGCATAAAGCAAACTTACTTTGTGCAAGTTTGGGCAAACCCTCCGAAAAATGCACTCGAGTCGAGTCGAGCACTCTACCGGAAGAACGGTCTCGGCTTGTCATTCTCGTGGCGTGATTCCTTGCAGACACCGCCGGTAAGAGTATCCGGACCCTTTCACTTCGTGCCGCTCGTGATCGTACCCTCTCGTTGGCGGTGAAGAATTAGGCGAGTCGCGCTTGACGGAACTGCCTGGGACTCATCCTGCATCGAGCACCGAACACTCTTGCAAAGTGCTGTTGGGTTTGGAATCCACATGCAATGGCTACATCGAGGACGCGTGCGTCTTCTTTTACCAGCAGCTCCTTGGCTCGCTCCACTCGTGCCCTCAAAACAAATTGGTGCGGAGCAACTCCCGTCGATCGATGGAACAGTTGAGAGAAGTATGCCGGACTCAGGTTTGCTTCCTCGGCCATCTGCATCAAGCTCACGTCTTGATGGAGGTTCTCATGAACAAAGCTGGTCACCCGACGGAGTTGCACTGGGGAGAGACCCCCACGGTAGTCGCGCATCGAGCTCCGCAATACTCCCTGCGAATGCATCACCGCGGCTGCCAGTGCGCGTCCGATTGAATCCCTGTAGATTCTCCCGGCGGGAGATCCTTGCCGAAGAGTTCGGAATTCATCGCCGAGTAGCCGTCGCCGGGATCGGCCCGGGCATGTAATACGCATTCGCATCGCTGGTCTGGAGCTTCGCAACAGGTACTCGCACCCCATTTTCGTCGAGGTTGTACTCCGTCCCAACCAGTCCCTCAAAGGCATCTCCGGTGGGCGATACATTCCCGGTATCGGCATACAGGAAACCCAACAGGTGATCGAAGGAACGATTCTCCAGCATCAGAACGACGATGTGATTGACGGAAGACAACGCAGCGCTGGACATAATCACACCTCTTCGTCAGTCGATTCGAGGCCAAGCAAACTTCTGGATGACGGTTCTTACAACGCCAAGCGCCTATGCTCCGGCCCGCCTTGCAGACGGTGCCGGCGGTGGTCCAGGCTGCTGTGCCGGTAGCGCCGCCAGCAACTTCGCGCCATCGATCGAGCCCAGCCCGGTGCACGCATCCCACCCTGGGCCAGCCGCAAACTCCCCTCCCAGCTCTTTGTAAATATCGTTGTTCCCCGACGTCACGTCATGGAACACCCCTGACGGCATCGCCTGCGCGTACAAGAGCGGATTGATGAAACCCACCGGGTTTCCTCCGCCAGCGGTTAGGCTTTGATTCATGCGAGCAATGAGCCCTGCATAGAGAGGGGCCACCGCGCTCGTGCCACCAATCGGTTCCTGTTGCCCACCAATTACCACGCCGTAGCCCGTGTTTGGATCGGCGTCGGCCGAAATATCCGGGACTCCGCGCCCACCCGCGCTGTTCGCTGGTGCGGGAACGTTGACGCCGGTCTGGTAGGAAGGCTTCGCGAAAAAGTTGCTCACTCCACCGCCCGTAGCCCCGCCCTTCGCTCCGCGATTCCAGACTGTCTCAACGGGAGCACCGGGTCCGGACGATGCACCGAGAGTAGTCCCCCCGCACGCGAGCGCGAACGGGCTCGAAGCCGGAAAATCCACGTGGGGCTTGCGATCCCAAACCTTTTGCACCATGTCCGCCGAACCGTCATCACCGGCTGCAACGCACACCGTGACGCCCAACGCTGCGGCTTCTTGCAGAATTTCCTGCAACCCTTGGAGCATCTGTGGCGTAGATGTTTCTTCGGCCTGCCCCCAACTGATCGAGACGATCCCCGGTTTCCGTACATCGTCATGCACGGCCGCGGAAACCACCTGGATGAAACCGTCATCCGTATTCGTTCCAAAGTAGACTGCGATCTTGGCCCCCGGCGCGATACCTCCTGAAACTTCGATATCCAGCGTAACTTCAGCGTCGGCATTGGCATCTTTCCCAGGAACGTTGGCACCTCCATCGACGCCCACAGCAGAAACGGCCGGCATCGGAACCCCGAGGTTCGCGAAAAATGTCTCCAGATCGGAGCTCTGATAACCTGCTCCCGTTGGATTCCCCTGACTATCCACGTCGTTCAATTCGATCAGCGCGATGGTCTGTCCCGTACCATCCAGTCCCGAAGGAAAGTCATAGATCTTTGCGATTTGCACCGGCGTGTAGCTCGTCGGCCCATTGTCCGCCGCGGCTCGCTTCTGCCCGTCTGCCCGGCGGGTGCGACGACCAGCCCGCGTGGCCAACCGGCTTTGCGCCTGACTCAAGAGTCGGTAATGCGTCTCCACCACTGGCCGATCGTCCAACCCCAGAACGCGCTCGACGATACCCTCTAGTTCCGCCGGAATCGTCAGAGATCCCGTGCGTCCGCGATAAGCGATGGTACCTGCCTTGTAACGCTGGAGTTTCACGCCGAACGCTGCGCTCAAGTCCGCGATCGTGCCCGAGAGTTTCACAGTACGTCGCGCTGCGTCCGCCTGTACCACTGTCAGGTCGTGATCGTGCGCGAAGAAATCGATTTTAGCGATGTCCGCCGGATCTGCACCTGCCTGGCTGGCTAGTTCAGCCCGCGTCAGGTATTTGCGATCTGCGAGAGGCTGCGACGCGATGTTGTTAACTGTCAAATCGAGATTCGCGCCGGGTTGTCGTCTTACTTGAAGCGTAATTTCGATACGTTGATCTGGGTCCACGGGCCCGACAACCTTTGCACCGGGAAGAGGGCGCCGATTACTTCCTGGGAGCGTGATGTTCTTTTTCATAAAGAGTCACCTCGGTGAAGAACGATACCAATCGGAGGCCTATACCATAGACGCCCGCCACAAACTTGTCAAGAAAGTTAATTGGCGAGGATTTGAAAATCGACTGGCACCTCGCGGTTGTCGATATGAGCTCTGCCTCGCGTTTCACGAGACACGCCGCGCGCAACTTCGTAAGTGTGTTTGCCGCTGCGCGTGTCCGAGACGATGACAGAACTCGCATTCTCGACTTTGCCGCCGGAAGACTTGGCGCTTTGTAGCCAAGTTGAGAAAACGACCCGGCACCCGGCGGCGACCCTCAACTGGTGGCTAGGTAGCCAACATAGCTACTCGGCCGTGTTGGAGACACTCGATGGTTTCTATCAGTCATTCGCTGTTCTTAAAAAGCGGCAGCTCTCCATCGCAATCCAGGATCAGGGCCTGAATCTAATACGGGGCGAGCTGCAGACGCCATGGCTAATTGCAACATTCAACATCATTATGACGTGATGCGAGAGTGTTCCGTTCCCGCTGCCTCAGCCAGTCTGGGATGGGGCCGGGTCAGTTCGAAACGATTGAGGCTGCGCCGCACACGGCGTATGATTCCTCGCGGAGGAGCAATGATTATTGCTGAAAGACTGAAGCTTTTGCGGGAACACAAGAATTTGTCTCAGGGCGATATCGAAATCCGCACGGGTCTGCTTCGTTGCTATATTTCCAGAGTCGAGAATGGCCACACGGTTCCTTCGATTGATACGCTAGAAAAGATGGCGCGAGCATTGGAAATCCCGATGTACCAACTTTTTTACGATGGGGAAAAACCTCCGGCTCTGGAACCTGCGAAGGATCACGATAATGGTTGGGGCAGTTCTCGAAAAGACGCTCGGCTGCTCAACAGGTTTCGCCGCGCGCTCGCTCGAACGAGCGAAGCCGACCGAAAATTCCTGTTTTCAGTGGCACAGAAGATGTCAGAGAGAAAGAAAGGCGCCGCCAGGCGCTAGGACGCGGCTCGTGATGATCAGCGAAGGGCAGCGTGCTATCGAAGATTCATATTTGCTTACCGCTGCATTCTCTGGCGAAGTCAACGATCGCAGCCCGGGGATCGGTATTTGACGGTCCGGAAGTGGAGAATCACAATTCTGGGCCCCTCTGATTCGATCTTCGCCTGCGGCGGATTTCCCGTTCGCGCTTGGAAGTAGGGTTCCACCGGAACGTTCGGCGACACAGCTTTCGCATCGCTCGCACCATGGAAGTAATCACGTCATGACGTTGGGTATTTTGCAGGCACCTCCGGACGATCACGCTAGCTGCTGAACTCACCGAACTGAACGCATCCCAGTCATCGCCGCGCCGCCGACTCTACGTTTTTGACGACGGTAGCAACCTCCCGTACTTGCAAAGCTTTACCGAGGAAGATGGCGATCCTACCATTGGCCCTAGCGAAACCTAGCGCGACGAACTGCTGCTGCGGTCGATTTGAAAAGTGCAAGGGCTGCGAGACGTTGTCATTCTTGTCCGCATTGCGCTGGGCGCTTCGCCCGACGTGCTAAATTGGCTGCTCGAGATCATCGCCGCCACTTTCCCAGCTTTCAGATCTCCGTTCTTTGCTATCCAACGCCGCCTCTACCGCAGTGAGTCTCTCGCGCATCTGCACTATGATGGCTTGATCCTTCTGAAACTTTGTGATGGGTCTCATGAGCCTATCTTTCTGTTGTTGATCAACTGTTTCCTGCGACGTCTCCCGTTTCTTCAATCGGAACATCGAAGTTGATGGCACGACGGTTGCTTTTTGCAGGAACTCATTCAATTTCAGCTGCGCCACCGAGAATTGACGCTGCAGCCCGAGCTGGACATCGTCCAGTGTGACACTGAGAACTTGCGCTTGTTGCATGAACTTCGCGCGTGAAGCATCGAAAGCCTTCCCGTCTAGCGTGAGAGCCATTTGTGCCTGTAGCATCGCGAGTCCAAACGTTGTTGCGATCCGCAGCCCTTCGGTGTCAGCATCTGCGCCCGTCAGCAAAAGGACCCTACGGTAACCCTTTTCAGCCTCGTCAAATTCTGAAAGTGGGGGACTGGCGAGAAGTACGCTTCTGTTGTAAATCGCTTCAGCCCGCAGTCTCCGACGGGCGGCCGCAGAGGGACCTTTGTTTCCTTCGTCCACTGATAACCATGAGTCAACAAGATGGAAATCCGCGGCGGCAATAACCCGTGAATCTTTCTCGTGGGTCATTGCTGAAGCGAATGCGCGATAGTGGGTTACCAGAATGTAATCAGCCCAGTGCAGAAACTTATCCAAATACTGTCGGGCATAATTTAGATTCGTGACTGCAGCACGAATCAAGGCTAACTTCGGATCGCCGACGGTTGGGTCGGATTTTCTGGATTCACGTTCGTCGCCCTGCGCCCTCATGATCTTCCTCGCTCACAGGTATTGGTCCAATAACAGAACGCCTTGGTGAAAACCCGCCGCGGCGGTTACGTAAGTCGGTGGTCTCTTGCTTGCCAACCGGTAAAATAGCTTAAATGCTGCTCGCTGCGAACTGAGTGCAACGGCGTCAATTGCGAGATCGTCTTCACTCGACGCGAAAACCGAGATGGTTTCGCCCAGCGAGCTTTCCCGAACACCATCATCAATAGGAGGCCCAGCAGGCGAGGTTGTAGCCTCTTCGGTAGTATCCTCGGTGGGCTTGCTGTCCCTATCCCAGTTGCACGTCAGTCGAACGCAAACATAAGACTTTCCGTCTGGGCTGGATTTCCCAGGAACTCTATAAATGAGACCACTAGCTGTGGGAAGCCCCTTCTCTAGCCATCTGCTCACACTGCGGAACAGTCCCACGAGTCCTCGTGCCTCAAAACCACCCAGCTTTACGTTCAGCTCATCAAATGCCTCCGTCAGAACAAAACGATGCTGGGCGATGCGTTTGATCGGCAGCACTTCTAAATCCATAGCATCACGCGGAGAATCGAGAAAGTCCCGCCAAACCTCTAGCGCCGCGCTTGCACCGCCTGGGTCGCGTAGCGACGGAACGAACAATAGTGACGATGGCCGAAACTCTTTTTGAAGCAGCGGGTTGTTGGAGGAGTTGAGAGCGTCCATCAACGGCCCTCCATTACTGGTGCCATCCTTGTCAACGATCGTCCATACCTTCCAGTTAACCGTCCGCGAAGAATCGGTCCAAGCACGGTACCGACGCTGCTTCCCCAACAAATCAAGAACGAAAACCACTCCGAGAAATGCAAAATACAAAAGAAGAAGAATGCTCGCACACTCGACGGCGAATAGCAGAAATCCAGGAATCTTAGACGCGGCT
>Ga0070733_10001633_pt1 | contig 16513 bp, 13 predicted proteins | sample Coa_R1_9_FD_66450 | JGI IMG/M metagenome (GOLD analysis project Ga0070733, IMG submission 66450) | Surface soil microbial communities from Centralia Pennsylvania, which are recovering from an underground coalmine fire - Coalmine... | ecosystem: Environmental > Terrestrial > Soil > Unclassified ... | reverse complement strand
ACCATCGACGAACTCGGCCTGCTCCTCCACAAAAAGCTCCGCGTCAAAGTCGCCACCGCCTCCCAGATCGCCGATCTCCTCAAGAAGACCGAGCAATCCCAGCGCGTCCTCGAAGAAGTAACGGAAGGCTTCGCGCTCGATGTTGTCGGCGACGAGGACAATCCGGACGAAACGCTCTCCATCGATCGCCTTGCTTCGGTCGACAGCGACATCGCCCCCGTCATCAAGCTGGTCGATACCACCATCTTCAACGCGCTCGAGCGGCGCGCCAGCGACATCCACATCGAATCGCGCGACCAGGAAGTCGTCATCAAGTACCGCATCGACGGCGTCCTGCACTACGCCATGCCCCCGATCGCCAAGGACTGGCACACCACCATCATTTCGCGCATCAAAGTCATGAGCGAGCTCGATATCGCCGAGCGTCGAGTCCCGCAGGACGGCCGTTTCCGCGTCCGTTACAAATCGCGCCTCATCGATTTCCGCGTCTCCATCATGCCGACGATTCATGGCGAAGACGCCGTGCTCCGCGTGCTCGACAAGGAATCGATGAGCGAGAAGTTCGCCAAGCTCTCGCTCGATGTGGTCGGCTTCAGCGAGAGCGATCTCACCAAATTCCGCCGCTACATCGCCGAGCCTTACGGAATGGTGCTGGTCACCGGCCCCACCGGTTCCGGCAAGACCACCACGCTTTACGCCGCGCTGAGCGAAATCAAGAACGACGAAGACAAGATCATCACTATCGAAGATCCGGTCGAATATCAGCTCAAGGGAATCACCCAGATCCCCGTGAACGAAAAGAAGGGGCTCACCTTCGCGCGCGGCCTCCGCTCCATCCTGCGGCACGATCCGGACAAGATCATGGTCGGCGAAATCCGCGATCAGGAGACTGCCCAGATCGCCATCAACTCCGCCCTTACCGGGCACCTGGTTTTCACCACGGTTCACGCCAACAACGTGGTCGACGTGCTCGGCCGCTTCCTCAACATCGGCGTCGAAGCGTATAACTTCGTTTCGGCCTTGAACTGCATTCTGGCCCAGCGCCTGGTTCGCGTGAACTGCGAACATTGCAAAAAGCCGGTCAAGTATCCGGCGCAGATGTACATCGAAAGCGGTCTCGATCCGAATGAATGGTGCGACCTGGAATTGATGGAAGCGCCCGGCTGCTTCGAATGCGGTGGAACAGGATACCGCGGGCGAACGGCGATTCACGAACTGCTCGACCTGAGCGACAAGATCAGGGAACTGATCCTCGACCGCCGTCCGACCTCCGAAATCAAACGCCTGGCCCGCGAAGAGGGCATGACCTTCCTGCGCGAATCGGCCGTCGACAAGGCCCGCCGCGGCATAACGACGCTCAAAGAGATCAACAAGGTAACCTTCATCGAATGAGTTTCCTTGACAAACTTCCTGGTATCCTGCGCGATCCGCCGCCCGAGTTCATCATCGAGGTTGCATCGGATGGCTTGGCCCTCTCGCGCACGCGACCTCCCGTTTCGGTTCAGCATGTGCCGCTGCCGCCGGGCGTGATTTCACCGTCCCCGGTGAAGGAGAACATTCTGGATCCGGCTGCGTTGGCCGAAGCCGTCCGCAAGTTGATTCCTCCCGCCACCGGCCGCGGAAAACGACGCGCCGCGCTCATTCTCCCGGACAACTGCGTCAGAATCGCCGTGCTCGATTTCGATAACCTGCCGGAAAAGGAAGACGAGCGGCGTCCGCTGATCAACTTCCGTTTGCGCAAGAGCGTGCCCTTCGATATCGATCAGGCGGCGCTCTCTTATTTCCCGCAAGCCGGCAAAAAGGTCATCGTGGCGCTGGCGCCTTCCGAAATTGTGGCGCACTACGAGACTCCGTTCCGCGCCGCCGGATTGCACCCTGGGCTCGTCACCGTGTCCGCGCTGGCCATGCTGGATTTGCTGCCGATAACCGGATCTCTTGTTCTTGCTCACCACAGTCCCGGCGCCCTGACCGTGCTGGCCCTGGCCGACAGTGTCGTAACCATCGCGCGCACACTTGAAATGGTCGATGTCGGTCAAACTCCGGAGGGAGAAGCTGATCCGCTCGACGAAATCATCGCCGCCATCTACCCCACCCTCGCTTACATAGAAGATCAGCAGGGCTCTCGTCCCGAAAAGTTGTTCATTGCGGGGTTCGGCGAACAGTCCGACTCCTCTTCGATCCGCCTTTCCGTCGAGCTCGACATTGCGGTCGAAGCCATTCGGGAACCGTATCCGGGCCTGGCCGGCTATCGGAAGGCAGCCGCATGAGAATCCCGATCAACCTCGCCCGCGAGCCATTTCGTCGCGACCGCCCGATGCTCGTCGGTTCCGCGTTTACTGCCGTTCTGCTTCTCGGTTTGCTGTTTTTTCTGATCTCGCTCGCGGTCGCCGAACGCCGTGAAACGAGGGACACCCAAGCCATGCTCACGCGCGTGAACCGGCAACTGGCCACCATCCGCGACGAACAGGCGAAACTCGATGCTTCCATGCGTCAGCCCGGCAATGAGGTCGTGCTCGATCGCAGCGTTTTCATCAACACCCTCATCAGCCGGAAAGCCATCAGCTGGACGAAGATTTTCGAGGATCTCGACACCGTGTGCCCGCACGATGTGCGCGTGCTCGCCATCCGTCCCACGGTAAGCGCGCAGGGCGGGCTCTATCTCGACATGACGGTAGCGGCCGAGTCGCCGGAACCCGTCATCGGCTTTATCTCGCAATTGGAAGGGTCGGATGTATTCGGCTCTACGGCGGTGAGCGGCATTACCCCGCCATCGCAGACCAATCCATTTTACCGCTATCAGCTCTCGGTGAACTATGCCCAGAAGCTCTGACTTGTGGGGCATGGCTTCGGCCTTGCCGCCGGGCTTCCGCCCGGCGATGCCTCTCCGGAAAGCGGAGGAAAATGAGGCTTAGTCTAAAGCTCCCAACGGGCGCCGCATGGAAAGAGCCGCGCGTACTCATCCGAGTGGCACTGGGCCTTTTGCTTGCCGCGAATCTGGTGGCAGCCAGCTATGCTCTGAACCTGTTCGGCTCGTCGCCCGAAGTGCTCAATCAAACACTCGTCGCCGCGGAGGCCAGGCTGCAGGCCGAGCAGACCAGGCTGACGCGCAGCCGCTTTCTCACTTCCAACATCGGCAGAGGCAAAACCGAGAGCGACACCTTCCTCGCCAGCTATCTCACCAATCGCCGCCACACTTACTCCACGATCATCAGCGAGATCACCGAAACCGCCAAAAGCGCGGGCATGAAAACCCAGGAATGGACCATCGCGCCGCTCGACCCCATCGAGGGCAGCGAAGATCTCTCCATGATGACCATCTCCATCAACTTCGAGGGCAACTTCGCGCAGTTCGTGAAGTTCATCAACCTGCTCGATCGATCTCCCCGCTTTCTCATCATCGAGAGCATGCAGGTGGCGCCACAGCCGAAGGGCGATGTGTTGAACGCGAACCTCAAACTGCACGTCTTCATCAAAGACGATTCCGGAGCTTCACGGCCATGAAGACCGGCGCTGAACCAAAGAAGGTGGCCATCCTCGCCGCACTCCTGGTCACGGGTGCGGCCGTCCTGTATTTCAACGTGTTTGCCGGCGATTCCGAACCGAAAGGGCCGGCAGCCGTTGCCGTTACCACTCCGGCTCCGGCGGCCTACGTCGCGCCGCGCGCAACAGCAGCATCGGCGGATCGCCGGCGGTCCGCGAAGAGCAACATAGTTTCCGAATTCAAGCCCCGCGTGGGCGTGGAGCCCGGGGCGGAAAAACCCGATCCGGCCACCATCGATCCCACCCTCAGGCTCGACCTTCTCGCAAAGCTGCAGAACGTGGAGCCGCCGCCGGCGATGCGCAATATATTCCAGTACGGCGCGGCCCCGCCCCCGCCTGCCGCGGCAGTGAAGCCCGTGGAATTGCCGAAGAACCCACCCACCATCGCGATCAACCATGCCCCCCCCACCCCTCCGGGCCCGCCGCCTCCCCCTCCCGCACCCACCGCGCCACCGATGACGTTTAAATATTATGGGTACAAAATCTCCAAATCCGACGGACGCAAGGAAGCCTTTCTGCTGGATGGCGACGACATCATCATCGCCGGAGAGAACGACTCCGTGAAGCGCGGACGTTACAAAGTCGTCCGCATCGGCGTCAACTCCATCACCATCGAAGACACGCAGTTCAAGAGCACCCAAACCCTGCAGCTGCAGGAGGACGCCGTTGTATGAAACAAGACAGCGTGAAGCCGGATGGCCTGAAACGCAATCCCGAATCCGGTTTCGCGCTCTTGTTCATCTACGCTATGGCGGCCACCGTCGCAATCATGCTCTTCATGGAGCTGCCACGGGTCGCGTTCGAGGCCCAGCGCGATAAAGAACAGTTGCTGATCGACCGCGGTGAGCAGTATTCGCGCGCAGTCAATCTCTTTGTGCGCAAGTTCAATAGATATCCGACCGATTTCGACGCCCTGCAGAACACCCAGAACCTCCGCTTTCTCCGGCATAAATACATCGACCCGATGACCGGCAAAGACGAGTGGCGCATCATCCACGTCGGCCCCGGCGGCGTGTTCACCGACTCTCTCGTGTACGGCAAGAAGGACGACAAGAAGCAGGCCGATCAGCAGAACTTCATCGCCGAAATGCAGCAGACCGGCGGTAATCAGGTGGATGCCACCCAAGGCGTTAATATCGGGACCAGACAGAGGCAGAGCGACCAACCAGGTGCGGCCGGCGATCCCAACAATCCGAACCAGCCCGCGCCGCCCCAATTTGACGCGAACAGTCAGCCCATCCCGAACGCTCCCGGCGCCATGCCGGGGCAGCCGGTAAACCCGCAGCCGGGTTTTCCCGGACAGTTTCAACCGGGCGCCAACCAATTTCCGGGCGGCGTGCCCCCCGGACAACCCTTTCCCGGCCAGCCGCCGTTTCCGGGCCAGCCTTTTCCAGGCCAGCAATTTCCAGGCCAGCAATTTCCAAGCCAGCAATTTCCAGGAGTGCCCGGCCAGGTGGGCGGCGCGCCGGGTCAGCCGAACGGCTTCCCACAGGCGAATGCCCCCCCCACTACAGCCGGGAATCTCATCAATCAGATATTGACCACCCCGCGGCCTGGCGGCCTGAACGGTCTCGGCGGCGTTCAGCAGGGTGCGGTCGACCCGAACGCGACTGCCAACCAGAATGCGAACGGTTTCGGCGCCACCGCCAACACAGGCACAGCGACTCCAGCGCCCGCGGCCGGACAGACCATCGGCGGCGGTATCGCCGGCGTTGCCAGTAAACTTGAGCAGGAGGGCATCAAGCTTTACAAAAAGGAAAAGTCATACCACAAGTGGGAGTTCGTTTACGACATCACCCAGGACCCGACCCGCACCGGTGGCGCAGTGCCTCAGGGTGCCCCGCCGCCAGGGACACCGATTGGAGGGGGTACTCCCGGGGCTCCACTGGGGGCTCAACCTGGAGCACAGCCCGGAGCACAGCCCGGCGCTCTCCTCGGAACTCCCGGCGCAAACGGCATGCCTTCGCCAACCGGCAATCCCCAGCCCACGCCACCCCAGACGCCTGTCACTCCGCAGTAGCCTGTCTCCGGAAGAAGCTCAGCGCGTTGTCGCCATACTTCACCAGTCGCGTTCGATGCAGCGGGCCGTAGTCGTCTTTGAGCGCGAATCGCGCGGAATGCTGGACGATAGCCAGCCCCGGCGAGGCGACTTCGAGCGCCTCCATCGCGGCCCGATACTCGTGCTCTCGGGGATAAGGGGGGTCGATAAAGACGATATCGGCCTGCAGCCCTGCCAGGTGCATCGCCGCGGCACCCTGAATCACTCTCGCTCTGGCCTCCACTCCCAGCGCGGCCAGATTGTTCCTGATCAGGTCCACGGCGGCGCGGTCCTTCTCGATGAAGATGGCATGGCGCGCACCCCGGCTCAGAGCTTCGATCCCAACTGCTCCCGTGCCGGCATATGCATCCACGAACACCGAGCCTTCGATCTCTCGTTGGAGGATGTTGAACAGCGACTCGCGGATCTTGTCCGGCGTCGGGCGCACGTCCCTCCCCGGCATCGACTGCAGCCTGCGCGAACGAAACTCGCCACCGATCACCCGCACTAGCCCACCTGTACCAGACCGTAGCGTCTCTGCCAATGGTTCCTGATGTATTCGACCGCGGCCAGAAACGCTTCTTGCGATGGCGGGTGCTCGACGAACGCCCGCGCTTCATGGCGCGCCGCGGAGAGAATATCCGGGTCGCGCAGTATGTTGGCGATCTTCAGCGTCGGCAGCCCCGACTGCTTCGTTCCGAAGAACTCGCCCGGCCCGCGCAGCTTCAGGTCCATTTCGGCTATGGCGAATCCATCCTGCGAATCCACCAGCGTCCGCACACGCTCTTTCGCCGTTTCGTTCATCTTCTCCGTGATCAGCAGACAGTAACTCTGCTGCGCCCCTCGTCCCACGCGCCCGCGAAGCTGGTGCAGCTGCGAGAGCCCGAAGCGTTCGGCCTGCTCGACCACCATCAGGGTCGCGTTCGCGACATCCACACCCACCTCGATCACCGTCGTCGAAACCAGGATCTTCGTTCGCCCGCTCTTGAATGCTTCCATCGCCGCTTCCTTCTCGGCCGTACCCAGGCGTCCGTGGAGCAAGCCGACCGCGATATCCGGGAAAACCTCGCGCGAAAGATGATCGAACATCTTTTCCGCCGCCTTCATTGCCTGAGTTGCCTGAGTCTCGGACTCTTCAATGACCGGGTACACGACGTATGCCTGTCTGCCCGCGTCGATCTCGCGCCGGATCGCGCTGTATGCCAATTCGACCTGGTCCGCGGTGAAATGTTTGGTGACGATCTTTCTGCGGCCCGGAGGAAGTTCGTCGATCACCGAAACATCGAGATCCCCATAGAGCGTCATCGCCAGCGTGCGCGGAATCGGCGTCGCGGTCATGACGAGCACGTCCGGAGTAACGCCCTTCTGTACCAGTCGGAATCGCTGCATGACGCCGAAGCGATGCTGCTCATCGATGATCACCAGCCCCAGTTTGGCGAACTCCACGTCTTTCTCGATCAACGCATGGGTGCCGATGGCTACAGGCAGGAGCCCGTTCCGCAGCATTTCCTTGAGCTTGGCTTTTTCGCGCGCGGTGGAGGATCCGGTCAGCAGCGCTACCGGATACCCGAGTTTGTGGAGCAGCGGCTTCAGCGAGTAATAGTGCTGGGCCGCGAGAATCTCCGTGGGCGCCAGAATGACGACCTGATAGCCATTCTCCACCGCGATGACGGCCGCTTCGGCCGCTACGATCGTCTTCCCGCTGCCCACATCGCCCTGCAGAAGCCGGTTCATCGGGCTGGGCCGGGACATGTCCCCGGCGATCTCCTTCAACACCCGTTTCTGGGCATTCGTGGGCTTGAACGGCAGCAGTTTCTTGATCTGTTCGCGGACGCGGTCGCTGAGCGCGAATTCGATCCCGGGCATCGCCTGGGCGCGCCGCCGTTTGATTTCGAGGCCGCACTCGAGCCAGAAGAACTCTTCAAAGATCAGACGGAACTGAGCGGCCGAGCGGAAGTCGTTCAGTATCCGGATCGGCGTTCCCGCCGACGGAAAGTGCGCTTCGCGGACGGCCTCGGTTCGCGACGGGAACCGAAGGTGAGTGCGGATAGCCTCCGGCAAACGATCTTCCAGTGGTGCGATTTCCTGCAGGATGCGATGAAGAAGGGCCCGCAACACTCTCGCGCTGATCTTGCCGGCCGCTTCGTAAATTGGAACGATCCTTCCCAGATGTATAGCAGAATCGGCCAACGCCGAATCGCCATCTTCATCTTCGCCGCCGAGAAACTCGGTTTCCGGATGCATGATCTGCAGGTCGCCGCGCCAGGAATCGAACTCGATCTTCCCGAACAACGCGACGCGAGTGCCGGGCGTGAGGCGGTTGGCAAGGTACGCTCCATGGAACCACTTGCCGCGCAGGATGGCATGCGAAGAGTCGGTGAACTCCGCTTCGAACAATCCCAGGTTACGGCGGCGGAACCCGGACACTTTGGCCGAACGGACTTCCGCGATCACAGTGGCCAGTTCGCCCGGCGCAAGTTGCGAAATCGTCTTCAGATTGCTTCGGTCTTCGTAACGGAAGGGAAAGTAATGGAGCAGGTCTTCAACGGTATCGAGGCCCTTGGCGCCAAGCATCGCCGCACGGGCGGGGCCGACGCCTTTGACGTACGCAAGTGCGGTGGCGAGATCCAGGACCGACTTCGGCTCGAGGGGCAAATTCGAGTGTAGCGGCGAGGATCACGCAGTATGGAGAGAAGGATCGCCGAACAGATGCCCCTGCATGAACTGAACTCCCAACAGCCAGAGATTCTCCACCATCCGGACGCGATCGACGCCTTCCGCTATCACGCGCGCGCCTGAATTTTCGGCCATTTGGACCAGTTTCCCGATCGCCGGGGCGCACGCCTGCTGGGAGATATGCCGGGTGAGACGCCGGTCGAGTTTGATGTAATCCGGGGTGAAATCCGAGACGGCCTGAAACGAACAGACACCCGCGCTGACACCCGCTCCGCTTAGGGCGAATCCGAATCCTTTTCTCCGCAGATACTCTCGAAGGCAGCGCGAACGGAGCGGATCACGCGCGAGATCCGGCTCCAATGCCTCGAACACCAGGTTCCCAGGCAGCATGCCCGCATCGAAAATGGCTTTGTCGGTCGAACGCATATCGATTTCCGGATCGCCGATCATGGAAGGTACCAGGTTGACGAAGTACAAGCCATGCTGCGCATGTCCGGCCGCCGAGTGAATAATCATGGACCGCATAATCGCAGCTTCAACCGCGTTGCAATCGTCTGCGTGACGAATGAGGCAATCGTACGCCAGTATCCGATGTGCAAAGGTATCGACAATCGGTTGGAACCAGATTGGCTCAAGGCAGAGGACCTCCTGAGCTGCCGGGACCAGGTCCTCTTCCAGGTCGAGCAGAGTGTTTTGGCCTGACATTCGTTTCCCCTCGTTCAATAAAAAGATCGGCGGAACGGAATAAATACTTTAGTTCCGATTTGGCATGGGACACTTGAATGGTCACGAATGAACCGGAAAATCTACTATTGGAAGCTGCGCGGCTCGGAAATGCAACTGGGCGAGCGCACGCTCATCATGGGCGTCTTGAATATCACGCCCGATTCGTTTTCAGACGGTGGTCGCTTCAACGACCCCGATCGCGCTTACGCCCGCGCGCTCGAACTGGAGGAGCAGGGTGCCGACATCATCGACATCGGGGCGGAGTCCACCAGGCCGGGATCGCATCGAATTACGGCGGACGAGGAGTGGCAGCGGCTGGTTCCCGTATTGAAACGGCTCCGCGGGAATCTGCGGGCCCCGCTTTCGCTCGATACCTATAAATCCGAAATCGCAGAGCGGGCGCTCGAATACGGGGTCGAGATCTTCAACGATCCCAGTGGACTGACCTTCGATCCCCACCTCGCTAGAGTGGCCGCCAACGGGAACGCCGGCCTGATTCTGAATCACATGCGCGGACTGCCGGAGACCTGGCCGAAACTGCCGCCGATGCAGGACCCCGTGGGTACGATTGCGCGGGAGCTGGATGCCACCGCCAGCCGTGCTCGCCACGCCGGTGTGGAGCGTGGACGCATCGTGATCGATCCGGGGCTTGGGTTCGGCAAACGCAAGGAACAGAACGCGGAGATTCTGGCCCACCTGGAGCAACTGGCCGCGCTGGATTTCCCTATTCTGGTCGGGCCTTCGCGAAAGTCGTTCCTTGCCCAGCCGTCGGAAACCGGCACGCTTTATGCGACGGCGGCGGCGGTGGCGGCCGCGGTACTGAACGGCGCCCACATTGTACGGGTTCACGATGTGAAGGAAATGCAATCGGTCGTGCAAGTGGCTGAAGAGATCGCGCGGGCCGCGGCTTCGAAGCCAGTGCTTAAGGTTGACGACCGGACCGTTGTCCGAGCTCACACGCGCACGGGGCCGAATTTCGAAGCGGAGCGCCCGCGTCCGCCGCGCCCGCCCGTGGTTCGTCAACCGATCGCCAAACCGCCGGCCGTAGATCCCGCAGTCGTAAAGCCCGATGTGGAACCGCCGATTCGCCCGGCAGCCGGCAAGAGCGATTCGCGTCCGCTGCGGGCTCCGTACAAGGATCGGGATAAGAGGGATGGATCTCGTCCGCCGGTTTCCCGTCCTTTCCCGACACCGCGCGGGCGCGATTTCCGGCCCGGGCAAGGCGCGTCAGAGAGCAAGGAGCGCCTTAAGCAGGGCACTGGCCCGAAGCGGCCGTTTGTGCGTGATGGAGATCGGCCTCCTCGCCGGGATGATCGGCAACGTCCGCGCGGCCAGCAAAACCGGGATGAGTACCGGCCCGCGGCTCGGACAGGCCCACCGCGCCCCGCTGGATTCAAACCAGCTGAATTCAAACCCAAAGGCCCGAAACGCCCGTTTGATCGCGGCGGTGACAAGCGCGAAGGCCGTCCGCCGCGCGCACCCGGGCCACCCCGCTCAGGACCGCCTCGTTCGGGACCACCTCGTTCGGGACCACCGCGCGGTGACCGTCCGGGAGGGCGTCCATCGGGCCCGCCGAAGCGGCCGTTCCGAAAACGTCCATAGCTGGTTGCGTGTCAATTCCACGCCGGATTCTTACTCAGGCTCACCAGATTTCCCAACAACCTGTAAGCGCCCGGCACTCCGGAAGGTAACTGCCGGTAAAGCGCGAAGGCATCATAGATATAGAACCCTTTACCGTAACGCGCCAGTAAGAGGCCGCCTTCCTGAGGGTCCTGATCCGGGTCATGAGTTTCGACGAGGGGCTTATAGCGCGAATCCCAGGTGCGCATGAAGCCATGCCCGCGTTCTTCCACCCAGCCATTGAAATCGGCTTCCGTGACCTTGTTCGGCCAGGAGAACGCCGGGCTGGACGGGTCCAGAAACTTCACGGGCGAATTTTCGTCCACGACCTTCTGCGGGTTGTTTCCCAAACTCAGCGGATAAGGGCCGTAGTTGTTATCGAAGCCCTGCAGGTTGTACTGCACGATGAGGACCCCGCCATTTTTCACATAGTCGAGCAGGCGGCCGTTGGCGACTTTCAGATCGGCACGCACCGCATAGGCGCGCACCCCGAGAACAATAGCGTCATACCCACTCAAATCGCCGTGAGTGACATCAGACTCGGACAGCACGCGCACGTTCTGATTCAGGTTCTCCAGTGCCTTGGGGACATCGTCTCCGGTACCCGGGAGGAATCCGATGTGCAGGCCGGGAGCCGTCCTTACTTCCACTCCTACCGCCCGATAAGTTGCCGGCCGATAGAGCGGATAGGGCCGCACGCCGGGATAGCCGGTCAGATGATATCCCTCTTCATAGGTCTTTCCCTGATACTCCGCAACCGCGGTGATCTTGTATTCGGCGGGCTTCACAAGATCCGGGGACACTGAGAAAACAATTGTCTGGTCCTCGCCATCGCGCGCCAAATTAAAAGGAGCTTGCGGCGGCATCGAACGCCATCCCTGCGGTAACTGTAACCGAAGCGTGCCTTCAGCCGGGCCTTTCACGTTGCTGTGAACTGTCGCCGTGAACGCGAAAGACTTCGATCCCAGTGGGACCGCTCCCGCGGACGGGGAGACCGTTACCGAGATCGCGGGGCCGACCAGCAACGGGTTCGAGACGTTTCCGATGCCCGAGATTCGCTCGCTGGTCTGGACCGTCTGGTCGACTTCAAACGGTACTCCGTTGTAAGTGAGTGTCGCGCGCATCGCCAGCGGATAGGGCGGAAGCGGCAGGCCCCTATAACGCTCATCGGCGATGTCGTAATAAGGCTGCTCCTCGTCAGGACGCGAGAAGTAAGGCCGAGTAAGAGCGGCATCGGAAGGCACAGTCACTAAAAATCGCCATTGCGCTTCTTTTCCAGAAGCGACTTCGCGCGCAGGCGCGGCGTCTTTTTCCTCTGCTGTACTGATGTTCCAGTTTTTTCCGTCAGGAGCCAAAAGTTCCACTTTATCGACGGCGAGCGGCACGGCATTTTCATTGAAGATGCGGCCCTCGACGTTGAAGGATTGTCCGGGGATGGCGATGGTGAACGTGGGTCCGCCGCGCCCTGGGTCGGCGGCAACGGGCGGTGGAGCGCCGGCTGCTGGAGCGTTGCCGCCGCGTCCGCCCCGGCCACCGCGACCACCTCGATCACCACCTTGCGGGCGTTCGGCCGCCACCATCGTTTGCAGAGACACCTCGAGTGCGGCCGCTAAAGCACGCTGGAACTGCTGCTCTTTAGTTTCCAACTCGAAAAGGACGTCGCTCTTGCCGGGCTCTGCCAGCTTGCTTGCGCGCACCTGGTCCATCAGGGTTCGAGTGGATTTCAGGCCATCGGCAAGCAGCGGCGCGATAGCCGCAGGCCGATCGGGCGCGTACTGCTTCAACGCATCGGCCGCATCACGAGCAATGCCGCTCAGGCCGTCTTTCAAAAATGTCGTATCGCCCTGGGCAAGTGAAGCGATGCCGGCGAGCGACACATCGATGCCATCAAAAAACGACGCCTCGTGCTCAGCGGCCGTGACGCGCGAACCGTAGCGATGGTACGCCGTGTTCTGCGGCGCGGGGTTGGGAATAGTGCCGCCGCCATTCTGCGTCTTTTGAAAGCCCAAGCCCTCGCGCGCAATCTGCAGGAACGTCAAACCTGCGGCGGGCGCCGGCTGTCCTTCCTGAATTTCGAGAGTTGTCGATGGCCGCGTGTCCGAAGCTTTCTGATTCACGTAGTCGTAGAAACGCACCGGCACGTACTTATCGATGGCGTAATCGTACATCCCGTCCTTCGTGACATTGAAGTTGGGGACGCGCGCATAGACCTTGAGGGGCGACCACGGCCGCAACCCTTCGCGAATCTGTTCCGGAAATCGATTGGGATCGCCGGCCGCAACCCAGGCTTCCTGCGCGATCTGCCCGGCCATCTGGTGATGCCCGTGGCCATCGGTGGCCGCTCCGACGAAGACCGAAGTCACAACCAGCGGCCGCACCATGCGAACGACGCGCACGGCATCGGCCAGCACCCTATCGCGCCCCCATTTCTCCAGCGCTTCCTCGCGCGTCTTCGAGAAGCCGTAATCGACCACGCTCGTGAAGTACTGATCGACGCCCATATATCGATCCGCCGTAAGAAGTTCCTCGGTCCGGGTCAGGCCGAGTGCGTCATAGAGATCCATAGCCATCACGTTCTGGCCGCCCTCGCCCCGGTTGAGAGTCAACAGGCCCACGCGAGCGCCCAGTCCGCGGCTCTCATAGGCCAACATGCCGCCATCTTCGTCGTCGGGATGGGCTGTGACCATCAGAAGGCTGGCCCGGGTTTGAAGACCGCGCAGCCAGCGCGACATTCCCGCCGCGCCGCGATCGGGCGGGACGTCGATAGCGTCCACTCGCGGGGCTCCGGCATAGAGCGCCACGGCGAGCAAAGCCATCGCGAGCGGCAGGATCAGGCAAACGGCTTTCTTCATACAAGTTCCTTGCGCATGGTAATTCATCTTAACCATTCAAACTGTACCGTGTATAAATCCACAAATCTGAGTCTGTACATCTTCCCGCGGATCGGGGTATCTTCGCACTATGCTTCAGGCTTCCGACAGGGCTTTGCTGAAAAAGACCCATAATCTCGCGCTCGAATTTCTGGAGACTCTGAAGGACCGCCCGGTGGGCCGCCCCGTCGATTTCGGCGCGCTCGTCGAAAGTGCGGGAGGGCCTTTGGCATCGGAAGGCGAGCTCCCGATACAGGTGATTGAACATCTGGCGAAGGCGATCGAACCGGGACTGGTGGCGACCGCCGGTCCGCGGTATTTCGGTTTCGTAATTGGAGGGTCCGTCCCTGCGGCACTGGCGGCGGATTGGCTTACGTCGGCTTGGGATCAGAACGGATTTTCTTACGCTTCATCCCCGGCTGCCGCAGCGGTGGAGGACATTGCCGCGCGGTGGCTCCTCGATATATTCGGCCTGCCGCGCGGATCGAGCGTTGGATTTACAACCGGATGCACCATGGCCAACTTCACCGGTCTGGCGGCAGCGCGCCATTCGTTATTCCGGCAACTGGACTGGGACGTCGAAAGGCAAGGCCTGATGGGAGCGCCTCCCGTAACGGTGGTCACCAGCGAGGAATCGCATGTGTCGATATTTGCGGGGCTCCAGATGCTCGGTCTCGGACGCGATCGGGTGGTACGCGTTCCCGCGGACGAGCAGGGCAGAATGCAGCCGCGGGAACTGCGGTGCGCGTTGGCGGAAATCCGCACGCCCGTTCTGGTTTGCGCCCAGACGGGGAACGTGAACACAGGCTCGTTCGATCCGGTTCTCGACATTGCGGAATGTGTTCACGAGCGTGGGGGATGGCTGCACGTGGATGGCGCATTCGGGCTGTGGGCCGCCGCGTCGCCGGCTTATCGTGAACTGGTGCGGGGGATTGAATTGGCCGATTCGATTGCAGTCGATTGCCACAAATGGCTGAACGTGCCTTACGATTCCGGCCTGGTCTTTGTGCGCGACCCGGCGGCGCACCACACGGCGATGAGTTTGAGCGCGGCTTACTATGCGCCGCTTCCCGACCACGCGCGCGATAACCACAACTGGGTCCCGGAGGCTTCGAGGAGGTCCCGCGGTTTTGCGATTTATGCGGCACTTCGCAGCTTGGGGCGGAAGGGGATCGCCGATACAATCGAGCGCTGTTGTGCGCTGGCGCGCCGGATGGCGGACCGGCTCGCACAGGGCTCGGAGGTTCAAATACTGAACGACGTAGTTCTGAATCAGGTGCTGGTGCGATTCGCGGACTCCGACGCGTTGACCGCGGAAGTCATTCGCAGAGTGCAGGAAGACGGCACGTGCTGGTTGAGCGCGACCACCTGGCACGGCATGCATGCGATGCGTACTTCTGTTTCCAACTGGTCAACGTCGGAAGAAGACATCGACATCTCGGCTGCCGCCATTTTGAGACTCGCCAAACCTACTCCATAAGAATCACGCCCGGCGAGGTAGCATGGCAAAGCAGGCAGGCGCCACGGGAGTTCTGCGTTCCGGAGAGAGCGATGGCGTAGGTCTGGCTCCGCATGTTCCAGGAAACGAACCGTCCCCGCGAAAACAAGTGTTTGGAGGCCTTGGCGCTTCCGGTCAGACCGGCACGTTTTCCGGAAACAAACAACGTTGCCACCTGGTCTCCCACACGGTAGTCGATGGCGGCGACCGGCAACCCGTGAAGCCGGATGATTCGCGTCCCCAACCAGCGTACGGCGCCGCGATCGGCAGCGGGCCGGCTCGCGGGTACGTCGATATCGATGTCCGCCTGCGCCTTCACCCACGCGCGGGTTTCGGCGAAGCTGTTGGAGCGGAAATCGAAATCGCCGGAAGTCCGCCCGAAGAGCGCCAGTGCCTGTTCCGGCAACTGGTCCGATTCGCGATTCACGCTGAGCGTGCGCAGAACGCCTGCAAACGCCATGAGTACCATGGCAACGGCCACCGGCCAAAATGCCCGTTCGAGTGCGATGCGGCGCACTGGCCTCCGCTGCTGCCGCCCCTGTTGCCGATGGACGCGATCCCAAAGCGATTCCGGGGCCGCGACCGGCGCCAGTTGGCGAGCCAACTCCCGCTCAAGCCATAACTCAGCCATTGCTGATCCTCCTTTGTTGTGTTCCCCTTTGTTGTTTTCGCGCGAGACGTGAAAGCCGCCGCTCCAGCACCTTATGCGCGCGGTTCAGCCGCGACGCTATGGTGCCCGAAGCGCATCCCAGGATTTCGGCGATCTCGTCATAAGACAAACCCTGCGTGTATCTCAGAACGACGACCATTCGTTGGTCGGGCGCGAGGCTGTCCACCACGGATCGCACATGCGCACTCATTTCGGCCCGCAGCACCTCGTCCAGAACGCTCAAATCCGGCGTGCGCAGCGCTGAGAGGACTTCGTCCAGCAGAGGCGTGAGCCGGCGTGTCCTGCGCTTCTGGTCGAAACAAGTGTTCACCACGGTCCGGTACAGCCACGACTCGAAATTCGAATCGCCGCGAAAACTTCCGATGGCCGAGAAAAGCTTGAGGAACGTATCCTGCGCGATGTCCTGCGCGACGGCCGGATCGCCGCTGTACCGCAGCGCGATCGAATACACCATGTCCCTATGAGTTTCGAAAAGCGCGCGAAAGGCATCGGGTTCGCCGCGCCGGCACCCTTCGATCAGTTCTTTTCCGTTTTGCTCCAGCACCATTGCGTTCAGATATGCTCTTCCCTGACGATAGACGTTTGCCGCTTGAGAATCCTTCCGGAATTTTCCAGTGTAGCGGTGAGTACGCGACCATCCGGGCATTTCGCCGGTTCCGGCGAACTATGACGCATTTGCGGCGTTTCCGGAAGAGCGTTTTGCGACGCCGGTATGCGATGGTGGCGCAGTTGCGGGCCGCGGCATTTGCGGTCGAAGTCGATCTGGGTACCTATCCGAACGGGCGCTTCGCTCGTCTGCACGATCCCGGGCAAAAATCCGGTTGAATTGCCGGACCCCGCCTGAACGCGGCTCAAGCCGCGTGTACCGGTGTTAA
>Ga0070733_10001632_pt1 | contig 16520 bp, 16 predicted proteins | sample Coa_R1_9_FD_66450 | JGI IMG/M metagenome (GOLD analysis project Ga0070733, IMG submission 66450) | Surface soil microbial communities from Centralia Pennsylvania, which are recovering from an underground coalmine fire - Coalmine... | ecosystem: Environmental > Terrestrial > Soil > Unclassified ... | reverse complement strand
CTCGGCAAATTCATCATCCGCAACCTGACCAAGGTGAATCACGGGCGGTATCAGTTGACATCGCTCATCCTGCTGCTCTTCACGGCGAACGGAATCTTCGAACCTCTTGAAGTGGCATTAAACCGCGCCTGGGGCGTCGCGAAAAACCGAAGCTACCTCAAAAACCAGATCCTCAGCCTCTTTCTGATTATTATTTGCGGCGGACTCGCGCTGGGCTCCGTCCTGCTGACGGCCGTCAATACGAAATTCGTGACCGCTCAATTCGGTCTCAGCGCATCCTGGTGGCCGATCGTAATTTTCAGGATCGCCGCGATCCCGGTGACAATCCTGTCGTTGTTGCTGGTTTACTGGCTGCTGCCGAATCGAAGCGTGCCGGTCCGCCGGGTATTGCCCGTCGCGGTACTGGTCGGTATCGGCCTCGAGATGTGGAAATACGTGTTCCTTATTGCATGGCCGTGGCTCGACCGGAAATTCACCAACGAGTACGGGCCATTCAACTATTCCGTCTCCATCGTAGTCTTCAGCGTGCTGACCGCGTTCCTTGTGCTCGCGGGCGCCGAGTGGTCGGCCCGTAAACCGCCGGAGCAAATCCCGTAACGCTGTGGGGCGGACTCCCCGGTCCGCGGCCGACGCCCTCGTCGGCTTTCCTTCAGTCGCGCGGCGCAAAAAGCGCGGCCGCGTGCCCTTCTATCTCCGCCATCGCTCCCGACTTCGCCCACTGCGTCCTTACGTAAGCGAGCCCGAATACCCCACCCGCGGTCGCCGCTGATGACGTGACTTCTCCCGCTGCTTGCCCTTCGAGCATCAGCTTTGCGCCCGGCGGAGGTGGCGTGTTCTGCGACTCGATCCGAAAACCCATCAGCAACCGGTTCACGTGTCCGCGCGACCGGATGCGCTCCACGATCTCCTGCCCCAGATAGCAGCCTTTCTGGAAATGCAGCGCGTGCAGTTGCTGAGTTTCCTGTGGCAGGGTATGCTCCGTGATATCGCAGCCGTACCTTGGAACGAAATTCTCGATTCTCACCGTCTCGGCATCCTGCTCGGAAGCGGCGATCGCGCCCGCACCCTCGATCGTCGCCGTGGCCTCTTCCCTCCGACCGGCCGGGCCGTAGATTCGAACGCCATACAAGCCCGTGGATGCAATGGCCGCGACCAGAAACTCGGCGGAGGGAATATGCGAGAACCGGTGATGCGGCGCCTGCATCCCGCATCGCGCGGCGACGTCGATGGCCTTCGGCCCTTCCAGCCCGAAGGAAAACATCTGTTCCGTGACGTCTTCGAGAGTCACGTCGTCGGCAATGATGTAGTGGTCCAGGTGCTCGTAGACGATGCGGCGCGTCTCCGGCGCGGTGTCGATCAGAAAGTGATCGTCGAAACAAAGCACGTACGCATCGGCCAGAATGCGTCCCTGTGCGTTGAGAAAGAAAACGTAGATTCCGTCGCCGGGCTTCATCTGCTGCACATGATTGGTGGTCATGGCATGCAGAAGGCGTGCGCGGTCCTCGCCGGTGACCCGGATCCGGCCGCGGCCCGACAGATCAAGCAGAGCCGCGCTCTTGGTCAGCGCGTCGTATCCGGCAGTGGAATTGTCTGTCATCGTGTCACTATTATCGGATGAGGTTAGATCAGACAGAGACATGATTCACGAAACTCTGCCCGTAGGCATGCTGGGATGCAACTGTTCCGTGATCGGCGACGAAGTCAGCCGCGAGGCGATCGTGATCGATCCCGGCGACGACGTCGCCAAAATCATCGCCATCCTCAGGCGGCACAACCTTACGGTGAAGATGATCGTGATCACGCACGCGCACATCGATCACATCGGCGGCGCGGAACATCTGCGCGCTTTCACCGGTGCGCCCGTCTACATGCACGAAGCGGACAAGACGCTGAGCGATCGGTTGGATATGCAGGCCGGCTGGCTCGGCGTGGAGACTCCCAAGGATCCGGGGATCGATCGGCCCGCTCACGAAGGCGATATCATCCGCGCGGGATCTGTCGAAGCGCACGTGCTGCACACTCCAGGCCACACACCCGGCAGTATTTCGCTTTACCTTCCGCTTGAAAGCAGGGTCATTGCGGGCGATACGCTTTTCGAGGGAAGTATCGGCCGCACCGATCTGCCCGGCGGCGACGAGGCGCAGATCGTCCGCTCGATTCGCGCCAAGCTTTACACGCTGCCGGAAGACACGATTGTGTTCCCCGGCCACAGTAGCAACACGACTATTGGCCAGGAAAAGCGGCACAACCCGTTCGTCCGCGCGTAAAATGCGGCACCGGGTACTTCCACTCATTTTTACTGTTGTTGTGGTGTGTGGGATAACTTGGTTTTACACAGCCAATCACGTTCCGGACTTGTCCCCGGTTGATGCAGCAAGTCTCATTTCAAAAGCGCCGGAGTTTAACCGCTACGACCGGCTCGTCCAATTCGTCAAAATCTTCCACGCCAAGAATTCCATGGCCTCCATATCGACCGGCTCCTTCAGCTTCCGATACCTGAGTTCGCCGACAGAGCTACCCCCAATCGTGGCGAGCGCCGATTTCCGATATTGGGAGGGGAGGTGGCATCTGAATCAATTTTCCTGGGGATGCCCGGCCGACTGCCACATCGTGGACGTCTATAATTCCACTCCAATTACCGACCCGTCTTCAGCTCCGTCATCACGCCGCTGATCAGATCCTTCGCGTCGCTGATCGATTTGGTAATGAGCTGAATATCCATCGCAGGTTTACCCGGCTGGCGCGCGCTCTGGCAATAGACACCATGTTGCCCCACCAGCACCAATGCGTCCGTGAGAACATCGAGCGTCACGGCAAGCCGCCCGCGCGGCACGCCCATCATAAATTCATGCTTCTCGAGTTCCTCGCGACGGTCTTCATACACGCTCATCTTCAGTGGGGACGTTGTTCGAGTCTTGTGATGCGCGTTTCATGGTCGCCCAACATGCGCAGGATCTCGTCGAGCTTTCGGTCGATTGAGTTGAAGCGCGTCTCCATGGTAAGAGTGAGATCGCTCCTGAGTTGCCCGATTTCGGCGCGGAGCGTTTCCTTCGCCTCGGTAATTCTGCTATTGCTGTAGATCAACATCGACAGCGGGATGACAATGGCAAGCGCCAGCGTCATCATTTGGGGATCGGTCATCACGTCTCGCTGCCCTGAGTATACGTCACCGCGCTCTCTTGGGAGATGAAACCCCTGAGCAGTCGCTGGCATCATGCGTTCGCAGCGCGGCGTTCAGCTAACGAAAAGCGAATTTCGCTTTCCGCTCTTCTTCCGCCTTGATGTCCGGGCCGAAGAGCTTTTCGAAAAACCCCTCCCGCACCAGGCGATCAACCAGACCGTTATCGATCACTTTCCTGAAATCAAACGCCCTCATCTGCGCCGCAAGCTGCTCGTCCGCGGGATGATCGAGCACATACTTGACCGCCGCCGCCGGAATGTAAGGCACGCGCTCGTAGTTGTTGACCTTCGCGTAGGAATCGTACACCCGCTCCACATCCGCCTGATCCTGCTTGTCGTAGATCATATAAGCCTTTACCGCGAAAGCCTTATCGTCATAGAAGCGTTTGATCGCCTCCGCATGCGCTTTCATGAGCGACTCAGCCAGCTTCGGACTAGCCGCGATAGTAGCCTTCCTGAACAAATAAACGGACGGCGCATAAATATCGTCATGATCGCTGATATTGCCGAGGTCTTTGAAACCTTCCGTTTCCAGCTTGAAATAGATGGGCGCCGTCAACATAGTGGCGTCCACGCGTCCACTCACCAGTGCCGCCGCGCGCGCATTGGCATCGCCTCCCAGCGGAATCCACTCTACGTCTCTCTGACTCACTCCAGCCTTACCCAATAAACCTATGGTGTAGTTATACGGAGCATCGCCGATCTGGCTTACACCGATGCGCTTACCCTTCAAATCCCGAATAGCCGTGATGTTCTTGCCCGCCATAAGCGCGAACAGGCTCTTTTTATAAGGACTTCCCAACGCCACCAGAGAGCCGTCTTTGGAACTCGCAATCATGGCTTGTTCCAGCGTGTAAGCGGTCATCACCGCCGCACCGCTCACGATCATTGCGATGCCGGCGGGATGAACGCCAAACACCAGGCTCACATCGTAGCCGTATTTCTGGTAATAGCCGCCCTCCTTCGCGATATACAACGGCCAGATCTGTCCCGTGCGCGTCGGGTAGTTGATCACGATCTTCTGCAGCGGTTGCGTCTGCGCCAGCGCCGCAATTCCGGCCAGAGAGAATAACAACGCAATACGAAACTTCATTGCCATTGGGCGAACCCCATTGCGCTTCCCGTCCCCGCTTCCGAGCGGTAGCAGGGGACGTAATCGATCAGCCTCATGGTCAATCCCGCTTCCGCCATCATTCCGGCGGCGACAATCCAGTTCTTGATTTCCGACGTACCCGACTGAAACATCTCTTCAGGCAAGCTTGTAAGCGTTGCCGAATCGCCCGTCTGCATCGCTTCCAGAATCTTCGCGTCGAAAGCCTCATCGAGCACAAAGTGCGTCATGCCTCCCGATGCAATAACGGCAACCTTTATGTCCTCAGGCCACGATGCAATGGCGCGCGCCAGCGCCCGTCCGAACGCGAAACATCGGTGCGCCGCCGGTTGATTCGGCGGATAGAACGTATTCACGAACACCGGCACGTGCGGAATCACCTGATCGCGCATCAACCGCCGATAAATGAACCCATAAGCATGGGGTACGGCGTTCGATCCGATGGCGCCCGTCGGCAGCCGCGTCATCTGGGCGACATCGAAATCCTCCGCCATGACCCTCTGAATGATGTGACTGCCAAGGGCGGGAAGGGTCGGATATTGCGTGTAGACGGAGGGCGTCCGGTCCAGTTCGGCGCGTGCGACTCCTGGCCCCAGCGACGCCAGAAACTCCGGCGTGCGCGGAATGCCCTCGACATACTGGCCCCAAAACACCGCGAATGCCGGCACATGGTCGCTGGTGAAGATTTCCATTTGGTCGTTCCCGACCACGACGGCGACGTCGGGCTTCGATTCCGCGTAAATGTCGCCAAGCTCGCGAATAGCTCTTTGGCATCGGCCGTGCCGTTCCTTAAAAACTTCGGGAGTCAGCAGCGCCGCAAGATTTCGCGTCTTGTGCAACTCGACCATCTGATCGAACGTGTAAGTCTTCCCCTGGTAGAAATGGCGCGGGTTGGCGCGATCCGCCGCGACGCGTTCCGTCCAATGCTCCCAAGGCACGGAAAGCATCGGCCCATGCGAGGTAGCGAGGCCGAAGCCGATACGAGCCATAAAGTCAGCCCGCTCTTTCGATCCGCGCGCGTTCGATCTGCAGGCGCGGGAAAATGCGCCGGGCGTTTTCCTCGAAGATATTGGCCCTGTCTTCCTCGGAAAGAAATCCGATGGAATCGAGCAGAGGTTTGATGTCGTCGAAGCTCTTGCCCGTCTCCGGATTGGCGGCCGATCCCGATCCCGGATTCTCCGTGCCGAAAAGAACGCGGTCGCTTCCCACCATTCCGATCAGCATTTCGAGCGATTTCTTCGAGTGCAGGCACGTATCGTAATAAAGCATCTTCAGGCGGAGGTTGAATTGTTCCACGGTGCCACCACCTTTCATGACGTGATCGGCCTGCCAGCGCCCAATCTGATAGGGGATCGACCCGCCGCCGTGCGCCACGATAATCTTCAGCTTCGGGAACTCTTCGAGCACCTGCGAGTTGATCAGCGAAAGCACCGCAAGGCTCTCCTCGCTGATGAAATGTTGGCTGTAGGATTCGCGTCCGTGTTTGCAGCCGCTGGAATGAATGAGGCCGGGAATATCCAGCTCGATCATCTTTTCCCAAAGCGGATACCAAAACTCGTCCGCCAGCGTCGGCGTGCTGTTATCGCCTTCTCCCGGATCGGAATCGATCAGAGTGCCGACGAAACCCAACTCTTTGACGCAGCGTTCCATCTCGCCGAAGCCCCACGAAACAGGCTCTCCGGCGGCCTGCGGAAAGGCGCACACTCCCTGGAAACGATTCGGGAACGCGGCCACCTGCTGCGCGATGTAGTCGTGATTGGCGATAGCCCACGCTTCCACAAGCTTGACCGGTTTCTCCGCATGCATCAGCTGGAACGGACGCGGAGAAACGAACTGTACATCGGTGCCGACGGAGTCCATGATGCGCAGATTGCGCTTCGTGTCCGCATGATCGCGCACCCACTCGTTCGAAAATCTCTTCGGCGCATAGCCGTGCGCGCCGCGCGCGGACATGAGAACCGACTTCCACTGATACAACTCCGGCGCGGCGCAGACGTGTGCGTGAATGTCGATGATCACGATTGAACCCTATCAATCACCGCGAACACTTCGCACTGCACCAGCATCGCGCCGGGCAGATCGGGAGCTTGAAACGTGTGGCGTGCCGGACGCGAATGCGCATCGGGAAACATCTCCAGCCATCCCTTATTGAGAAACGGACGCTGCGAGCGGTCCTTCATCCAGACGTTCATTTTCACCACGTCTTCGGGTCCGCCGCCCGCGATCTCCAGAATTTTGCGAACCGTCGCGAACATAAATTCGCATTGCGCTTCGATTCCGTCGGGCAATTTCCCCGTATACGGCTCTTTGCCGGACACGCCGCTCGTGATCAGAAACGGCCCGACCCGGCACGCTGCAGGTATCGGATTATCGTGCTCGAAACCCGGCACTTCAATGCTGACGCGGCGGCCCATGAACTCTCCTCACGCATACTATACGCTACGCTTGAATCGTGATGAACCGAGTACTTCTGTCGGTGCTTTTCACACTTACAGGTGTAAACTCCCCGTTGTCGGAGGCGGCTGGCCCAGCGCTCTCCGGAGCGGTAACTGACAATTCAGGACGCGCCATCGCGAACGTCGCCATGGCTCTCGAATCACTGGACGGGAAGACCAGGCTCACCACGACCACGGACTCGAACGGTCTGTTCCACTTCGACGCAGCGCCCGAAGGATCTTATTCCTTGATTGCCACGGAACCCGCCCATCCGTTTGCGATTTACGGACCGCTTAACATCGAAGCGGGCAAAATTGCCAGCCAGGATATCGTGCTTGAGCCGCCCGACACGTTAAGCCCCGACACGTTAAGCAATGATGCGGTCTCCTGCGAATTTTCGCTTGTCCGGGGCATGGTAAGGGGATTAAGGAACACACCGCCGGCAACGATGTTGCTGTGCATGGCCAGGGTTGGCCAAAAGAGCTGCACACACCTGGGCGAGTCAGGACAAATCGCCCTGGGCATACGGCCGGGTAATTACAAGCTCACGCTCGAGGATCCGGAGCACCAGGCACTGATCTCACAAGCCCTGGATGTCAGCTACTGCGGCGAGTACAGGGGCAACATCAACCTGTTGGGACCGTAATTAAAGGCCTGCCCAAATCTCAGCAAGCTCCAACATTCGCGATCGAATATCAAGGTCGCCGGCGAATGCAGTTCGGGGATCTCAATTTGCAGCTGACCTCAGACTTTACGATCCGGGATAATGCTGCCATGAAAGCTGTCTGGATCGAACAAACCGGCGGACCTGAAGTACTGCAGTTCGGAGATCGCCCGATACCTGCGCCTGGCGCGGGTGAAGTGCTGGTCAAACTCGCCGCGGCGGGCGTGAACTATACCGACATCAGCCAGCGCACCGGCTCGAACAAGATTCCGCTGCCCGCGATTCTGGGTTCGGAAGGCGCAGGCGTGGTGGAGCGCGTTGGCGAAGGCGTCGGCAACTTCAGCCCAGGCGACCGCGTCGCTTACGCGATGGTGCGCGGTTCCTATGCGGAGTACGCTGCGGCCCCGGCGAAGATGCTGGTGAAAATCCCCGAGGAGATCGATTTCCGGACCGCCGCGGCAGCCATGCTGCAGGGCATGACCGCCCACTATCTCTCTCACTCGACATTTCCCCTCAAGGCAGGCCACACCGCGCTGGTCCACGCTGCCGCCGGCGGCACGGGGCGGCTTCTCGTTCAAATGGCAGTTATGCTGGGCGCGCGCGTGATCGCCACGGTGGGCACCGAAGCCAAAGCGCAACTGGCGCGCGAGGCCGGCGCAAGCGACGCCATTCTCTACAACGAACAGGATTGGGTGGAAGAATTGAAGCGTCTGACCGGCGGCGCGGGTGTCGACGTCGTATACGATGCCGTAGGCCAGGCCACATTCACCAAAGGTCTCGACTGCCTGAAGATGCGCGGCATGATAGTGCACTACGGACAATCGAGCGGCCCGGTCCCGCCCTTCGACACGCGCGTGCTGTCTGCGAAAGGATCGCTCTATCTCGCGCGTCCAACGCTCGCCAGCCACATAGCGAAACCAGATGAATTGGCGTGGCGCGCCGGCGACGTCTTTCGCTGGATCGCCGAAGGCAAGCTCAGGCTTCGCATCGAACACGAGTATCCGCTGTCGGACGCGTCCCACGCGCACCGGGACTTGGAAAGCCGCAAAACCTCGGGCAAGCTTATACTCCGAATCTGATGCGTTCCACAGGGAACGTATGAAACCACCCGGTCCGCTAAATCCTTCTATTGGCGTTTCCAAAAATAATGTTGATTCTTTCACAACCGCCGTTTACACTTGCCAGAAGTTACCGACCTGAAAGTCGTAATCCGGCCGGGGATAAGGATTAGTACTTAAGAAATAATCAATGAAACAGACCTGTTGGCTCTTCCTGTGTGTTGCCATGTTTGCGTCTGCGCAGTCAAGCGCATTCGGCCAGGCTAATCCGTGCCCCCGCTTTTCCGCGGGCAGTGCCGTTAGAAATCCTCCGGCTCTTTACAGCGAAGATGGATCGCTTACAGTTAATTTGTCCTACAACACCGTCACCGACGCGGACGGAAGACCGCTGTACTGTTTCACCACCCCCGACGGTACGGAGTCGCCTACACTCCATGTGCGCGCCGGCGACCGTCTGATCGTGAATGTGAAGAACAATCTCCCCGCTGCCACCTCCGCCAGCGCCATGCAGATGAGCACGAACGCGTCGCTCGTTTGTGGCGCCGCCATGATGGACTCGTCGTCGGTAAATATTCACTATCACGGAACGAACGTTTCGCCCACATGTCATTCGGACGAGGTGATTCACACGCTGATCAATTCCGGGCAGACTTTCACATACGACATCGCCTTCCCCAGAGACGAACCTCCCGGGTTGTACTGGTATCATCCGCACGTCCACGGAATCGCCGAGGTAGCCGTGCAGGGTGGCGCCTCCGGTGCCATCGTCGTTGATGGCATCGAAAATATCCAACCCGAGGTGGCGGGGATGCCGGAACGAGTGCTCATCGTCCGCGACCAGACGGTGGCGGGCAAGCCGATGCCGGGCGGCGCCATACCCTCGTGGGACCTGACGCTTAACTATGTGCCTGTCGCATATCCGAGCCTCGTCCCCGCCGTCATCCGCACACACGGTGGCCAGGAATTCTGGCGAGTGGCTAACGCGTCGGCGGACACCATCCTGGATTTACAGGTCTTGTTCGACGGGAAACCTCAGACCTTGCTCCTTGTAGGGCTGGATGGCGTACCCGTTGGATCTCAGGACGGGACTCATCAGGGCAAGGCAATTCCGGTGACCGATCTGCGTTTGCCACCCGCCGCGCGAATGGAGTTCATCGTCTCGGCCCCTCCCTCAACCGTGCACAGCGCCCAGTTCGTGACTCAGGCGATCGTTACCGGACCCAATGGAGATAACGACACCGCGAGGACTCTGGCGAACATCGTAGCCGGAGACGATGATGGAACGGACTCCGTACCAAAGGTGAACGACTCGCCGTGGAAGCTTCGCTTCGAAGGTCTCGCAACGGCTCCGGTCACCGCGAAGCGAAAACTCTATTTTTCGGAAAACGCCAGCCAAACTCAGTTCTTCATCACCGTCGATGGACAAATGGAGGTGCCGTTCTCAGCCACAAATCCACCCGCGATCGTCACTACGCAGGGATCCGTTGAAGATTGGATCATCGAAAACCGGGCGCAGGAAAACCACGAGTTCCACTTCCATCAGATCCATTACCTGGTCAGGTCGCAGGAGAATTTTGAGGCCAACGGAAGCCAGCCCGTGCAGGCCATTCAGGGCCAGTTCCTCGATATGATCGAAATTCCCTACTGGGACGGCAATCCGGCCCATCCTTACCCCCGCGTAACCGTCCGAATGGATTTTCGCGGATCTGATGTGGGGGACTTTGTTTATCATTGCCACATTTTGAATCACGAGGACCAGGGCATGATGGCTATCATTCGCGTGCTGCCTGCGCCTGCCCCAGGCTCGGGGGATGGCCGCGGCGCCAATTGATGGCTTAACTCGCGCCGCGCCCCGACACCACCTGCGGAATCGTCAGCAGAATAATCTTGGCGTCGAGGCCCAGCGACCACGTGTCGATGTACTGCAGATCCAGTCGCATCCACGACTCGAAATCTACCTTGTCCCTGCCGCGCAGGGCCCACAGGCAGGTCAGGCCAGGCCTCATGCGCAACCGCCGCCGCTGCCAGCGCTGATATTGCGCCACCTCCGTGGGAATCGCGGGGCGCGGACCCACCAGCGACATATCGCCCTTGAGCACATTGAACAGCTGCGGCAGTTCATCGATCGAAAATTTGCGCAGCCACTTGCCAACCGTCGTCAATCGCGGATCGTTCCGGATCTTCATAACAATATCTTTTTCGTTCAGGTGAGCCACCTGATGCAGCCGCGCCTCGGCATCCTGCACCATGGAGCGGAACTTGTAAAAAGTGAACGTGCGGCCGTTCAGACCGCATCGCACCTGACGGAAGATCGCCGGCCCCGGCGAAGTGAGCTTGATCAGCACCGCGGCAATCAGAAACAGCGGACTCAGAAGAATGATTCCGGCGAGCGCAAGTACGATGTCGATGCCGCGCTTGGCCATCAGAAGCACATCGTTCGCCGGTGCGCCCGAGAATGTCAGCAGCGGCACGCCGCCCACCTGCTCGAGGTCCATGTAACCGTTCACCTGCGGGAAAAAATCGATCGCGATGCGGCTGCAGACTCCTTCTTCGTGGCACCAGCGAAAGACCGGTTCGAGCGCCGGTAACATGCCCGAGCCAACGGCGAAATGAACTTCATCGATCACGAATTGACTGGCGAGCATGCCCCGCAGATCTTCAATCGGGAACACGCCATAGGTACGTTCCATTTGTATCGTTGCGGGCGTCGATGGCTCGCCGGATGTTTCTCCGGATGTTTCCCCGGGTGGAGCGATGAATCCGAGTATCCTCACCCCATGCCCGTGATAGTCCTCCAGGCTGCTTGCCAGCGCCCTCGCTTCATCGCCCAGACCAACGATGAAGACGTTGCGCTCGGCCCCAAGCCTGCGGCTGACAACGGAAACAAGATTGCGCGCGCCAACACGGAACAGGATCAGGAACAACCAGCTTGCAGCGATGAAAAGACCCAGGAATACCCGGCTGATATCCAGTTTTGTGGCGTACACCAATACGACGAGCGCGAGCGCGCTCGATGCCACCTGGCGGAACGAATCGCCCAGAATCACGCGCGGACGAACGGATTCCAGCTTCCCGTACACATTGAGCCAATAGCCGAAACCCACCCAGGCCAGAAGGCAGAAGCCCAGCAGCAGAGTCCGCACATCGGGCGTCAAAAAAAATCGAAGCCGGAACGGAGCGTACTCTCGAACCTTGTAGGCAAGTGTGAAAGCAGCGGCGGTCAGAACAGCGTCCGCAAACCCGAACAGGATTTTCAGCTTGCGAGTCTGGCTGCGAAACATTTCACGTGGTGATCGCCCTCAGTATACTGCGACCGCTCTACCCCGGGCCGGTATAATCAAGGGGAAGCATGAACGACGCTCAGCTGTATTTTGCGCTTGGAGTACCCGTGTTCGCCGTTGTGATGAGCATAGTTGACACGCTCACGGGCAAGGTCGTCGAAATTGTCAATCGCCTGACCTGTGTCGAAGCGATGCTCGATCGTCACTGAATTTCGCCTCTGTTCTCCCAATTACGATAGACTCTCCACTGGAGCCTCGGTGTTCCTCTTCCGCACTCTTGCCGTCCTCGCAGCCCTGTCGATAACACCTTGGGTATCCGCCCAAAAGATCACCATCAACTACGCCAGCCGCACCGGAACCACCTGGCCTCTCTACATCGCGAAAGAAGCCGGCTATTTTCAAAAATACGGCCTCGACGTCGACATAGCCTTCGCCGTGCATCCCGCCGCCATAGCCATGGTCATCAGCGGCGAAGCCGTCATGACCAACTATCCGCTCGAGCAGGCCCTGCTCGCCGGATCCAACGGCGGATCTCTGATCATCCTCGGCAGTCCATTCAGAAAGAGCCTGTTCGCCCTGATGGCCAACAAAACCGTCGGCAGCGTCCGCGACCTCAGAGGCAAACGGATCGGCGTAAGCCAGATCGGCGACGCGCCCTACAACTACGCCGTAGGCCTCCTCGGAAAATTCGGCCTCACTCCACGCGATGTGCAATGGGTCCCCATCGGCACCGACGTCAACGGCCGCGCCGCCGCACTCATCGGAGACCGCGTGGACGCCACGATGATCACGGCGCCTGTCTATTTCAAGCTCGAGGAAAAAGGATACAAGAGCCTCGCCAACACCAGCGACTACGACGACATCTACGCACCCACCGTCTACTTGTTCAGGAAATCCACCATCGCGGCCAATCCCAAGCTCCCCGAGCTGCTTATTAAAGCCCACACCGAAGCCATCAAACGCTTCTACGAAGACAAGGATTTCGCGTTGAAGGCTTACGTGAAATACGCACCTGAGGACCTGACGGAGCTCGCCCGCGTCTACGACCGTTACGCCAAAGCCAACACCTTCGAACGCGTGCCTTACGTGATCGCTGCCTCCGTCCGGTACATGATCGATCACCCGGTCGACGACCAGTCGGCCGCCCGGATGAAGAGTTTCGATTTCAGGACGATAATCGATAACAGCACGGTGGATCGCCTGGTGCGCGAAGGCTTCTTCGAGAAGATCTTCGGCCCGGGGATCAAAGAAGAAGAAGACCGCAAGGCTAAACTGGCCTTCCGGTAGTGGGGCATTGTAGGGTGGGCAATCCTGCCCGCAGCCGCCTTTAAGGCGGCCGCCGCCTGGCGGAAAGGTGACTACACTAGAGGGAAAGATAAGGAGTTCAACGCCATGCCCAATCGTCGCCGATTCCTGAAAGGCGCTGCCGCCGGCGCCGCGGCGCTCGCAGCCGGAACCAAACCTGCCGCTGCACAGCAGCCCGCTAACCGCCGCGCCGTAACCGCCCCCTCCGCCAGCGCGCTCGCCGAAGAAACCGGCCCGGTCTCGCCCTCCGTTGAAGTGCTGACCGCGGACCGTCCCGGCTCCGACTTCATGGTGGACGTGCTGAAGTCCCTCGGCTTCGAGTACATCTGCGCCAACCCCGGATCGAGTTTCCGCGGTCTGCACGAATCCATCGTCAATTACGGCGGCAACAAAGCGCCCGAACTGATCACCTGCTGCCACGAAGAGCAATCCGTCGCCATGGCCGATGGCTACGCGAAGATCGAAGGCAAGCCGCTGGCTGTGATGGCCCACAGCACCGTCGGATTGCAGCACGCGTCCATGGCTATTTACAACGCGTACGCCGGCCGTTCCCCCGCCTACATCATTCTCGGCAACACCATCGACGCCACCGCGCGCCGCCCCGGGGTCGAGTGGTACCACAGCGCGCAGGATGCCGTGGCAATGGTTCGCGATTACTCCAAATGGGACGATCTGCCGATCTCGCTGCCTCACTTCGCCGAGTCGGCGATCCGCGCTTACCAGATCGCTCTGACTCCACCCTACGGCCCCGTCTTACTGGTAGCTGACAGCGATTTACAGGAAACGCCCGTCGCTCCGGATCTCAGGCTGCGCATCCCGAAATTAACCCTGTCATCCCCGCCCGCGGGAGATATGGCGGCTGTAAACGAAGTGGCGAAACTCCTCGTAGCGGCCGAGAACCCGGTCCTGCTGGCCGACCGCGCAGTGCGTACTGCGGACGGCATGAAGCTGCTTGTGGAACTAGCCGAGGTGCTCCAGGCGCCGGTGGTGGGCGGAAAATTCCCCTCTCATCATCCCCTGAACCAGGCCGGCGGCCGAGGGCTGATAGCAAACGCCGATGTGATCGTCGGCATGGAAGTTCCCGACCTCTGGGGCAGCATCAACACGGTCCGCGATCAGTTACACCGGTCCGTGCAGACCTTTGCCAAACCCGGCACGAAGGTTATAAGTATTTCGGCGGCGAACCTGGATATCAAGAGTAACTACCAATCCTTCCAGCGCTACCCCGAAACCGATATTTCCATCGCCGCGGACGCCGAAGCAACGTTACCGTACCTGATAGAAGCGTGCAGGCGCCTGATCACAGGCGACAGAAAGCGCGCGCTCGAAGAGCGTGGCAAAAAACTGGCCGCCGCTCATGAACAAGGTATGGAACGCGCGCGCGCCGAAGCCACCTACGGATGGGACTCAACTCCGATCAGCACCGCGCGCCTCTCCGCGGAAATCTGGGACGTGGTCCGCGACAAAGACTGGTCGCTCGTCGGAGGCGCTCCCTCGCGGCTTTGGAACGTCGACACGGTTTACCGCACGGCCGGAGGCGGCGGCGCGGCGGGGGTCGGCTACAGCGCGCCCGGCTCGGTAGGCGCGGCGCTGGCGAACCGGAAGTATGGCCGTTTCTCCGTTGCCATCCAGACCGACGGCGATCTCATGTACGCGCCCGGCGCCCTCTGGACCGCCGCACATCACCGCATTCCCCTGATGAGCGTGATGCACAACAACCGCGCCTATCACCAGGAGGTGATGCACATCCAGCGCATGGCGAACCGGCACCAGCGCGGCATCACGAACGCAGGCATAGGCACCACGATCACCGATCCCAACATCGACTATGCAACCATCGCGCGCGGCATGGGCGTCCATGGCGAAGGCCCGATCACCGATCCAAAAGATCTCGGACCCGCGCTGCGGCGAGCGATGGCCGTAGTCCTGCGAGGCGAACCGGCCTTGGTGGATGTGGTCACGCAGCCGAGATGAATCACATGCGCAAGCTCGTGTTACTGGCCCTGCCCGCCATCCTCGCGGCGCAAACCCCCAACGCGCAGAATGGCAAAAAGATCTTCGATGGCTACGGCTGTTACCAGTGTCACGACCACGACGGCCACGGCGGAGCAGGCGCGCGCCTCGCGCCGAACCCAATCCCGTTCCCGGCCTTCTCGAAATACGTTCGCCAGCCGACAGGTGAAATGCCGCCTTATACGAAAAAGGTCGTAACCGACCAGGAACTGCAGGACATCTACGCGTATCTCCAATCCATACCGCAGCCCACGCCCGCAAAAAATATTCCGATCCTGAACAAGTAATCCACCCACCATGTAGGGTGGGCAATCCTGCCCGCGGCCGCCTTACAGGCGGCCCCGCGGCTGGCTGTGGCACACTACAAATGCAGCCAGCATGACCATAGCCGAAAAAATTCTAGCCACCAAATCGGGGAAAGATTCACTCACGCCAGGCGAAATCGTCGAAGCCTGCCCCGACCTGGTCATGAGCCACACCGCCACCTGGCGCTCCGCCAGCGTAATGCAGAAGATCGGTGCCACCAAGCTCTACGACCCCGACCGCCTGGCAATTGTTCTCGACCACATTTCTCCCGCCAAGACCGAAAAATACGCCGCCGACCAGCAAACCTCCCGCAACTTCGCCCGCACAAACGGAGTGACGAAATTCTATGACGTAGAATCAGGGATCGCCCATTTGGTCCTCATGGAAGCAGGACACGTAGTCCCCGGCGATCTGATCGTAGGCACCGATTCCCACTGCACGATCTACGGCAGTCTGGGAGCGTTGGGGACCGGCATCGGCTACACCGAAGTCGCCTCCGTATGGATCACCGGCAAGCTCTGGCTGAAAGTGCCCGAAAGTATAAGGATCATCCTGAACGGCCGCTTTCCGGCAGGGGTCTACTCGAAAGACCTGATGCTCCACCTGATCGGAAAGCTGGGCGCCGATGGCTGTAACTATAAATCGGTCGAGTTCTATGGCGGATCGATTTCCGGCCTGAGCGTTTCCGAGCGGATGACGATGACCAATCTCGCCATGGAAATGGGCGTAAAGTGCGCGTTCTTCCCTCCCGACGAAAAAACAGCGGAATACCTGAAGGGCCGTTTGCAGGACCCGAGCCGGTATCGCCCTGAGCTCGCCATGGCCGATCCCGATGCCGTCTATGAGCGCGATATCGACGTCGACATCTCACAGCTGGAACCGATGGTCGCCTGTCCTCACGAAGTCGAGAACACCAAACCCATAGGTGAGGTGGTAGGAACGCATATCGACCAGGTGTTCCTCGGTTCCTGCGCCAACGCTAAATATGAGGACCTGGTGGTTGCCGCCGGAATCCTCAAAGGCCGTAAGATCGATCCGGGTGTCCGCATGATCATTACTCCCGGCTCGAAACAGATCATGCTCGAAGCTATGAATTCCGGCGTGTTGCAGACGTTGATCGAAAGCGGAGGGCTTGTGACAAACCCGGGCTGCGGCGCCTGCGCGGG
>Ga0070733_10001630_pt1 | contig 16525 bp, 13 predicted proteins | sample Coa_R1_9_FD_66450 | JGI IMG/M metagenome (GOLD analysis project Ga0070733, IMG submission 66450) | Surface soil microbial communities from Centralia Pennsylvania, which are recovering from an underground coalmine fire - Coalmine... | ecosystem: Environmental > Terrestrial > Soil > Unclassified ... | reverse complement strand
CAGATGTCGGAAATATTCCGAAGAATAGAATCGGTGATCAATCGCGAAAAAAGCAAGGTCCTGATCGTCGAGGAAAATCCAAAACACGCACAGGCATTAAGCTACTACCTGAGCAGCTTCCAGGTGCAGTCGTCCATCGCGAAATCCATACCTGAAAGTATTCAGGCCCTTCAGAAAGAAGAAGTGAACTGCGTGATCCTTGATATGGGATTGCCCGAATCAAGAAACTATGATAACCTGGAAAAAATCAAATCAACTCCGGGGTTTGAAAATATTCCCATTATTATTTTTACGGGGAAAAGTTTTTCAAGAACCGAAGAACAGCGAATAAAACAATATGCAGATTCCATAGTTCTCAAAACCGCCCATTCTTATCAGAGAATCCTCGATGAGGTTTCCCTGTTTTTACATATCATGGATCAGCAGCAGAAAACCAGGCCTGCTACAGGTCTTGAAAGACTGGGATCACTGGACGAAGTGCTAAAAAATAAAACAGTTTTACTGGCTGACGATGATGTACGGAATATTTTCTCCCTTACAAAAATTCTTGAGCAGCATAAGATGAAAATCATTCCGGCGATTGACGGTAAAGAAGCCCTGGAAAAAATGAATGTCAATCCGGAAATTAATATTGTTTTAATGGATATGATGATGCCGGAAATGGATGGATTTGAGAGTATTCGAAAAATCAGGCAAAACCCTGCCTTTAAGAACATTCCCATCATCGCGATCACGGCAAAAGCAATGACGGGCGACCGGGAGAAATGTATACAGGCGGGAGCCTCCGATTATATTTCAAAACCGGTCGATATGGATCAACTGATTTCACTGCTGCGCATATGGTTATATGAAAAATAAAAGGAATGTTCCTTCAGGATGAAGAATTACAGCTATTGCTGAATGACATGATTGACCGTTATGGCTATGATTTTACCGGTTATTCAGAGGCGTCCCTGAAAAGAAGGATTGAACATTTCATGATGAAAGACCGTATAACCAGTGTTCAGAAGCTTCGTTTACTGATTATCAAAAATCCAGATTATTTCAGACACCTGGTGGAAGAGATAACGGTGAATGTCACTGAGATGCTCCGCGACCCATTGTTCTATAAGACAATCCGGGAAGAAGTATTACCGGCGCTCTCTACTTATCCATTCATACGGATCTGGCATGCCGGGTGTTCCACCGGTGAAGAAGTTTATTCCATGGCGATACTGTTAAAAGAAGCCGGCATCCTGCACAAATCCCTGTTATACGCAACGGATATCAATCCATATGTGATCGAGAAGGCAAAGACCGGAATTTTCCCGGCCAGCCAGATGAGGAAGTATTCAGAAAATTATATTCAGTCCGGGGGAAATAATGATTTTTCCTCTTACTATTCTTCAAATTATAATTTGGCAAAATTCGATGAAAGCCTTTCAGAAAAAATGATTTTTGCAACACATAACCTGGTAGCAGACTCATCATTTAATGAATTTCAGCTCATACTCTGCAGGAATACGCTTATATATTTTAATAAAAAGCTTCAGGGACGGGTGCTGGAACTTTTCGACCACAGTCTGGATCTCCTGGGTTTTCTGGGACTGGGTACGAAAGAATCGCTGCGTTTTTCGGGGATAGAATCAAAATTCAAACAAATCATACCGGGGCAAAAAATATGGCGCAAGCAGAAATAAACAGAGGAAAACTGATTGTCATTGGCGGATCCTCCGGCAGTCTGCAGGTAATCCTATATCTTCTGGGTCGTCTTCCCAATAACTATCCGATACCCGTATTGTTAATTATACACCGGGCATATTCAATTGATTCCATGTTCCTGGACCTGCTGCTGTTAAAATCAAATATTATGGTACGTGAAGTAGAAGAAAAGGATAAAATTGCTCCTTCCTGTGTTTATCTGGCACCGGCTGACTATCACGTGCTGATTGAAAAAGATGAAACCTTTACATTGGACTATTCGGAAAAATTAAATTACAGCAGGCCCAGTATTGACGTGAGTTTTATATCTGCCGCTGAGGTCTACGGGAAAAACCTGACCGGTATTTTATTGTCTGGTGCCAATGAGGACGGAGCCGAGGGTTTAAGAGAAATCAAAGAAAAGGGAGGCCATACTATTATCCAGCATCCCGATGAGGCAATTGTCAATTATATGCCCCTGCAGGCGAGTTATAAATCCAGGATTGATGAAGTATTAAATACGGATGGAATTTCGCGTTATCTGATTTCGCTGATTCCGGCCTGACGATGAATGCTAATGGCTTTGGAAACGGTTGTTTCCAGTTCTTCAATTTCAAAAGGTTTTTGCAGATAAAATTCCGCGCCGGCTTCCATGGCCAGGTCTTCAACACGGTCGTTGGCACTGAAGAAAATAATGGGTATCGATTTTAATTCCGGATTATTTTTCAATATTTGTGTGGCCCTCACACCGCCGACATCCGGTATCCAGTTGTCCATTAAAATAACATTGGGAGAGAAAGACTTTACTTCATGAACAATATCGGTGCACTTATTTAATCCAATCACAACATAATTCTTCGTTTTCAAAACGATACTGCATACCTCGAGCAAATCAGTATCGTCATCAAATATCATAACTCGGCCTGGCATTCGTAAAATTTTAGGTTATTCCCGGGGACGCAAAAATAATAACAAATCACACATTTCTTACCTTTGTTGACCATAATCAATACCCAATAAATGCACGGAATGAAAAGAACGGTTTTCCTGATAAACATGGCTCTTTGTTATTTTTCTGCTTCCAATGCACAAACCTCCTATCGCTCCGCCATCGGGCTGAGAATCGGTACCGGCTATTATGACTTATTTTCCGCCTCCTATAAGACGTTTATATCTGAAAGCGCCAGTGCCATTGAGCTCAATTTTGGTGTAAAGCCGGCCAACGATTATCATACCGGTTGCTGCGTACTGGAAGATAATTCCAATACCATGATCTCTTTTTCAGCTTCTTACCAATATCATGTGCCCATTGTGGCCCTGCCGGGGCTCCAGTGGTTTATAGGAGGGGGGCTTGCACTGACCAATACTTTTTCTGACAACAGCAGCTATCGCGGGGTTGGTTTAGGCGTTTTTCCGACGGGCGGTGCAGATTATAAGTTTGCAAAGATTCCGCTCGACGTATCGGTGGATATCAGGCCCACTTTCAGGGTGGCCTCTCCCGCTTATTATAACTATGAAAATTTTTATTTTCCCGACTTCGGATTTTCCGGTCGATATACTTTTTAAGCGTAAAGCTTAAAGCGCAAAGCTTAAAGCCACCGTCAACCAAAACCAATTAACCATTAACAATTTACAATTAACAATTAGTCAGGACCCGTTTGAAAGATTAAAAGTCTGCATATTGGTGCCTACTTACAACAATGCGAAGACCCTGGCTCCGTTACTGGAGAACCTGCAGCAATTGAATGCATACATCATTGTAGTGAATGATGGGTCTACTGATGAAACTCAAAATATAATTGACCGGTTTACAGGAATACATTCCATATCATATTCACCAAATAAAGGGAAGGGCCTCGCGCTCAGGCGAGGATTCAGTGCCGCTGTGAGTCTGGGGTATCAGTATGCTATTTCGATCGATTCAGACGGCCAGCATTTTGTTAAAGACATTCCCGCATTTCTCGAAAGCCTGGAAAAAAATCCCGGAGCACTGATCATCGGCGCACGTAATATGGAGCAGTCCTCTGTGCCGGGGAAAAGTAGTTTCGGTCACAGTTTCTCCAATTTCTGGTACAGAGTGGAAACAGGCATCAGATTACCGGATACGCAATCGGGATTTCGCCTTTATCCGGTACAGCGGTTGAATTCAATGACCTTTATAACACGTCGTTTTGAATTTGAAATCGAAGTAATCGTACGCGCCGCATGGCGTGGTATTCCGGTAACTTCCGTGCCGGTTTCTGTTTATTACGCGCCTCCGGGTGAAAGGGTTTCACATTTCAGGCCCTTTGCAGACTTCACCAGGATCAGCATACTGAATACAATTCTGGTTTTCATCAGTTTTCTTTATATCAAACCGAGAGACTTGTTAAGAAGGCTTTTCCTGAAACAAAAATGGAAAGAGGTATTTATTGATGAACTTTTTGATCCGTCCCAGAGCCATGGCAGAAAATCCGTTTCTGTAGCATTTGGTATTTTTATGGGGATATTACCCATCTGGGGTTTTCAGTTGGTGGCAGCTATATTTCTTGCTGTTTTGTTAAGGCTTAATAAAGGATTGGTGATTGTATTTGCAAATATCAGCATACCGCCCATGATCCCTCTGATCATATATACCAGTTACAAATTTGGAGCATTTTGGATGCCTTCAAACGCCCATGTAATTTCCATGACGAAAACACTGAGTTTATCAGCGGTCCGTTATAACTTCAGGCAATACCTGGCCGGCAGTATCAGCCTGGCGATAACAGCCGGTTTGATCTCCGGATTGATTACATATCTTTTACTCCAATTATTCGGCAAAAAAAAGCAGGCAGTCGTTTAACAATGGCGAACCTATTTCTTAATATCTATTCATATTTCGCATCTCACCGGAGAGTATTTTTCACGGTATTCATTACTTTATTTGTTATAACCGGTTTTTTTTCCCTGAAAATAAAGCCGGAAGAAGATATTTCTAAAATTTTACCCAAAGACAGGCAAACTGAAAAGCTGAATCAGATTCTGCAGAATGCGCGCTTTGCAGATAAGCTGGTGGTCATGGTCTCTATGAAAGACAGTTCACATATTTCACCTGAAACACAAGCTGCTTTTTCAGATTCATTTTCTGCCAGTCTCCGGAATCAATATCCCCAATTGATCCATTCTGTTGATGAACAGATCGGTGACAGCCTGGCTCCGCAACTGATACAGGTCGTAACGGATCATCTGCCGGTATTTCTGGAACCCAATGATTATGCATTTATTGACAGCCTGGGAGATCCCGGAAAACTGAAGGAAATATTGTTGAAAGACCTCCGGACACTTTCATCACCGGCCGGATTTGTAATGAAATCATTTATTACACGGGATCCGGTGGGTATAGGAACTCCTGCATTCAGAAAGATCAGGCAGTTGCAGTACGATGAAAATTTTGATTTGTATGACGGACACATCACCAGCCGGGATGGTCGTTACATGTTACTATTTATCAGTCCGGCTTTCCCCGCAGATAATACCGGTATGAACGGGCAGTTGCTGAATGGCATGGATCAGATTATTTCCAGACTCCAGTCAAATGGATTTGACATGATTCAGGCCAGTTATTTTGGAGGAGTGGCCGTTGCCGCCGGAAATGCAATGCAGCTCAGAAAAGATTCGATCCTGACCCTGAGCATTACGACTTTATTTTTGATTTTATTTATCAGCTGGTATTTTAAAACAAAAAGAGCGCCCTTCCTTATCCTTTTGCCAGTCGTGCAGGGCGCGTTGTTTGCTCTTTCCATTATCTACTGGATCAAGGGAACCATCTCGGTAATTGCCCTGGCAGCAGGATCCATCGTATTGGGTATCGCGATTAACTATTCTCTTCATGTGTATAACCATTTCCGCCACCGCCGGGACATGCGACTGGTATTGCAGGACCTGACATTCCCGCTAACTATTGGTGGATTTACAACCATTGGTGGATTTCTCTGTCTGCAATTTGTCCGGTCGGAAATTCTGAAGGATCTCGGTCTGTTCGCGGCTTTCAGCCTCATAGGAGCATCCCTGAGTTCTCTTATATTATTGCCCCAGCTGATCCCCGCGCCGAATACGAAACAGGCAGAAAATGCAAAAAGAGGAGGCGAATCCTGGATTCTCCGTATAGCAGATTATCATCCTGAAAAAAACAAATGGCTGATAGGTGTCATTTTAATTTTAACAACCGTGTTTGCTTTTTTTGTAAACAGGGTGGGGTTCGACCAGGATGTGATGCATATGAACTATATGTCCGGAGATTTGAAAAAGAGTGAATCTATGCTGGATAAAATCAATGCCTACAGCCTGCGTTCTGTATACGTGGTAACTGACGGCAAAGACCTGGAATCCGCGTTGAAACGACAGGAATCTGTGAATGCCGAAATTATAGAGCTTCAGAAAAAAAACATTATAAAAAAATATACCGGTGTATTCCAGTTGCTCCTGTCAGACTCCCTTCAAAAGGAAAGAATAAATCAATGGAATAAATATTGGACTGAAGGAAGAAAAACTTCTCTTTTAGAAAATTTAAAAAAAACAGGAGCAGAAATTGGCTTCAGCGTATCCGCCTTTGATCCGTTTAGCCGGTTGCTAAACAGGAATTACCTAACCCTCAATTCTTCAGAAATAAATGATCTGAGAACCGGATTCGCGAATGACTATATCATTGAAAAACCAGGAAATATTTCTCTGATCAGCCTGCTGAAAGTGGAGCCGGAAGATAAAAAGACAGTCTACCAGGCATTTTCAACGGCTCCGGATATAACAGTGATTGACAAACAATATCTCACTTCCAAACTGCTCGATATCGTAACGGCAGATTTCAACCAGATCGGCTGGACGGTTTCATTACTCGTATTTTTTGTGTTGTTACTTACTTATGGCCGGATAGAACTTGCCCTGGTATCTTTTATTCCGATGGTGATTGCATTTGTCTGGATCCTAGGGATTATGGGGCTCGCAGGATTTCAATTCAATATTGTAAATATCATTTTGTCGGCGCTCATTTTCGGTTTAGGGGACGACTATAGTCTCTTCATCATGGATGGCCTGCTGCAGGAATATAAAACCGGGAAAAAAAACCTGTCCAGTTATAAATCTTCCATCGTGCTGTCAGCCATAACGACACTGGCGGGCCTGGGGGTTTTGATATTTGCACGGCACCCGGCACTGCGTTCGATTGCGCTCATTTCCATTACCGGCATATTAAGTGTCGTTTTAATTGCGCAGGTACTGATTCCCTTTTTATTTGACTTCCTGATCCGGAACCGGATCAAAAAGAAGCTCTTCCCGTGGACAGCTTCCGGATTGATCAAGTCCGTTTTTTCCCTGAGTTATTTCGCCATCGGAAGCTGGCTGGTTACCCTTCTCGGGTTTATTATTTTGAAATTAAATCCATTTTCCGGTAGACGTACACGTTATTTTTACCATTGGGTGCTGTCGCATTATACCTGGTCAGTAATATATATCATGGGGAATGTGCATAAGAAAATCATCAATCCCCAAAATGAAGATTTCTCAAGACCCTGCGTCATGATTGCCAACCATCAGTCGTTCCTGGATATACTTGTGATGACCATGCTTCATCCAAAGGTCATCTTATTAACAAATAACTGGGTTTGGAATTCTCCCGTGTTTGGCCAGTTAGTCAGAATGGCAGGATACTATCCGGTTGCAAGGGGTATAGAAAACAGTATCGATTATGTGGAATCGCAGGTGAAAGCCGGATATTCGATTGCCGTGTTCCCTGAAGGAACCAGATCTGCCGACGAACAGATCAGAAGGTTTCATAAAGGCGCTTTTTTTATTGCCGAAAAACTGGATCTGGATATATTGCCCATTTTGATTCATGGAACCGGTTATACGATGTCCAAGAGTGATTTTCTGCTAAAGGACGGTTTTATTACTATTAAATATCTGCCCAGAATAAAATCCGGCGATCTTTTTTTTGGCGTGGACTATACAGAAAGAGCAAAATATCTGGGGAAATATTTCAGACAGCAGTATGAAAAACTAAAAGAGGAATTGGAACAGCCGCGTTTCTTCAGGGAGCTGCTGATCTATAATTATATTTATAAAGGGCCGGTACTGGAATGGTATCTGAGGGTAAAAATACGCCTGGAGAAAAACTACCAGGTATTTCATGACCTACTTCCAAAACAGGGACGAATACTGGATATCGGCTGTGGTTATGGTTTTATTAGTTATATGCTTCAATTCGCGGCCCCTGCGAGAGATGTGATCGGATATGACTATGATGAGGAAAAAATAGCCGTTGCCGAACACTGTTTCAGCCGGAATACAAATATTCATTTTGTTGCGAAGGATGTGAATGACCTTCAGATTTCCTCCGCAGATGCGATTATTCTATCGGATACGCTGCACTATCTTCAGCCCCGTCAGCAGGAGATATTGATCCGTAAATGCATGAATGCCTTACGTCCGGGTGGTACGATGATCATTCGCGATGGCGACCGGGATCTAAACGAGAGACATGAACGTACAAAATGGACTGAATTTTTTTCCACCCGCTTCTTTGCATTCAATAAAACCTCCGGGTATCCGCTGCAATTCTTATCCGGTCATATCATAAAGGAACTGGCTGCCAGTCAACATATGGATTGCCGGGACGTGAATGATTCCAATTTTACGTCCAACCGTCTTTTTGTTATCACCCATCAGGTAAATGCCTATGAAAAAGTTTGACATCCTGATTATCGGAACCGGAATGGGCGGACTCGTATGTGGTAATATACTCACGAAGCAGGGCTATACCGTATGTATGGTTGAAAAGAATAAACAACTCGGCGGTTGCCTGCAGATATATGTGCGTAACAGGGTCATTTTCGATTCCGGTGTCCATTACATCGGTGGATTGGATAAGGGACAAAATCTTTACCAGATTTTCAAATGGCTCGGCCTGATGGACGAGCTTAAGCTGGAAAAAATGGATCCGGATTTCGACCGGATCATCCTTGACAACGATCAGAAAGAATACCGGTTCATGCAGGGTTATGATGCATTTGTAAAGGAAATGATTCGTGCATTTCCTTTTGAAGAAAAAGCGATTCGAAAGTACACTCAAACCATACAGGAAATTTGCAACCGATTTCCATTATATCGTTTGCACCTGCAGGAGAATGGAGAGAAGCAGGAGTCCATGGGGATCTCCGCTAAAAAATTTATCGAATCCATAACGGATGATAAAAAACTTCAGGCTGTACTGGCCGGGAATAATATGTTATATGCCGGCAGCGGTGAGGCAACGCCCTTCTATATTCACGCGCTAACTGTTAACAGCTATATCGAAAGTGCCTGGCGTTGTCTTGACGGAGGCTCACAGATTTCAAAAATACTAGCCCGGAAAATTTCAAAATCCGGCGGCCAGATTATCAAAAACACGGAAGTTAAAAAACTGAATGTAGAGGAGGGTATGGTCAAAACCGCAGAACTCAGTGACGGATCTCTGATACAAGCCGATTATTTTGTTTCGAATACCACACCAGCCAATACCTACCGCATGACGGCAAGCAATCTGATCCGGCCCGTTACCCGGAAAAGAATAGAAGCCATGCCCACGACAGTATCTTCATTTATCTTAAACATTGTATTTAAAAAAGATCGTTTCCCCTATATAAAACACAATTATTACTATCAGAAAACAGGATCTGTCTGGGCGATGGACAATTATACAGAGAATGACTGGCCATTGGGATATGCGATATACTGTTCGCCTTCTGTCAATAAGGAATTTGCCCGGGGTATCACTATTTTTGCCTATATGCGGTATGATGAAGTGCGACCATGGGAAAACAGTTTTAACACCGTTTCCTCAAAGCAAAACAGGGGAACGGATTATGAAGCGTTTAAGAATAAAAAAACGGAACAATTACTGAACCGGGTGGAAGAAAAATTCCCTGGTTTAAGAAAATCCATATTACATACATATACATCAACGCCGCTCACCTTCCGTGATTATATAGGAAATGAAGATGGCAATTTATATGGTACCGCGAAAGACTACCGTAACCCGGTGGGCACCCTCATTTCACCGAAAACGCGGATACCAAACCTTTTTCTCACGGGACAATACCTGAACCTGCACGGAATTCTCGGAACAGCCATCAGTGGTCTGATTACTTCCATCGCATTAACGGGTAAGGATGATTTCATTGAAAAAATTAGAAATGCCTGAGACAAAGAAAAAAAGAAGCCTGTTCGCCCGGATACTCGCCGTATTTGTACTATTCATTCTTTCGGGCATTGTGTATGTCTTAATCGTCTCGAGGACCAGCCCTCCGAAAATTTTGGATAAAACGGCATTGAACTGGCAGCGTGCAGAACCCAGTCCAGGATTCTATACGATAAAAAAAAACTGGTTCAGGAAAAGCAAATCCGGATTGTATGAACAATATGTGGAAGGACAGCCCTTTGACCGTGGTATCGTGAATGGGAAATTATCAAAAGAGCTGATCCAATTGCAGGAAGACTACTTTAATGACCAGATCAATAAAATGGTGCCCTCCAAATTTTACCGTCATTTTTTAAAATATGTGATAGGCTGGTTTAACCGCGACCTGGATAAATATGTATCGGAGGAAGATAAAGAAGAGATATATGGCATATCCTTGTCAGCTTCTGACAAGTATGATTATATCGGGAATAACTATCAACGCATTCTCAATTACCACGCGGCGCATGATATTGGCCACGCATTGCAAAACCTTGCCCTTGTAGGCTGCACGTCCTTTGGCACCTGGGGATCCCGGTCAGCAGACAGTACGATGATTATCGGAAGGAATTTTGATTTCTATGTGGGAGACCATTTCTCAGAGAACAAAATTGTTTCATTTGAGAAACCGGCAGACGGATTCAAATTTATGTATGTTACCTGGGGAGGATTTATCGGCGTGGTATCCGGAATGAACGAAAAAGGCCTTACCGTTACCATCAATGCGGCGAAATCTGATGTGCCCTCCGGTGCGGCCACACCGGTATCGCTGGTTGCGCGTGAGATACTGCAATATGCAGGTAATATCAGCGGCGCCCTGGCGATTGCGAAAAAAAGAAAAATGTTTGTTTCAGAATCTTTCCTGGTCGGTTCCGCAGAAGATAATAAGGCGGTTATTATTGAAAAAACGCCCGATTCCATTGGAATATATGATCCGGGGGGCGATGAAATCATATGTGCAAACCACTTTCAAAGTAAGCAATTGGGCAGGCTTAGGTCGAATCAAATACAGATCCGGGAATCAGCTTCTGACTATCGTTATCACCGGATGCAGGAATTGCTGGCGGCCGACAAAAAAAACACCGTTCAGGCAACAGTTAAAATTTTAAGGGACCGTGCCGGTTTGGAGAATTCGGATATCGGGATGGGCAATGAAAAAGCAGTGAATCAGATGATCGCGCATCATTCCATTATTTTTGAACCACAGAAAAAGCGCGTCTGGGTTTCAACGGGCCCCTGGCAATTGGGTGAGTTTGTCTGTTACGACCTGGAAAAGGTATTTTCGATGAATGGGATGACGGTGGACAGGGAAATCATGGACAGTTCACTGAATCTGCCAGCGGACAGTTTTCTGCTGACTGATCAGTTTCAGCTTTTTTTAAAATACCGAAGGTATAAGAAAGACATACTGGAAGGAAATGAAATAAATCCTGACAGCCTGATTGCAACCAATCCAAATTATTATCAGGCCTTTCAGCTGGCAGGAAATGAAATGTTTAAAGAAAAAAATTATGAAAAAGCTATTTACTATTACCGGCAGGCACTTTCGAAAGAGATAGCCACGAAGGCTGAGGAGAATGACATTAAAGATCGGATCAGCGCTTGTGAAAAAAGCTTAAAGCGTAAAGCATAAAGCGCAAAGCTGCATTGAAGCTTAAAGCGTAAAGCATAAAGCACAAAGCTGCTTAGAAGCTTAAAGCAAAAAAGAGAAAAGCATTCTTAAAATGATTTACAATTATTAATAAAGATTATTTATCATTGGATGATTAACAATATGACAAAAGTGTATCTGGCTTTACGCTTTACGCTTTGCGCTTTACGCTCAAAAGGATGATTATCGGAACCGGCATAGATATAATAGAAGTAGAACGCGTTGCCTTTCGCGTGGGTAGAGACAACGGGTTTAAGGAATTTGTTTTTTCAAAAGATGAAATGAGCTATTGCGATGCAAAGACATCACCCTTTGAACACTATGCAGCCCGGTTTGCGGCCAAAGAAGCATTTCTGAAAGCCCTGGGCAGGGGATGGGATAGCGGTCTGCAATGGAATGAAATTGAAATTGTAAATGAAACGAACGGGAAACCTTCAATTCGAGTCACCGGCATGACCGAGAAAATGCTGGCGCCCGTTGGAATCCGTATAATCCACGTTTCCCTTTCTCATTTAAAATCCATGGCAACCGCCATCGTTATTCTGGAATCATGAATCATTCTCCCCATACAAAATTTATACAAAAGAAAGAGATCCGGGAAATCCAGGAGAATAAACTGCAGGAAATTCTTTCTTACCTGAAATCGAATTCGCCCTATTATCAAAGGATTTTTAAAAAGGAACAAATTGATATTCGCCGGATCCAAAAGCTGGGAGACCTCGGGTTATTACCAACAACCTGCAAGGAAGACCTTCAGTTATTCAATGAGGAATTTCTTTGTGTGCCCAGAACTTCGGTGATTGAATATACATCCACATCGGGAACGCTGGGTGCACCGGTTACCATTGCTTTAACGGAAAAAGATTTACAAAGGCTTGCTTACAATGAATTCAAATCGTTCAGTTGTGCAGGAGGTAAACCGGAAGATGTCTATCAACTCATGCTTACGCTGGACCGGCAATTTATGGCTGGTATGGCTTATTACTCAGGTATACGCAAACTGGGCGCAGGCATTATCAGGGTAGGGCCGGGTGTTCCTTCTCTTCAATGGGAGACCATATTCAGACTGAAACCAACTGTACTGGTTGCCGTGCCTTCTTTTATTTTGAAACTGATTCAATGGGCAGATGAGCATCAGATCGACATGGTTGCGTCAACTGTAAAAAAAGCCGTTTGTATAGGTGAAAATATCCGTCAGCCGGATTTCTCCTTAAACCTGCTCGGGAAAAAAATAACGGACGCCTGGAATATTAAATTATTCTCCACCTACGCTTCCACAGAAATGCAAACTGCATTTACAGAATGTGAAGCCGGCCGGGGCGGTCATCATCAGCCGGATCTTGTGATAGTAGAATTGTTGAACGAGCAGGATATGCCGGTAATTCCGGGCGAAGCAGGTGAAGTGACCATTACCACACTGGGTGTGGAGGGTATGCCCTTGCTGAGATATAAAACGGGTGATTTATGTATTGCCCATGAAGAAATCTGCAGTTGCGGACGCCATTCAATGCGGTTATCGCCTGTGATTGGCAGAAAAAAACAAATGATAAAATTTAAGGGTACGACGCTTTTTGCTCCGGCTCTTTTTGATCTGTTGGCCGGCATGGAAGACATATCAGATTTTGTGGCGGAAGTATATTCAAATGAAATTGGAACCGACGAAGTTTTGCTGCATCTGCTTCCGTTGAAATATTCGGAAGAATCCGATCACCGCATCCGTGCATATTTGCAGGCAAAACTCCGCGTGACTCCACAGATAAGATATGAAAACGCGGAAACGATTCAACAACTGCAGTTTCCGGGGGCAGGGAGAAAGCCTGTTAAGTTTATTGATAAGAGGAATCTTAGTTAACGGTTGGCGATTGGCAGTATCTGATGAGCATCGAGCCTGCGTGATTGGCATGAAATTCTTCTATTGAAATTTAGAGACCTTTATTATGAAATACTTTTTACTCGATATCATCCTGATCAGTTTTACAGGGTCAACGATGGCATCACCCCTGTCCATTATCGCAGCACCACGATCATCGGTCATCAGTCAACGGTCAACGATTATTTTGTCAGCGGCCAGCCACCTGATGTCAACCACCAACGACCAACCGCCCGCAGATCTTGATCGTGCAGCTTATTACAAGGCCATAAAATCAGATAGCAAGGAGCTTGTCGATGCGCAGATTTCAGAACTGAATTCAGCGCCTGCTAATGTTAAAAATGCGTTTCTGGGAGCTATGATCATGCGAAAAGCGGGAATCGGGGGTAACCCGGCATCGAAATTGAAACTGTTCAAGCAGGGACACAGATTGCTGGAAGACGCTATCGTCAAAGACCCGAATAACGCAGAATTCCGCTTTTTAAGGCTCATAATACAGGAAAATTCACCTGGTATACTGGGATATAAAAGCGACGAACAGAAGGACAGCGAATTCATCCGGAAATCATATCAGTCCCTGCCTGAAGAGCTACAGAAAACCATAGCTGAATACAACAAAAAATCAAAGGTTTTAAAGCTGCAGGTTTCATAACTTCGAACCTACAATGGGCAAAAAAGTTTTAGCCGTATTTTATTCGCAGTCAGGCCAATTAGAACAGATTATAGATCAATTTACCCTGCCACTCACGGAGGCGGGGGCAAGCGTGGAGAAACTTCGTATTTTTCCTGCGCAGGCATATCCCTTCCCTTGGACCGGGAAATCCTTTTTCAGCGTAATGCCGGACTGCGTAAACCAGGTTCCGGGTCAGTTACAGCCATTCAGCTTTCAGGAGAGCCGGTACGACCTGATTATCCTCGGTTACCAGGCATGGTTTCTTTCTCCCAGTATACCTTCCAACACGCTGATGTTTGATCCACGGTTCAGAGAAATCGCAAAAAATACGCCCGTCATCACGATAACCGGCGCGAGAAATATGTGGCTTAGTGCGATGGAAAAAATAAAACCTGTATTAAAGTCAATGGATGCCAGGCTGGTTGGTAATATGGCACTTGTGGACCGGCACCATAATTTCGTAAGTTTTGTGACCATCTTTCACTGGATGTTCAAAGCGAAGAAAGACCGTTTTCTGAATATCTTTCCCGTTCCAGGCGTATCGGAAGCCGATATCCAGAATACAAAAAATTATGGGACGGCCGCGATTCCTTATCTTGAAAAATCGGACTGGCAGGGATTTCAGGAGGAAATGGTCAAAGCGGGCGCCGTACCTGTGAAATATAATTTGATGTTCATTGAAAGTAAGGCGCGCAAGATTTTTAAAGTGTGGGCGGGCATCATTTCCAAACGCAAAAAAAGAGATGCCTGGCTTGTTGCATTCAAATATTATCTTTTAATTGCGCTATTTATAGCCGCCCCCATTATCCTGACAGTGGATGCGATTTTATTCAAACCTTTTCTTTCCGGGCGCATAAAAAGGCAAAAACAATATTATTCAGGTGTGAATTAATCCGGTAATGCAGATGGAGTTCAAAGATGTATATATTACAAAAACAGCAACTTATTTCCCCAACGAACCAATTTCCAATGACGAAATGGAAGAGTTCCTTGGCCTCATAAATCAAAGCCCCTCTAAATCAAAACGTATTGTTTTGCGCAATAACGGGATCAAAAACCGCTTTTATGCACTGGACAAACAGGGGAAATCCACACATACGAATGCAGAAATGACCGCACAGGCTATCCGCACCATGCTGGATAATGATCCTGAAAAGATAAAAGAGATTGACCTGCTCGTCTGCGGTACTTCATCCCCTGATCAGATAATGCCCTCTCATGCCGTTATGGTGCATGGGGAGTTACCTGAGGCGGAATCTATTGAAGTGGTTTCACCATCAGGTGTATGCTGCGCCGGCATGCATGCACTGAAATATGCTTATATGTCGGTAAAAACGGGCGATGCACATCATGCGGTGGCAACCGGATCTGAGCGATTTTCATCTTCACTTAAATCACAGATATTCGAAGAGGAAGCAAAGAAACTCAGTGAATTAGAAGAAAACCCCTACATAGGATTTGAAAAAGAATTTTTACGTTGGATGTTGTCCGACGGTGCTTCCTGCTTTTTGTTGTCAGACAAGAAAAATGAAACCGGTTTCAGTTTAAAAATTGAATGGATTGAAGGTGTTTCCTATGCCAATATTAAAGAGGTTTGCATGTATATGGGAGGTGAGAAGCTTGAGAACGGGAAAATGAAGAGTTATCTCGATTATACTCCGGAAGAAGTGCAGGCCAGGTCGATCATGAGTATAAAACAGGATGTAAAACTGCTGAGCGAAAATATCGTACCTCTCGGGGGAATTATGCTTTCGAAACTTTTCAAAGAAAAAGGGCTGGATCCGGCCGATGTGGATTATTTTCTTCCGCATATGTCAAGCGATTTCTTTCGCACCAAGATATTTGACCAGTTGAATAAAAACGAAACTCCGATTCCTTATGAGAAGTGGGTAATCAATCTGAGCAGTTTGGGAAATGTAGGTGCCGCTTCCGTTTACTTCATGGTAGATGAAGTGTTTAAAAGTGATAAACTGAAAGTCGGACAAAAGGTTTTGTTACTCGTTCCTGAAAGCTCCCGTTTCTCATATATGTATGCGTTGCTCACGGTCTGTTAGCAGGATGCAGGAAGCAGGAAGCTTGAGGCAGGAGGCAAAGTTTCAAGCGTGGCATCACGCCTCCAGCCTCAAGCAAAAAACAAATGAAAAAAGAAGAACTACCACAAGACCTCGGCGCCCTCGGGAAAATTACCGGTGAAGTCTGCTATGTAGTTGATGAATCCGGAAAATATACAACGGTACTCAGCAATGGATGGGAAGTAAAATCCTCCGCACTGGAGGTGGCCTGGAAGGATGTGGAACAGCGCATCCAGGAAGCGCACAAAAAGGTGATAAATAAAGAAGCAAGCCCCATTTTATTTTTTATGGAACTGCGCGTGATGGACATCCCCATTGTGGCCGCGTATACAGGTTTTTGGAAATGGCA
>Ga0070733_10001629_pt1 | contig 16530 bp, 21 predicted proteins | sample Coa_R1_9_FD_66450 | JGI IMG/M metagenome (GOLD analysis project Ga0070733, IMG submission 66450) | Surface soil microbial communities from Centralia Pennsylvania, which are recovering from an underground coalmine fire - Coalmine... | ecosystem: Environmental > Terrestrial > Soil > Unclassified ... | reverse complement strand
GGGGATCACAAATAATGTCGTCTGGCCGCTGACGTCGCTCAATGTGTTCGAAGGTCCCGCCGAATCATTCTTTTTCCGCGACCGACTGACAACGGCGACGTGCGGCGGCTACCCAAAATTCGACCGGCCACATCTGCTGGAAGTAGTCCCGTACCGATCTCCCTACGAGGAAATGGTCCCTATTATACTGCGAGCGACAAATGGGTTGCATATACATATCGGTAAGTTGATGCCGGAGATGGAAGCGAGAATATCCGCAGCCATGTCCTCTGCCGGCATCCCATTGAGCCGCTTTATGAATATTCCGTTCGTCCCTAACCTGGCGAAAGCTCTTCGAGAAATGAAGGTTGACGTCTATGTGGCATCTTTTCCCTGGGGCGGCGGACGCGCCTCTATGGAGGCGATGGCCGCAGGCTTGCCAATAATTGTTCACTCCAACTACCGCAGCATTTTTTTTACCGACGAGAACGAAGTTTACCCCGGAGCAATGATTTGGCGCTCGCCGGCGGAGTTGCGCTCGCATCTCGGGTCGTTGACGGAAGCGAATCTCCAACGACATGCCGCATCCTCGTTCGACTTCTTTGCCCGACATCATCGACCGGAGTGCCTTGTCGATACGGTATCCCGCACTTTGGCGAACCAAGAAGTCCCCATTCCGTCGCGCCCGCATTACGCCCCCGACGCGTTGCAGACGTTCCTCGATGAACTGGCAATTGCTCCATCCGACTCCTTATGAGCACAATGTGAGCTTGTCCTTTTAGTGAAACGGGGGTTTGACGGAGTCCCGACGGCATCGTGTACCCACTTGGTGATGCTGCACAACCAAGCCACAGCGAAGGGGATCCATTGAAAAAGGCCACGACCATTGAGATTGACTTCACGAAGCGAGTCTTCCAGGTCGGTGCGGTGCCGGAGGAGGGCCGGCCGGTGTTGAGCAAGAAGATCTCGTGAGCGCAGATGCTGGGTTTTTCTGGCCAAGCAGCCGCCCGGCCATCGTGGCGATGAAAGCGTTCGACACGGCGCACGTTTTGGAACTGGCCATCGGCGGTCTCGCGCACGCCGTGCGGATTGCTCCACCGATTTAAGTCAAGCCGATGGTGCGGAGGCATCGGCCGAAGAACGACGCCGCCGACGCCGAGGCAGACTCAAGGCCAACAATGCGCTTTGTAACGTTTGGCGAAGCCCAGTCGTAGGAAATTAACATAATTCGGCAGTGCCATGTAACCGTCCGGCATAGGCCGCAGGGGCTGGCGCTCGGGGCCGAGATCAGCACTCCTCGCGCGGCTTTGTTTCCCGGTGGATCTTGATCAGCTCGACGAGGCTGTCGACGCCGTCGTCGGTGAAGGCCATGACGTTTTCGTCGCCGAGGCTCAGGACCCAGATGAGGCCGTCCTCGGGCTCCATTTCGATAGCGACGTCGAAGAGGAAGTCGACGTCCTCGCCGAGGTCTTTGGCGACGCAGTCGACAATCCTGACGCGGAGACCTTGTTTACATGCATGGGTCAGGCCGCGAGCGCCGCGATGGCCTGAGGCCGCGGCCGCCAGTTCCAGGGCAGCAGTTCGTCGAGCCGATGCGCGGGATGGCCGGCGATGCGTCAGAGGACGTCGGCGAGCCACGCCTGCGGATCGACACCGTTCATCTTCGCAGTGACGATGAGGCTGTACATGTCGGCGGCGCGCCGGCCTCCGCGATCGGATCCGCAGAATAGCCACGATTTCCCCCCGAGCGCCGCACAGCGCAGCCCGCGCTCAGCGGCATTGTTGGACATGCACACGCGCCCGTCGTCGAGGAACAGCGTGAGGGCCGGCCAGCGGTTGAGCATGTACTGGATCGCCTTCACCAGGTCGTGCCCGCGCGACAGCCTCGCCGCCTGCTCGCGCATGTAGGTCATGAGATCGTCGACCAGGGGCCGGCTTTCGGCGCGGCGGACCGCCAGGCGCTGTTCGGGGCTCCTGCCGTTGATCGACCGCTCGATCGCAAACAGCGCGTCGATGCGGCGCACCACCTCGATGGCGATCGGCGCCAGCGGCATCTCGCTCTTTCCGACGGCCTTGCGGCGTGCGTTCTCCTCAAGTCGGCCAGGACGAAGAACTTGCGACCGCGCATGCGCCAGCACGCCGCCTCCCGGATCGGGCCGGGCTTGCGGTCCGCGAAATAGAGCTTGTTGTAGCCGTCGTAGGCATCCGCCTGCAGGATGCCGGCGTAGCCAATGAGATGCGCCTGCGGATGCTCGCCGCGCCGGTCGCGCGAGTAATGGAAGATCGCGGCCGGTGGCCCGGCGCCGCCGAACGGCTCATCGTCGCGGACGTAGATCCAGAGCCGGCCGGTGTCGGTCTTGCCTTTGGCCAGCACCGGAACGGTCGTGTCGTCGCCGTGCAGGCGCTCGGCGGCCATGACATGGGCCTCGACCAGGCGCCGAAGCGGATCGAGCGCCGTCGAGACCGCGCCCGCCGCGTCGGCCATGGTGGAGAGCGCGATCGGGGCGCCCTCGAGCGCGTAGCGCTCGGCCTGCCGGTTCAGCGGCTGGCGCTGACTGAACTTCTCGAACACGATCATCGCCAGCAGGCTCGGGCCCGCCCAGGCTCTCGGGATCGCGTGGAACGGCGCCGGCGCCCGGCTGATCTTCTCGCAGTCCCGGCAGGAGAACTTCTCCCGCACCGTCTCGATCACCTTCCACCGCCGGGGCGTCGTCTCGAGCGTCTGCGTCACGTCCTCGCCGAGCTTGCGCAGGCGGTTGCCGCCACAGCACGCGCAAGCCGTCGGCGGATCGATCACCACCCGTTCGCGCGGCAGATGATCGGGAACGTGTCTCGCTCGGCGCGGCGGCGAGTGAAGGGGCGCACCGTCGTCGTCTTCGCGGCGGCTTGCTCAGCCGCCAGCTCGTCTTCGGTGGCGCTGGCCGCCAACTCCTCGAACTCGAGCGCCAGCTGGTCGATCAGACGCGCCGACCGTTCCGACCGCTGCCCGTAGACCTGGCGCTCGAGCTTGGCGATCCGGAGCTTCTGCACGGCGATCAGCGCCATGTCTTCCGACGCTTTCGCTTGCGCGACCGCTAGTTCCGCCGCGACTTCCAGGCGCCGCGCGCGCTCGGCGATCAGCGCCGCCTTCAGGGCGGCGACGTCCTCGGGAAGCGACTCAGGAGCGGGATCCATGCGACGCAGAGAATCACAGTTCGCGTGATTTGAGGCGCCCTAAAATGCGTGTGATCCCATGTCTTTCTTCGCTTCGCCGGCGCTTCCGTCGTCGCGCTCAGCCCGCGCTTTTGGGCCGCCATGTCAGTTGCGGATTCCTCCAGTCGATTCCTTCCAGCATGTAGGCCATCTGCGCCGGCGAGATCGACACGACGCCCCCTTCGCCGACGGCCAGATGAACTTTCCCCGGTCGAGCCGCTTCGCATACAGCGACAGCCCGAGGCCATCGTGCCAGAGGATCTTCGCCAGATCGCCCTTGCGCCCGCGGAAGATGTAGAGATCGCCGCAGTGCGGGTCGCGCTTCAACTGCTCCTGGACTTGAAGCGCCAGACCCTGCATGCCGCGACACATGTTGGTGTGGCCCGTCGCGATCCACACCCGAACCCCGCTCGGCATCAGGATCATCGTTCGCCCAGAACGCCCAGAACCCGCCGAAGCGCATCGGCATCAACGTCGTTGTCGACGCGCACGCGGTTCCCGGAGCCGAGCTCGATTTCGATGACGCCGGACCTCATTCGGCGTCCGCTCGTCGCCGGGCGCGACGGTCTCGTCGCCTCCGACCCGGACGGCGCCGCCATCGCTCCGATCTCGACCGGAAGCAAAATCGAGTCGTCTCTCCCGGCCGGTTCCCCCGTGCGCGCCAGCCTTCGCCATGTGAAGAGCAGGCTCTGCGCCACCCCGTGCCGTCGAGCGACCTCGCTCACCACGGCCCCAGGCATCAGTGTCTCTTCAACGATCCGTGACTTCTCGTCCGTGCTCCACCGCCGTCGGCGCTCGATCCCGAGGACCTTCCCATCCATCTCTGCGTGACCTTAACGCTAGCCCTAAGGTCACGCCTTCGCGACGACTCAGCTCCCAAGCAAGGCGGCCGCCCCCGGACGGTTACGTGCCATGGGCTTTCGCGCTGTGGAGAGTGCGCTGAGTTACGAACCCCTTCCGCTCGAGCAAGCTCTCAATTGGCCTTCGTGAATGAGAGCACGACCGAAAGGAAGAGGTCGAGGTCAGCAGGATTTCAGAAATGCCTCGTAGTCCCGGTAATAATCCGCTTCCTCGTAGGGCATTGAAGCGAGCACGAGGCAGATGCCGCCTGACGAAAAGTTATCGATTTCGCGCCAGACCATGGATGAGATCAGAAGGCCGATATTGGGTCGATTGAGCTGGATGATCCGACGGAACCGGCCAGTATCAAGTCTCACGTCGAAGCTGCCAGAGAGTGCAATGATGAGCTGCTTCAAGTTCTTGTGTGCGTGTCCGCCGCGCGTGGCTGCGGCTGGAACGTCGTATAGGTAGTAGACACGCGCAATGTCGAACGGCACATGGCGCCCGCCTTCGATGAAACTCAGCTTACCGCGCTCATCCGGCACTACCGGCACCCGGAGGAGCTTCGCAGTCGGACCCGCGTCGTTCGACGGGAAAAGGGCCACGTCTTCTCCGACCGCGTATGACGCTTGAACGTAGGGGAGCGTAATAGACGATCTTCCGTCATCGAGGCCGCCGACCTCAAGGATTTCTGGGATCATGCCCTTCTCCTTGTCCAATCTCCCTTGTGGTTTCCATTGCAAGGCAATGCTGGTTCGCCCGAGCGGACGAACCCGCGCCGCGACACCTTTAGTCGCACGCCCGCCAAGGGTAAAGCCCAGACCTGCGGTCCCTCAGAGCATGCGGGAGTAATGCTGAATCGCCGGGATTCCCAAACCGCTCGGGAATGGGTTTCATCGCCGTCGACGAAAGGTCGCGGCATCGAAACAGCGAAGCGATGGGATCGGGAAACGGCTCCTTCATCATGACCTGTTGCAGTGGAAAGCGCGGGCTGCGGGGCGCGCCCAATACGGCGCATCAGGCCGTCGCAGCCGGGACAAGCGGCGAACTGGCGTTAGCGCTGGCCGTGGGCTCGCCGTCGGCCGTGGCCGCTGCGCCATCACCACGCTCCTGGTCGATCTGTTGTTCGAGCAAATCCCGAACGCGCGCGAGGCTGAAGTCGCGTTCTCCCCTGGCGAGGAAACCGTAGGCGAGGATGCGATGGAAGCCTTGGGCAGGACATGCATGAGAAAGCGTCGGATGAACTCATGCCTGGCAAGACGCATGACCGGGAGCGTCCACCGCGACGGTAGTCCCGATGGCGGTTCGATGTGTACGAGATAGGCGAGGCACGCGCTCGGGCCCGTCGAAAGGCGACGAAAATCCCATGCTCCGCCAAGACGGCTCCGCAGCGCATTCACGATCTGGGTTCGCTGCCGCTACAAAAAGGTCGCGCGTCGAAAGCTCATGGATCGCGCTTGGTGCCTGCTCTTCTGCTTCAAAGCGGCAGTTCACGATGTTCGTTCATAGCGCAATTACCTCACGTTGCAATCTCGTAAGACTCGTACACCACGCCAGCCCCGCCGAATTCCGACTTGAATCGATAAAGACCATCGTTTAATGTGTTCCCGTTATCTTCGTTACAAATTCCAAAATTGAAGTACCTAAGATTGCGTCTGATCGCCGCTTCAATCGCCTTAGCGAAGACAAGATCTAGTGCGCATACCGTCTTGCCTAATTCGTTCGAGCATATATACTGGGCATGTAGGACCGTAGAGGCGAGAAACAGAACAACCCCTGCAACCACAGCACCATTCAGAGTTGCACTAAGGAAAAAGATATTATCCGGAAATTGTTCGTACAGGTATCTTATTTCGCCCAAACTATGCGTCGGCTTGGTATCGTGCCTTTTGCCTAGATTCTGTTCCAATACGGTCCACAATTCTGTGACGTTATCGGGATCCTGAGAAACAACGACACCTGCGTTCAATGCCTTTTTCGCCCCGCGCCGGCGACGGCTTGACACTTCCAGTCGAAAGCTCAAGTCGATTGCGACAGAGAGGTCACAGCGATAGCGGCGTCCCGAATGGCGGAATATCGCGTAGATGTCGTCCTGTGCGGGCGTGCGTTGATAGATCGTAGGTACAACCTTGTAACACAGAGACTTAAAGCCGCGCGCTGAATAGTACTCAAGGACGGACTCCCATACCGACAGCATATCCTGTCCACGCAATTTTCCGCGGTGAATTAATCCGCCGTAAGATAGGCCGGGATGGCTCACCACCCTCGAATCGTCTTTGCTCGTTGGAGCGGCCGGCAGCACCCCGATCAATGCAGCGCCGTCTCGAATACAAACAGACGAATCTACGAAACGATCGCCATGATAGGCCAGAAACCTACGCGTATGCAGAAACGTCCCGGAAGTCGAGTTCCCAATCAGCTCGTCCCATTCCGCCGCGTCCGAATGGGAATAGGCCGTTACCGTTAGAGGCATGCAACGCTCCAGCCTGACTGCTAGCGATAAATGTCGCGACGTTTGCCGGACGCGGCGGGGTCTTTGGTGATATCTCCCGCGCGCTACCGGAATCGTCACTGAACTCGGACGGCCACACCAACTCCTGTCTCTCCGAAGTTGTTGCCGTTATAGAACATATACTGTTGGCACCCGACACTCATGACGGCCGGAAAACTTTGCGCTTCAGAGTCCCAGCCCTCGGCGGCGGGCGCGATGCCGATTTCCCCGTCGCGGCGTCGCCATGACAGGCCGTCGTCGGAAGTGGCATAACCCAACCGGTAGCCTTGATGCTCCAAGCCGCGCACGGAGTAGTACATTTCGTAGCCCCCGTCAGGTCTGGGGATTACGTAGGGGCGACCAAATCCGTGTTCTCGCTCTGGATTTAGCGACATTATCGTCTTACCCGTTGAACCCCACCTGAGACCGTCCTTCGATTCTAGATATTTCATGTCATAAAGGGGAACCATTTTGAGCCCGAGATTAAACCATGAGCGGCCTCCGATGTACCAGAGTCGAAATCGTCCCTCTTCGTACAGGGCATGGCCGCCGCATCGAAAATATAGCTCGGACGTGCTTCGATCGAGAACCGGCGCTTCCTCGTATTTGCGGAAAGACTGCCCGTTATCCTCGCTTATGGCTAGGCCCGTAAATAAACGATATCTAATTGTGCGGCAGAGCTCGAACCCCACATAATACAAAAAGACGCGTTTGTCCGGTAATTTGACGACCGAAATCGGGACCACGCCGTGATCATCAAACGCTCCGGGAACCCCGATATCGACCACCGGCGTCCGCGATACGGCGATCACTTTCAAGGGATTTCCGGCGTCGACGTCGACATAACCCACGCGACCTATAAGATCCCGATCCTGACAATACAGAAAGACGCGGATGCGCCCGTCGCCGAGGTCATAAGGCGTCGGAAGCCCGGCGTGACTCTGTTGCCACGCCTGCGCTCCCTCCGGTCGCCAAACAACGCCTAGCTTTCGCCATTCCATCTCGTGGGTCTTTCCCGATGATCTTCGTTAGTTTTCGACCTGAGCGTGCCAGAACGTCACGAAGCAGAGTTTCCGACAGGCAATTTCCAAAGCAACGAGATCTAGGCTCGGAGGAAAATGGCTCCAGAGGCCATTTGGGCTCCGCCGTGAACTGCGGCGGCGAGGGAATAGTCGAGATCCAGGTCGGCGGACGAGCATGCCAAGCTGCAGCCAACTCGGGGCGCAAATCGTCGGCGGTTTGATAACAGCGACGAGCATCGTCGGATATGGACCCGTGTGCCAAATCCAAGGCCGGGGCAACCGCAGCAGCAGCTCTCGGTTCCCATCGGGCCTCAGTTGCCCTTAGTCGGAGCGCGACGAGAATGTTGTAGACGCAGGAGGGTTGGCCTGCATAGGTGCAGACGGACATTCCATTGGTCGTAGGCCTAAGCCACTTCGCCGAGCGCAACATGGGCCAATGCAAAAGGCGATGAAGGTGAGCGGGAAAGCCCAGATGTCGTGCGGCCAAGATTGTTTCAGCGGCATATCGAACGCGCTTCCTCACGGACGCTTTCGCGGTCCGAGACACCGCTAGTGGGTCAAAATCAGACAGAAGAGGCCGCCGGTTTTTCCCGCGGTTGCCGGGCTTACAACGAACCTGGCGGGCTCGAAGCGTCAGATTCTATCCACTAGCTTGGCCGCGCTCGAACGCCTGCGGAAACCTCAGTTAGGATTCGCGGATACGAAAAAATCGACGGGCGCCTGCGGTTGCCACCTCCGCCTTCGGCGACTTAAATAAAGTGTCCGCGGGCGCGTCCTGCATGATAGTCGCGCTCGGACCGACCCAACAGTCAGCGCCTATTGAAACATTGTTGGCCAGCGTACTGTTGACACCTAGAAAAGTATTATCCCCGATACCACAATAACCGGATACGACGACGTGCGACGAAATAAATACATTGTCTTTGATAGTGGAATGGTGCCCAATGTGATTTCCACTCCATAAGACAACGTTGTCCCCTATTGTGACGAACGGCTGGACCGTATTGTCTTCGAAAATGAAGCAATGTTCTCCCATTCGAACGTTTTTCCAGACAAAAGCGTTGGAGCTGATGTAGCTCGCCAGCGAATAGCCTTTCGCTTTGGCCGCCGCCATAATCCGGCGCCTCAGTCGGTTCAATTGCGTGTATACGATCGCCGCGTAAACGCAATGGGTGGCAGGGTCGTAGAACTTCTCCAATTCCTCAAACGGCACGACAGGAAGTCCGAACAAAGAGTCCCGCTTCAAGAAAGCAGCCTCGACCGAAAATGCAACAGGCTCGAAGGCGCTATCTGCCGTAAAATATTCATACGCGATCTCGGCGAAAGCGCTGTCTCCCGCTATGACGAGTTTGTGTTCCTTGTTCATGGGACGCTCCAGTTAACGGGAACAGCTGCCGCGCTGTATGGTATGCGATATCAATGATCCGGCTTGCAGGATAGCGGAGATCAGCTGCAACGAACGAAATTTGACCTTGTTCTCGCGAGCGCGCCAGGGGGCATTCACTCTGGGCATTAGGCCTTTAGGTCAAGAGCATTGGACTTTAGGTCAAGGGCGTTGGATTAGAAGATCCTCGCGCCGATTCGCCATCGGAAGGGGCGCTCGCTGAGGGACAACAAACGCATGGAAACCCGCAGAACGCGCCCGCAAAACCATTCCCAAGACGACGGCATCGTCGATCTGGTCGAACTCGAGCGCATTAAAGGTGCTCTCGGGCGAGTCCTCAGATCCTGTGAATTTGCGATGAAACTGGACTCCGGTTTCCGAAGCGAAAAAGCGTTTTCGCATGGAAACGTTCGGGATGTCGCCAATCAGTAAGGCACCTTGGGCGGCCAATAAAGAGCAAAGTCGATCAAGAAACGCAAATAGGTCCCCGCCAGGCATCACGTAATGCAAGACGCTGTAAACAATAATGGCGTCAAATGTGCCCGCCTCTTTCTGAATAAACTCTGAGCACTGGTTTGGAAATTGACCCGCAATCTTGCGAAATTGCCCGGTCGGCAGCTGCCCCAACATTTCACGCGAGTCAATCATGACCAAATCATGATTCCTCTCAGCGCATAGTGTTATAAGCATATGTGGAAGGTCGCTGCAACCTGGGCCAACGTCCAATATGTGTTGTTTCTCCTTGTACAGAACGGGCAGTTTTGAACAGATATCCGAAAATATATCGGCCTCGAAGTTAGCGCGATATGTATCGGGGAATCCTATTTTTTCGTACTTGCTTAACGTCTCATCTAGTGCCATCCGTCTAAAATCATCATAACCCAAATTCCTATAGTGGCTGTAGTCTGGCTGTTTGCCCGACATAGTCTCACCTGTTGCTGCAATCCGGCCCGCGCTCGGCTCAGCGAGGCCTGCCCAAGTCTCCCATCGGCACAATGTGTCCAAGTGGCTTCGACTCGCGCTTAAGCCGCCAACGTTCCCAACTTGATAAAGGAAGGGAGTCGACTCCTGATTCGTTCAAGCCTTCCCTCAACTTTGACTTACGGCGCAAATCCCCTCCGCATTACGCTAGGGATCGAATTCGAACAGCGTGAACTGGAAGATCCGGCAGCGTCATCGGGGTAGACCAGAGCGTTCCGTCGCGCGAGGCAGGATCTCGCCCGTGGCGTGGCGGGGCCGGGAATACAGATCGAGACCAACTTCAATTCTGGATGACTCGCCAAGAATTCACACCGTCTATGACTGCTTCCGCCTGTTTCTCGCTGAGCGTCGGGCCAATCGGTAGGGATAGTACACGTTGATGGATCCGCTCCGTGATGTCCAATTTATAATCGCTCAGCAGCCCACGAAAACAATCCTGCTTATGTGGCGCGATAGGATAGTGAATAAGGGTCTCTACGTTCCGCTGCGCAAGATGATCCGCGAGCCCGGCTCGGTCCGGCGATTGCACAACGAACAGATGCCAGACGTGTTCGCTCTCTTCTCCGCGAAGTGTCGGGAGTTGGACCTCAGAATGTTGAATGTTCCGCCTGTAAAGGCGTGCTATCCTGCGGCGATGCTCATTGTGCGCGTCCAATTGTCTCAATTTGATGCGGAGGAAAGCCGCCTGCAACTCGTCGAGCCGGCTGTTCAACCCGATATGGTCGTTGTGATATTTCTTCTGCGACCCGTAATTCCTCAACGACTTCAAAAGTCGACACAAGTCTGGATCATTGGTCGTGATAGCCCCGCCGTCGCCCAACGCTCCAAGGTTCTTGCCGGGATAGAAACTGAAGCCGGCGGCGGCACCGAAGGCGCCGACGCGCGTCAGCCCGATCTGCGCGCCGTGAGCCTGAGCCGCGTCTTCGAGGAGAAGAAGGTCGTGTTCCAAGCAGAATTGGCAAATCGCCTTCATATCCGCGGCCTGCCCGTAGAGATGGACAATTATCACGGCTTTCGTCCGTGAATCCATCGCGGAAACCAACCGACGAGGGTCGAGGTTGTAAGTTTCAGGGTCCGGCTCGACCGGGACGGGAACAAGGCCGCACTCCGTGACCGCTAGAATCGTTGCTATAAACGTGTTCGCTGGCACGAGAACCCGATCTCCGGGCGCCAACCGGCCCTGTTCTTTCCAAGCCCGCAGTGTGAGGATCAGAGCATCAAGACCGCTCGCGACGCCAACAGCGTAACGTGTTCCGGTGTATGCGGCGAACTCGCTTTCAAACGCCTCGACCTCCTGGCCGAGAACGAACCGGCCCCTTCGGATGACCGTTGCCACGGCCGCCCCGAACTCGTCTAAGAACTGACGGTGAAACTCGGCCAGATCGAGAAAAGTTACAGCAGTCATCCCGCTACGTCCAGCCCGTCGAGATTGACCGCCGAGTTGAACTTGTCGCAAACACGCATGTAATCGCTCTGTTCGTTGAATTGTGAGTGAAATAGAAGGGCTACGGCGCGGCCTCAGTCGACAGGGTCGCGTTTCGACCCGACCACCGATCTCGCCGTCTGATCGGGATCGTCTCCCTTAGGGGCGCATCGGGCGATTGACGTGTCAAAACGGAAACGGAATTCGCCCATCGATTTCCTCGCGGCCACTTTCCTAGTGAAGAGCATGGCATTGATCAACCCCGAACGCCGACCGACGACGCAAAGGTTTCCATCCGGCCGCCGGCGTGTAGGCGACCAGCTCGACCAGGTGATGGCAACAGAACCGCAGGAAGCGGCGATTTCGGAGCCTGGCCTTGCAGACGAAGATCGCCTCCAGGGCGGTCTTCATGCTGTCGTAGATGCCCGCCGGCAGGCTCCATAGAGGAACGCGAAGTTGTCGTGGGCGTCCATCGCATGGCTCTTGCCGTAACGGGCGCGCTACGATGGGCATACGGCTGTAGGCCAGCATGTGCGCTATCTTCACCGTGTGCGGCAGGCCGGCCAGTTTGATCGCCTCGTAGGCCTCACCCGGATGGAAACTCAAATGGAACGAAGGCCTGGGACGGCGCGCGGACGTGTTCGGCGTGCCCAGGCCCGGATGAACCGGGTGCGCCCTGCCTTGGACTCGTCATAGACGCGTCCACGCAATTCCTCGAATAGGCGCTGGGTCGTGCGCCACTCGTGCCATGGCAACTTCCCCTCGATTATCCTCCCCAAGGGCCGGCTTGGGCTGTGGCTGGACCGTGCGCGTGCAGCTGAACTCCGTCGCTCCGGACCGCAGGACCTTGCGTGTCTCGGGCGACCCCGAGCTCGCGCGCGATCTGCATGATCTTTTGCCGTTCTGAAAATGCTCGAACCGGATCCGCGCGATCGCCTCCGCTCATGTCATCCCCCAGTTCCACCATCCATTGAACGGGCTCAAAAACCACGTCACGAGGGACTAGACTTGAACGCGAAAAACGCCCCAAAGAATAACATTGCAGGCGATCTCACAGCTGGTACAGCGGCGCCATTTGACACTGTGTCAATCCGGATCGGTCCTCGATGTCAGCTTCCACGACGACCTCATGCGGCTCAGAGCCGAAAACGGCCCCCATATTGCCGTGGACATTTCATCCTCAAATTCATCAAGGAGATCTCCGACAAGGTACAATAGGTGGGACATCCAGAGACTAAGCCCGTCCTCCAACTGTTCAATTTTAACTACGCCGGCACCCTCCAGTTGTCGTAAGGTTCGCATTGGAGGTGACACCAAACGGGCGTCGCGGAACCGCCAGCTCCAAAGCCGAACTGGGTTTTCCCGCGTTGGGCAAGCACCAATCGGTCGCGTTCAATCAAAGTGCATCCAGCCGGAGCCGCAATCCGGCATCAGTTCGAGAGCCCGGTCGTGTGGGAAGCGGCGGCTGTGGGTCGCTGTGGCCGATCACGGGAATTTCAGTCCTCCAATCAGCGCTGGCTTGATCGCGATAGTTTCCACAATTCGAGCGCAACGGGCAGCGGATCTACGCCAGCGCCGGCCCACCATGAGGCCTCGTCACCATAACGGTGCAGTTCGCGGTGATGGAGCCGACAGACTGGAACCGTGTATTCGTCGCTCACCTTTCGGCTGAGCGCACGAGATTGGGCAAAGCGAATATGGTGTGCTTCGCTCGGCGCTCGGCCGCAGATGAGACAGGGCTGCGTCGCCACATACTTGCAGTGCTCTTTGTCACGCAGGCGAATCGTCTTGAAGGCAACGCGTCGCGGGGGTGCCGATGGCTGGTCGCACAGCAACATCGACCCATCGGTCGACTCTTCTCTTAGTCCAAGGGAAGGCAGCGGTTCGGTCAGCTCCGTTCCCCCACCGACTGCCGCCGGATCCGGTCCGCTTTCGGTCACTGACGTTTCTGCTTCGATGACCGCGAGCCGTTCGCGGAAGGCCGTTGCGATGAGATCGTCCTCCGGTCAGCTCGTTTTTAACCGGCATGTTCTTGTGAACCCAGTCCGCCGCTTGGTCAGACGATCGAAGTTGGGCCACGCTCACCGGTTTCGGCCTTCCCAGGTGAATTTGCTGCGTTGCCCTTCGCTTGTGCATCGCGCCTCGAATCCGCTTCCATCCTTAAGTTGAGATCCGGCGCATCCAGATCGTCCTCGCCTGCGATGCCGACAAAGGCGAAAAGCGCATAGCGCCTGGCGTAGGTGAGCGCCGCTCCAATCCGTCGCGGCGCGGCAGTCTCGCCTATGGCGCACACCGGCCACTCTGACGATAACCACTCGCCGGACAATGAGCGAGCGTCGTAATCAGGCGAATGATGCCAGCCTCGTTGTCAATTGCGGTCGTTTGGACGGTCGCGATCGCCTGGCCCCGAGGGCCTTGCGCACGATGTCGAGGCCGCTGGACAGCGCGGCGTAGCGAAACGTCTGATCATTCTCCCGCGGGTTAGAAGCGCGAATGGTGGCGATGAGAGACTTTTCCGGATTGGTGAGCTCCGCCTGAGCCTTGGCGAGCGCGGCGAAAGTCCGAATGCAAGTCATGAACGTCGTCCGCCGTTGTCTGTGGCCAGCTCGCAAATACTTGACCCGAACGGGCCGGAACCACTGAGGCGGCGGCAGATATTTTCTTGTCCATCGTTTTTCGACGGAATTGTTGAAATTCTTCGCCTGTGGCAATCCGAAGGTGATGATTTCTGCCGCACAGTGTCGAGCAGCCCGTAGTCTGCTCGATTGGAGCCAAGAGAAACTCGCGGACGAGGCCAGAGTCGGTGTTGTAACCGTGCGTCAACTCGAAGCTGGCACGCATCGGCCCCGTCACGCAACGCTTCAGGTTGTGCGACGATGCCTAGAAATTGCAGGCGTGGAATTCATTGACGAAAATGGCGGGGGAGCCGGCGTTCGGTTTCGGGAGCCCGAGCGCCGAAAGCGGTGAATCACCTCCACGGCAGGTCCAGCAACTGCGAAGACTTCGCTGCCTGGAAAGGCCGATTTAGATATTCGCCGCCGGCCGTCGACCGAAGTGGTTCACGCCCTCATCGCCGCTTGACCGGGCTATGTAATTTACATAACTTCGTGAATGCGGTTTCGAATTCGCCCTTGGGAAAGACGATGCCAACCGCGGCAAGCACGGTGTCTTACTTTCCTTTGGCGCGCCCGTCTTCGAGGACGCCGATTACCTTTTGATCCCGACGTTGCGCAAAGAGGAGGGCGAGGATCGTTACAAAGTGATCGGGATGCTCGATGGAAAGTTCTGGACGGCGGCGCATGTCCGTCATGGCGATACGGTGCGTTTCATTTCGGTCAGGAGGAGCAACGATGGCGAAGAAAAGCAGTATCGTGCTTGAGGCCGAGTTGGGCGATCTTGAAGATTTTCCTGTCGACCGGGCCGCGCTGGACCGTGCCCACATGGGGCGGAGGATCAGGTGTCTGCGGAACCGCCTCGGCCTCACCCAGGAGGGCTTTGCCGAGCGATACGGTATCCCGCTAAGCGCGATTCGCCAGTACGAAATCGCACGGACTATGCCGCCCCCCGCCGTACGTGCCTACCTGACCGTCATTGAGCGCGAACCGGAGATGGCGGCGCGGGCGCTCCATCCCGACGCCGCTTGAGGGCTGACGCCGCTGTGCCGGTTTCAGCGTCGCACCACACCCTGTCCGCTTGGGTCGCGGCGGTCCCACCGCTCGGCCAATCCGTAATCAAATAGTTTCGACTGACCGCCCTAGGCCCCATTTGTCCGAGGCGCATCGCGCCTCGGCCGACCGGAATCACCTCAGCACGCCGCATCGTTAGTCGCCACCGATCCGACTTGTGCGAGATTTACCACGACTACGGCGAGCAGGCCACGAGCCAGGAGATAGTGAAGCCATGACCGCGCGCGTCCTGTCACGGCCGATCACGAACGGGTTGCCCATTTCGATCGCCTGCCGAGGGCGACGGCGCCCGTCGGTCGTCCTTCGATCCGTTTATTGATCACGGGAGGAAATCGAACACATGGCGCTGGAACTTATGTCGATGCTCAAAGTACGTCAGTGAGACGCTACTGGTCCTGCCTTCGCAACACGTATTTTGGGGATATCTGCGTGTCGATCTAGCGAAATCGACTTCGTTCTGCTATTGTTCCCTCGATGCTGATGGTTGAGAGAGCCGCTATGCCGAACCTTAAACCTCATGACTTTTCGATTGCCGCCAAGCACCCCTCGGCAGTCTTCGACCTCTTGGACCGCGTCGTTGCTATCGCCGCTGCGCCCCTGTTGCCCGGTGAGAAACAGGCCGACTACGTTGACTTAGCACTGCGGATGGTCAAAACCGCACAGCGAGGGATGCGATCGAGGAATTCCTAGTTCGCGACGTCGTCGATCTCACTTGGGAAATTCTTCGCCTTCGGCGTGTCAAGGCTGGGATCCTGAGGGCCTCCATGGGCGTCGGCGTGCAGGACGTCCTGGCTGGCCTGGGCGTTGACTATAACAAAAGGAACAAGCTCGGAGAGAGCTGGGCTGCGGGAGACGACGCCGCGCGCACCAAAGTCGACGTCATTCTCACCAACGCGGGACTGACAATCGATGAGGCCACGGCGAGAACTCTCGAGAACAAGATGGACAGTTTTGAACGGCTCGATCGCATGTTGGCGAGCGCCGAGGCGCGCCGGAACAATGCGCTTCGAGAGATCGATCGTCACCGCGATGCGCTGGGCGGCGGCGTGCGTCGCTCAATCGAGGAGATCGAGGACGCGGAGTTCCGAGACATCGAGGCTGGCGAGGCGGCCGCCGGGGTGGAACCTTGACCAGCGAAAAACAACGGCGCGCCAATCAGGCCAACGCAAAGGCGAGCAGGGGACCGAAGACCAACGCAGGAAAGGCTCGCTCAGCGCAAAACGCGCTCCGCCACGGCTTAAGCATTCCCGTTTGCAAGGAGCCTTCACTCTCAATCCAGGCCGAGGAAATAGCCCTCAAGCTTGCGGGCACAGATGCCGATGGAACTTTGCAGGATCGCGCGCGAGCCGTTGGGGAAGCGCAGGTCGACCTCAATCGAGTGCGAGTCCGACGTCATGTGTTGGTCGCACAATTATTGGCGGACCCCAAATTCCAGCCGTTATCGGCCTATAGGAGACTAGATCCTAAAATGCAGACGATTGAACACCTTGAGCGGATCTTGGGGATGTCCTTCGGCTTCAACGATACCGAAC
>Ga0070733_10001628_pt1 | contig 16535 bp, 12 predicted proteins | sample Coa_R1_9_FD_66450 | JGI IMG/M metagenome (GOLD analysis project Ga0070733, IMG submission 66450) | Surface soil microbial communities from Centralia Pennsylvania, which are recovering from an underground coalmine fire - Coalmine... | ecosystem: Environmental > Terrestrial > Soil > Unclassified ... | reverse complement strand
CCGGCGCGTCTTTCCACAACTGCGAATCTCGGCCTCCTATGTGCGGCTGGCGATGTTTCGGGATATTTTCCGGTACGGCGTGAAGTCGTTCGTGGCGAATGGCTCGACGCTGGTGCTCAATCAGAGCGGGACGGTCATGATCGGGCATTACCTCTCGGAGGCCGCCGTGGGCTTCTATGTGCTGCCTTCCAGGTTGCTGCAGAACGCTGTCGACGCGGTCTCGCGTATTGCCATCGTGACGCGCTCCAGTGCGGCTGAATTGAGCGCCACGGGAAAACGCGAGGCTGCGCTGGCGCTCGGTATCTATTCCAACCGCTATTCTTTGACGCTGTTCATGCCGCTGGTGGTGTTCTTGTCGATCTACGGCAGAGCCCTGATTCTTCGCTGGGTGGGGCCGCAAATGGCGGACAACAGCGCACCGCTGCTGCCGGTGTTTCTGGTTTCGAACGCGCTGGTACTGGCCGCCCAGTTTAATTCCAGTTCCCTGCTGTACGGGCTTGGTGCGCATGGCGGCTTCGCGCGCGCGATGATCGTGGAAGCGGTGGTGTTTGTCGGGGCTCTGGTCTGGGTCACCCCGCGTTACGGTATTTTGGGAGTTGCCTGCGTTTCCACGGCGCTGATGATTGCCGTGCGCGGCATTTATACACCCTGGCTGGTTTCGCGCGCGCTGAATTCTTCCTTCCTGCTGTATATGCGCGGGATCTATGTGCGACCCCTTCTGTCGGCTGTGCCGGTATGGATTGTGGCCTGGTTTCTCCAAAAGACCGGGCTTCCCGGAACCACCTGGCCGCAACTCACGTTGGCGGGTTGCATCTGCGTCGCCGTGTATTCCGCCATCGCATTTTTCGCGTGCCTTCCTCCCGAGCACCGCCTGATGATTCTTTCGCGCATGCCCGTGTTAGGTCCACGTTACAGGCCGTAGAGCTGGATCAACTGCGCCACGTTGGTCTTGTGATTGAATTTTTCGGCAACCACCCGGCGGCCTGCTTCGCCCATGCGGCGGCGCAGGTTTGGATCGCGCAGCAGTTCGAGGATGCGGACGGCCATCGCAGCGGTGTCGCGGCGCTCGACCAGAAAACCGGTGCTGCCATGCTCGATGATTTCGGGGATACCGCCCACGCGTGTCCCCACCAGGGGCTTGGCGGTAGCCATGGCTTCCGCGTTTACATAACCGAAAACCTCCTCCCATCGGGACATCTGGCAGACCACGTCGGAGGCGGCATAAAGGCCGTCGGCCAGAGGATCGGGCACGACGCCGGTGAAGGTGACATGGGATTCAATGCAGAGGTCGCGAGCCGCTTGCTCCAGTTGGGGGCGATGGGCGCCATCGCCGGCCAGCAGGAAGTGAGCCTTCGGCTCGGCAGCTACCACTTCCCGGGCGGCGATGAGCAGGTCGTCCACGCCTTTTTCCGGGATCAGCCAGCTTACCTGGGTGACCACCAGCCGATCGGGCGGAATGTTGTGACGGTGGCGAAACTCTTCTCCCTTGGCCAGGCCTAGAGCGGCGCGCGAGATATCCACACTGTTATAAATGATGTGGAAGCGCTTTTTGGGAAGCAGGTCGCGGCCAGTGAAGGTGCGGTAGCCGTAGCCGCTCACCGAGATCACGCCGGTGAGCGGACCGTTGATGACGCGCATGGCCGCGCGCTTCCAAAGCGGAGCGCGCCTCTGAACGAAGCCTTCGGGCTGAGAGCTCTGGTCGGTAAAGAAGACTTTTTCGACCCCCAGCAGCTTGGCCATCCACGGATAGATGCTCAGGAAGCCGGTGAAGTAGAGGTGCAGAATGCGTGGACGGTACTTCCGTAAAACCGCGAACAATCGCGCGGTGGCTGTGGCGCTCAACTGCCACGAGTCCTCGATGATTTCGATCGACACATTGGGCAGATCCAGAAAGCGGCGGACGGGTTCGGGGGGCGCTTTCAGGAAGCAGAGCACGCTGTTCCACCCGCGGGCGGCCAGTTGTTCGGAGAGTTCGCGGGCGAAGATCTCGCCGGCGCCAATGCGATATGGGTCAAAACCGAACACAGATACGACGGTGTTATTCTTCAAAGCCCACACAGCAGACCGAGTGTCATGATGGTCGGTTCAGCGTCTGGCCACCGGTCGCGCCGATGGCGGTAAGGCCCCGCGCTTCCTTCTCGGCGGTGCTGCAGCGCCGCTCCATGCAACATCCTCCACGCCACCACGCGGGGCGGTTGTGCCAGATTTCGCGGATCGGCGCGGTGCGAATGTTGCCGATGGGGGGCATTCCATAGCAGGCCAGAACGTCGCCATTAGGCAGAATCTGAATGTTGGTCAGGGCGGAGCAAACCGGGTGCATCAAGTGCGCGGTATGCGACTGCACGGCCACGCGCATGGCATCCGGGTTCTGGAAATAGGGAATCATCGCCGCCAGCTGCTGGTAGCTGTTCCGGATGGGGAGCCCGTTCCGCTTGAGCGCCATCAGCCGCTCGACCGCGGCCACCGCTCGCGAGGGGTTCTTGGGCCAGTTGTCGCTGTGTTCAAACCAGCGCGGGTCTTCCTCCGTGTTGTAGTTCTGCTCCACAGCCTGGTAGAACACTTCCATCCCGTTGGCTGCGGCGTACTCCGCTACATTGTGCACGTCGTGGATATTCTGCTGCATGATCACGGTCTTGAGGCGAATGGCGAAACGCAAGCCCTTCTCGGCGCGGATGCGCTTCAGCGTGTCCAGCGAGCGGGTCGTTTTTTCAAAGAAGTTTTCGCGCCCCCGGATGATGGTATGCGTCTCGCCGATACCATCGAGCGAAACCGTGACGCGGCTGGGATTTGCCAAAGCCAGCTTTTCCATGCGGATTTGGTCGTCCCAATAACCGTGCGTGAGCACTTCGGCGTAAAGGCCCACGCCGGAAGCGTGCGCGGCCAAGTCGGCGGTATAGGGACGCAGGAGCGCCTCGCCGCCGCTGAAAAAAACATGCACCGGACCCAGCCAGGAGCGCAGCTCCGAAAGTACAGTCTTGTACTGTTCCGGCGTGGGGGCGTCGTCGCGACCCTTGTTTTTCCAGATATCGCAGTGCACGCACTTGGCATTGCACAGGTTGGTCATCATGAAGGCGATGTCGGTGGGGCGGCAGTTGGCAGCCAGACGGCCCCCGGCGAAGGTCCGCAGGCGATAGTTGAGACCCATATACGCGCGCCGGTAGAGCTCTCCCCTACTGAGGCTCTCAAAGCGGGCGTTCATCGAAAGGTCCTCCGACTCCGTGATTCACGGCCAGTATCCTACGATGGTAAGCTGCCCGAAGGTCCGATATCAAGGTAACCAGCGGCCCAGAACGATATAGAACTTATGTGAGATAGGGGTAGGCGGGATCGAATCCGTAAGCCAGGTCACTTTCAAGGAAAGTTACGTTCAGCGAGGGGGCGGCGGCAAACATTTTTCGGGGGTCCAGAACGAAAACAGGCTCGGCATGATGGAACCGCAAGCCGGCGCTCGCCACCCCTTCGACGGCGGGTGGAACCGACGCGGAGGCCACCAGTTCACAGGCATCGGGGTCGCCACAGGCGGCGCGCAAAGCGAGTATATAGGCGGCGGACCAGTCCGCCGCAGAGCCGGAGTTGACCCATATATCGGCTATCCGGACCTGACCCCCGACGCGGCTCAAGACGTACCATCCAAGCGGAACACCGGCCCGGAGGAGGAGGGCTGCGGTGAAGACAACTGACGGACAGCGCAAATAGTAATTCATTAACTCCGGCGTGCGACGGCTGCAAGGGAAGGCGGAATCGGCCCGGGCATCGAACAGGGGCTGCGAGGATGATTCAAAAGTGTCGATTCTTCGCTCGGACCAATCGCGCGGAGCTTCAGGGGCTGGGGCTAAACTCCAAAGAATGTTGCGCGCAAGCCGGAAGGGGGCCTTCCAGCGCCTGGGAAAAGGATCGGTCCGGAACTGACGCCAAGGGCGAAGCACGCGGGCGTAAAATCGCAGGTCGCAGATATGGCGATAGCCTAGCTTGGGGAGAATGTGGCGGGTGTCAGCGGAGCCGCCCACGGCGAAGAGAGTGTCGCACTGGCGGGCCAGCGAACGGAGCAGTTTGACGCCGGCGCCGGCGGACTTGCGAGATGCAGCCCAATCCAGCAGATAGCTTCCGGTAACATCGCCGGATAGAAGCGTGTATGTGACCGGCCACATGCAGGCATGAGCGGCGATGCCATCGCTCTCTCTCCAGATGAAACTGCGCGGACCGGGACAGTCCGGGCGTGGCTCGTCGTACTTCCACCGGAGCAGCGCCGGCTGGATGAAAGGGGCCTCGGCGGTCAGTCGGAAAGTGGCCAGCAGGAAACTGACCAGGGTCTCGCGGAGCGCCGGATCATTGGAAGATTCGAGTGGCATCAGCCCGGAGCTTCGAGCGCCGGGTCCCGCACTCGAGCTATATCCGCTGCTCATGGTACTCCTGTTCGGTGTTCAATTCCCACACAAGCCCGCGATAATATTGCGACCATGACCATGGCAGTAAATGGAATGATCAGTTATAGCGCGCCAATTTCCCGCCGTCGCGGAATAATCAGATGCAGAAGATAATATTATAAAGACTTGTTATCCTTCTCTCGCTGGCATGGAGCGGCTCGGAATGGAAGGGTGAAAAACGGCCCAGCTAAAGGGTGCGATCGGGGGTATACTGGCGGGAGCCGGCAAGTCAAAATGGAGATCCTACGTAAGCGCTGTCCAGCGGCCATGCCGCCTTTTACCAGGATCCGGCTGGGTGGTGGAATTCCCCTTTTTTTCCTCCTGGGATGCTCAATCCTATGCGCCCAGACGATGACGGTTTCGCCTAACCTGGCCACGATCCGGATGGCGCGGGGTGGACCGATTGCTGATCCGCAGACCCTTTCGATCCTCGCAAGCGGCGGCGGAGCGCTCAATTGGAAGGCTACCGTCAGCGATGGCGCGCCCTGGATTTCTCTGAGCGCGACCCAGGGCAGCACACCAGCCACGATCCGTGTGGGGCTGGTCGGCTGGCGGGCGGAAGGTCAACCCGCCGGAAGTTATTCGGGCAAGATCACGTTCAGCGCAATGAATGTGGCTGCTACCACGGTACAAGTTACTTGGGTGGTGGTCCCGCGAATGGCCGACCCTGTATTCAGCTATCTTTCCGGTCCGGCGGGATGCAGCCGCCCGGATGGTTATCCGGATGCCGCGTTGTGCACAGTGCCGGAGGAGGCGCCGCCGGGAAACTTCACGCCGCCAGCGCTGGGCGGCTCGTATGTGGATGCGAACTTTGGCGCCAGCGTGAAGGTGATTACGGGCCCCGGGGTCTACCACACTTACTCGGCCAACAATCCCCTGAGTGCCAACAACACGTATGTCATGACTTACCGGTCGAACGGCGCGTTTGATGTGGTTCTCGCCGCTACGGGCAAGGTGGCGTTCAGCCATGTGACGGCGAATGAGGATTTTTTCTGGGACAGCTTCGACGATTCCGTATATTACTATCCCAGCGGCACGGCTTTCGTCAAGCACGACCTCCGCACCGGGCGCGATTCGACGGTGGTTGACTATCGACGAGGTAGCCACATATTCACATCCATCAAGCGCGGCGGCACTACCGGCAGTTCGAAGGACAACTGGATTTCATTTTTCGCGGAAAACGAGAAGCAAATCTGCACGCTGGATTTGAACACGGTGAAGACTTATTGCGCGGATTACGGAGGCGCTCCCGGACTGCCCTACGGCGCCATCGATTACACGATCGACAGCAAGGGCGTGGATAAGACCAGCGGAAAGCGCTATGTAGTGCTGGTATCGAAGTCGGTGAATCCTGGCTTCTATTCGGTCAACATGACGACGGGCCGGCTGGATCTGGAGTTTCGCGGGCCGGAGGATCCGGAGAGTAACGGGAATCACGATGGAGTCTGCGATGCCGGCGAAAGGTGCATGTCGCCGTCGCACTCCGACACCTTCGAGGATTCCGACGGGATTCAGTACCTGGTGTTCGATCATCAGACCGAGAGCCCCTGTGAGGTCTCCCTGGCCACCTACCAGTTGAATAAAGGACCGAAGATCCTGCAGCCGGTAGAGCTGGGTGGCGGCAAACGGATGGTGATGAGCCTGTGGAAGTGTCCCTTTCCGAATACCAAGGGCGGCACGGATGAGCACATTGGATGCGCCAAGAAGGCCCCGTTGTGTGTAATTTCCACGATATCGCCTTTCCGTTCCGCATCAGAGCCGCCACTGCGGTTCCCACACGCCACCGAGATCATTACGATGCGGGAGAACGGCCTGGAGGTGCGCAGACTGGCCCAGACTCGCAGCGTGCGCTTCGCCGAGGAAGGCCAAGAGAGCTACTGGGCGATGCCGCGGGCCGCCATCTCGAACGATGGGTCCCTGGTCGTGGCCGATTCCAATTTCGGCGTTCGGCGCGGCGTGCGCGTGACGCTCATCCCCACCGGATACACAGGGCGGTAGGTCTGCAACACCTGCCCGCTATTTTTGACCCGTCGCCAAAAAGGGGAAATGCGTCAAAACCTAGTCGAATGGTTATGCGCAGACGTTCCACCTATCTTGCCGTCGCAATCGTCATCGTCTACCTGATGCTGGCCGCGGCCTGCGCCCGCACTCTGATGCCCTGGTGCGACGAAGCGTGGTTTTCCGGCCCGGCGTACAATCTGGTCACCCACGGGTATATGGGCACGCCGGTGCTCGACCCCACCGCCGGATGGTTCATCCGCAACCTCACGCACATCGACCGATACACGTACTGGATCGTGCCCTTGTATCCACTTTCACAGGCTCTGTGGTTTCAGTTCGTCCATTTCGGTCTGATGACAGTCCGCATATATTCCGTGGTTTGGGGGCTGGTGGCGCTGGCTGCCTGGTTTCTGGTGGTTAAAAAAATAACTGCTGACACTCGCATCGGATTATTGACAGCGGCGTTGCTGGCCACCGACTTCACATTCCTGTGGGGAGCCGCGGTGGGCCGGATGGATATGATGTGCGAAGCCTTGGGGCTGAGCGGAATCGCTGCCTTTCTCTGGCTGCGCCAGAAAAACTTTCTTCTTGCGATTCTTGCCAGCCACGCCTGTGTGGCTGCCGCCGGTCTTACCCATCCCATGGCCCTAGGCGCTTGGGCCGCTCTGATTGCCCTGACGTTATACTACGATTGGCGTCGCATTCGTATCGCGCACGTGGCTGTGGCGGCTGTTCCCTACTTGGCGGGAGCGCTTGCCTGGGGTGCCTATATTTCTAGAGATCCGGCTTTGTTCTGGGCCCAATTCTCCTCCAACGTGGGCGATCGCGTGATTTCGGGTCCCGCGCTGCATTGGCTGAAGCTGCAGATTGCGGATCGGTATCTTTATATGTTCGGCCTGGCGCCGGATACCCTGGGCCCCAGCCACCTCAAAATCGTCGTTCTGGCGGTTTATGCGTCCGGCCTCGCCGGAGTGCTTTTCAACCGTCAGATCCGGAATCATGAACGGTTCCGCCCTTTGTTGCTGCTATGGCTCGCGTCGATGTTCATGATGACCATCGTGGACAAGGAAATCCAACATTTCTATCTGCTCCATTTCGTGGACCCTCTGGCGGCCATTCTGGCGGTCTGGCTGTGCTGGAGTTGGGACACCCGGAGTGTGCCGCGATGGGCGCTGATGGGTATGGTGGCCAGTTTGGTGCTGGTGCAGTTGACCGTGCTGGGTTCGCGCATCCGGCAGAATCGGTATCGCGACAGTTTCCTCGCCGCCACGGAGTATTTGAAGCAGCACGGTGGCCCGGACGACAGGATCTTCGGCAGCGCGGAACTGGCGTTCGAACTCGGTTTCGAAGGCCACGTCGTGGACGATTTCCGCTTGGGCTACCTCACTGGCAAGCGGCCGGCCGTGGTCGTTCTGGATCAGAACCGGTATCAGGAGTGGATCCCCAATTTGCAGCAAACCGAGCCCGCTGCGTATACCTTTATCACCCGCTTGCTCGATCGCGAGTTCAAACTGACGTACGAGAATCCCGGCTACAAGATTTATTTGCGCAACACAACTGCGCCTGGCGCCGCCTCCCCATGAACGCCGTGGTTGTCGTTCCCACCTACAATGAACTGGAAAACGTCGGCAAGTTGGTCGAGGCCATCCGCGGCCTTCCCGACAAAGTCCACCTATTGATCGTCGATGACAACTCTCCGGATGGGACCGGCCGGGTGGCCGACGAGCTGAGCCGGCAATATTCCGGCGAGGTCTTTGTTTATCATCGAGAGCGCAAACAGGGTCTCGGCCGCGCCTACGTGGCCGCATTTCAGCACATTTTGAAGAATTTCAATTACGCCTTCGTCATCCAAATGGATTGCGATTTTTCACACGACCCGGTTTATATCGGCGAGTTCTTGAAGGCCATCCAAAACGCGGATCTGGTTTTGGGTTCGCGATACATCACCGGAATCAACGTGGTGAATTGGGATTTCAAGCGCCTTCTTCTTAGCAAGTTCGCCAGCGCCTACGTCCGCCTGATCACCGGCATGCCCTACACCGACCTCACGGGCGGCTTCAAATGCTGGCGGCGGACTACGCTCGAAGCGCTTCCGCTTGATCATATTTTTTCCATGGGTACCTGTTCCAGGTCGAGACCACCTATCGCGTCTGGAGGGCTCGGCGGTTTAAGATTGTGGAAATCCCGATCATCTTTTACGAGCGGAATCGCGGCCGTTCGAAGATCCATCCCAGGATTATCCTCGAAGCGATTATCGGCGTGATCAGACTCCGTTTTACGCGTACGCGCGGTTAATACTTGCTACCTTGACATCAATGACGTCCGTTGGATAATGAAGAAACGGCAACCAGCGCACTGGAATGGGGAACAAGAGAATCCTTGCGTTCAGTGTTCTCGTCCGGCAGCCTTATCTACAACAATGTTTTTAACGGTCCACGCAGTTTTTAGGCGGATTTACTTCAATCGATGAGTGATCGTCGGGCGCAGATTGACCGGTGGATTGAGCAGGGAGCGATCGGGGAAGCGCGCTCCGGCTTGAGCGAATTGCTGTGGGCGGAAGGTTTGTCGAACGCCACCGCCGCCTTCAGCATCGCGCGTTACGAAAAGCTCCGCCCGCACATTCCATTGCTAGCCTATCGGGTAGCGATTCTGCGTTCCTTCACGGTTGAGCCGCTGGTTCCCATGCTGCGGGCGGCTGCGTTCGCCCATGGGTTGGATCTCACAGTCCAGGTGGGTGAATTTAACGCCTATGCGCAGGAAATTCTGGATGGTGCCAGCGCCCTCTACCGCTTCGAACCGCAGGCGGTTTTTCTGGCGGTGGACACGCGATCGCTGGCGCCGGAGTTGTGGTCGGAATTCGCAGAAATGACCGACCCTAGCGGCGCAGCGGTCGTGGCGCGTGTCAACCAGCAGTACCACGATTGGGTTCGGGCGTTTCGCCGCCACAGCGATGCGCACCTGATTCTCAACACTCTGGCCCCCCCCGTGCGCCCGGCGTTCGGGATTTATGATGGGCAGGCCCGCTCCGGACAATACCAAACGATCGAAGAGGTGAACCGTCAGATTCGCGCGATCACGCGGGACTACCGGGGCGTATATGTGCTCGAATACGCGGCGTTGGTGGCGCGTCATGGCCAGGAGAACTGGTACGACGAGCGCAAATGGCTTTCGGTGCGGTTGCCGTGTGCGGCCGCACAACTCCCGCGGCTGGCCTGCGAATGGCTACGCTATCTCCAGCCGCTGAGCGGGCGTGTGGCCAAGGTAGTGGTTGTGGATCTGGATAACACTTTGTGGGGCGGCGTGGTCGGTGAAGACGGGCCGAGTGGCATCCGCCTGAGCGAAGAGCTCTCCGGCGCCGCTTATCGCGAGTTCCAACGCGCTCTGCTCGACCTCACCCGTCGCGGCATCCTGCTGGCCATTGCGAGCAAAAACAATCCGGCCGATGCGCTGGAAGTGCTGGAACGTCACCCCGGGATGCTGTTGCGGCCGCTTCGTTTTTCCGCGACGCGCATCAATTGGAACGAGAAGACGAGCAGCCTGCGCGAGATTGCCGCCGAACTCAACGTGGGCCTGGACGCCCTGGCGTTTGTCGACGACAATCCAGTGGAGCGCCACCGGGTACGCGTGGAGCTTCCCGAAGTGATGGTGATCGATCTGCCGGAAGACTCTTGGCAATTCGCAACCAGCATCCGGGATTGTCCGTGGTTCGAACGGCTGTCGCTTTCCGAAGAGGACCGGCATCGGGGCGCATATTACGCTGCTGAACAGCAGCGCGCGGTGCTCGAAACCAGTTGTGTCACGCGAGAGGATTTTCTTCGTTCGCTCCAACAGGTGGTGGAAATCGCTCCAGTGAACCCCGCCACGCTGACACGGGTGGCGCAACTCACGCAAAAGACGAACCAGTTCAATCTGACGACGCGGCGTTACAGCGAGCAGCAGATTGACGAGCTCGCCCGCCAGCCGGGTTGTCACGTTCTGTCGATCCGCGTGAAGGACCGCTACAGCGACAATGGCCTGGTGGGTGTCGCGATCACGTGCGACCGCGCTGACGTGTGTGAGCTCGACACCTTCCTGTTGAGCTGCCGCGTGATCGGGCGCGGCGTGGAGACTGCGTTTCTGGCTCATCTGGCCTGCGAGGCGCGTCTGCGAGGGAAGACGCGGCTGGAAGGCTGGTTCCTGCCCACGAAGAAGAATTCGCCGGCCTGCGAGTTTTATTCCACTCACGGTTTTCAAATGGTCCGGAGCGAGCCCCAGGGCGCGCTTTGGGCACTCGATCTCGAGGTACAAGCGCCGTGGCCGGACTGGATCGAACGCCTGACACCCACCGAGGCCCGCCCGTGAGCGGGCAGGTCTGGGAACAGGTGGCCGGAATCGCCGCCGATATCCTGGGCGTGAAGAAATCTTCGCTCGATGCGAACTCCGGACCCGAGCACATCGAGGCGTGGGACTCCGTCCAGCACCTGAACCTGGTGATGGCGTTGGAATCCCATTTTTCGCTCCAATTTGACCCGGAAGAAATGGACCGGATGACCACGCTGGGTCGGATGGCCGAGATCGTCGAAGCGCGCGCCGGAGGCACGCACGCCAGGTGAAAGCTCTGCCGTTCACCCCGGACCTCGCGCCGGCGGTCGCGGAATTTAATGCTCGCTTGCTGGCCGGCGGCGCCGATCCCGAGTTGCTGTTTCCGGCAGATGCGAAGTACGCGCGCCCCCCCGAGCTCTGCGGTTTGCGGGAGGAGCGATTCCTGATGGTGCAGGAACGCTCCGTACACGGCGGCTTCATCCTCAGGCATCAGGATTTTTGGCTGGGTGAAACCGTCGTGTCCATCGCACATTTCCGTCTGCCGCTTTCCGAGGGCATCGTGAATCGCAAGTTCGCCGGTGTCGGTATGCAGATGGTGAGGCACGCGCTAGGTGAACAACCGCTGCTCTTCGCGCTGGGCATGGGAGGGCGGCAGCGCGCGTTGCCGCGCCTGCTGGAAGGCATGCATTGGAAGCTTTGGGACGTGCCGTTTTACTTTTATGTGAACCGGCCGTTCCGGTTTTTACGGGGCATCCGTGTCCTGCGCTCCGACGCCTGGCGCAGAGCGGCCCTGGATGTAGCCGCATGGAGCGGCCTGGGGTGGGTGGCGTCGCGGATGACGCACCGGGTGGCGCAGTCGGGTACCGGGAGGGCGGCGCCGGACGACGTAACGATCGAGAATATCCAGGCCTTTTCCAATTGGGCAGACGAATTATGGGACGAATGCAAACCGCACTATTCGTTCCTGGCAGTGCGGGACAGCGCAACGCTCCAGTTTTTATACCCGGAAGGCAGCCAGCGGTTCTTGCGCCGGCGCGTCCGGCGGAGCGGAAAAACGGTAGGCTGGTTTGTCGCGCTCGACACTGCCATGCAAGGGCACAAGCAATTCGGTAACCTGCGCGTCGGTACCATCGCGGACGCTCTCGCGCGGCCCGAAGATGCTGAAGCGGTGATCCACGCGGCTGCCGGATTCTTGCGCGCGCGAGAGGTGGACCTGATCGTATCCAACCAGATGCACCCGGCCTGGGGCGCGGCGTTGCGGAGCGCCGGTTTTTTGAAAGCCCCATCCAACTTCGTGCTGGCGGTCTCGCCCAAACTAGAGGAATATTATGGGGACGCGCGCGGCATTCACATCAATCGCGGAGACGGGGATGGGCCGATTCATTTGTGAAGAGATCTGGCTGTGAGAACTTACTCTAAGGCGGTCGTGTGTGTGGCCTTGATCGGGTACCTTTTGCTCACCATCGGAAGTATTTTTACGAGACTGCCCTGGGTGGACGAAGGTATCTTTGCAAGTTCCGCCTACAATCTGGTTTTCAAGGGCTACATGGGGACCAGCGCAATGGAAACAGCCGGCACTCCCTGGCAAGGAATCGAACGGCACACTTACTGGACCGTGCCTCTACACATACTGGCGCAAGCTGGATGGTACCAGCTGTTCGGCTTTGGCCTATTCTCGATGAGGGCGCTTTCGGCGCTGTGGGGACTGGCGGCGTTAGCAGCGTTCTACTTGATCGCGCTGCGGTTATCGGGCGACCGCGCCGTGGCCGCGTTGGCGGTCGTGTTGATCGCGCTCGATTGCTCCTTCATCGCGACGGCTTCCTCCGGCCGCATGGACATGATGAACGCCGCGCTCGGGACGGCGGCCTTGGCCGCCTACCTCTGCTTGCGCGAGCGACACCTGGCGATCGCCGTGCTCGCCGGCCACAGTCTGGTATGCGCCAGCGGCTTGACGCACCCCAACGGAATTCTGTATTTTGCGAGTCTGCTTTTCCTGATGATTTACTTTGACCGCGGGCGCATTTCGTGGCGCAATTGGGCGCTCGCGGCCGTGCCATATTGCGTGGGTGGACTGGGATGGGGACTGTATATCCGAGAAGACCCCGCATCGTTTCTCGCGCAGTTCACGGGAAATATGCGGAACGGCGGGCGCTTGAGTTACCTCCGAGCACCGTGGGCCGGTGTTTGGAACGACCTGGTGGTGCGCTATCTGGGCTACTTTGGATGGTCGCCGGGATCGACGGCGCTGAGCCGGCTCAAGCTCGTAATTCCGGTGGTTCACGCGGCGGGGCTGGCCGGATTGTTGAGCATGGCGGCCCTGCGCAAGCAAACTGGATACCGCGCGTTGTTGGGCGTGGCGGCGCTGCACTTCGGGATGCTGTCGGTGTACGACGGCCAAAAGCTTCCCTACTATTTGATACACACCGTCCCGCTGCTCGACGCGATCGTGGCTGTCTGGATCGTCAGCGCGTGGACAAACAGTTCGATTTCAAGGCCATTGCTGGGGGGGCTGCTGGCCGCGTTTCTGGGTGTGCAGATTCTCACCACTGTGCAGCGGATCAGGCAGAATCCGTACCGCACCAGCTATCTGCCCGCAGTCAGTTTTCTTCAGAAGAATGCCGGACGCCCGGGACTGATCATGGGCAGCGCTGCACTCGATTTCGGGCTGGGATTTGAGGGGGCCGTGATCGACGATCCGCGCCTGGGCTACTACAGTCGCAAATCGCCGGACTTCATCGTGGTCGGGGACGTGGATTACGCCGAGTATTTCAGGGATTTTCAAACCGATGAGCCGGCTCTGTATCGATTCATTGTCGAGCGTCTGACGAAAGAGTACAGGCTGGTGTACAACCAGGCGGGAGAGACCATCTATGCCCGCCGGTAGCCTGCCCACGTCGGCGTGCGATCCCGTCGCTCAGCCAGCGTCGCACAGCTAGCCGAGGCGCAGCTCAGCGCGCAGCCGGCGGCGGCGCGGCGGGTGTCCAGAAATAATTGTCCACAGCGTCGCGCTCTTGCAGCCGGTAGCCATTGTTTTGGAATAGTGCTTTCGCCGCTGCCAAATGATCGGGTTGGATTTCGACCACGATCTTCGGACGGTAAGTCGTCAGGATATACGTCATGCCGCTGAGAACTTGCATTTCGGCGCCTTCGACATCGATTTTGATCAGGTCCACGCGGCTCAACCCGAGCGAGCGCACAATCTGGTCCAGCGGCACGCCCGGCACCGAGATTTCATGCCCATCGGCAACATTCGCCTGGTTCATCGAGGATCCGCCCGTATTCTCAACTCCGGCCTGGAAGAATCGCAGTGTGGTTTCTTTGTCCGTGCACGCGACCTTCTGGACGAGGATATTTTCTGCATGGTTCAGGTTGATGTTTCGCTCCAACCGCGCAATCGTCGGTGGATTGGGTTCCACCGCTACCACCTTGCCGCGGATGCCGACCTTGCGGGAGGCCAACAGACTGTAATAGCCGACATGCGCGCCTACATCGACAAACACGCCCCCTTCGGCAAGGTTCTCGTTCACGAGTGAAGTGACCTTAGGCTCCCAGATCCCATCCGTCAAAATCGTTTGGGTCACCAGATCGCGACTGTCCAACTCCATGGTGATGCCCTGTTGCGTCTGGGCCACCACCGGCTTCATGACGCCGGCGCGGTAAAGCGTGTCGTTGAGACGGAACAGAATAGACTTGCCTCGTTTCAAAGGCCAGTGCTTATACCACCCGTCGGCCATCACGATGTAGGAGCGCTGGGTACCGCTGGGACTGATAGCGAATGCTATGAGGAATCCGCCAGCTAAGACCGCGCAGGCCACGAATACAAACAGAACCTGAGACTTCCATCTGGCACGAAGCGTGAAGGCAGTTGCTGTGTTCATGTTGGATTTCGGCCAATGATCAAAAGACTCTTGGGAAACCTGGGGTTGATCGTTTGCATTCCTGACGGTTTACGACCGTCATAGAGCTTTTAGCTCCGATAGATTGTGTAGACGACGTTAGTATACACGGGGCGGTGACCCTCCAGGCAAACGCAAGCTCACACTTGCAGCCCGATAGAATGCACAGCGGAGTGCGGCCCGCACATCAGCGTCTATCATAGACACAGGGCGTGATGGACACAGGCGTTGCGTTTCCGATGAAAGCTACTTCGCTCATGTATCATGACGTCGTCGAGGGAGACGACCCGGACAGCAGCGGCTTCCCGGGCGGGGCGGCAGCGCTGTACAAGCTTCCCCGCGCAGCTTTCGAGCGGCACCTGGACGCGATCGCGGCGGCGGGAGGGCGCCCGCAGGTGGCCGCGGCGCAAGGCTGGGGCTCGGGCCGACCGCTGTTCCTCACTTTTGACGACGGCGGCGTCAGCGCCTCTAGCGTCATCGCGCCCCTGCTTGAGAAGCACCAGTGGCGCGGGCATTTTTTCATGACTACGAATTGTATCGGCCGGCCAGGCTTTCTCACCGGCGATCAGTTGCGCGCGCTCGCCAGCCACGGCCACGTGATCGGAACCCATTCGTCCAGCCACCCCACTGTAATGTCGGCGTTGAGCCGGAATGAGCTACTGGCGGAGTGGTCCTCCAGCCGCGCGCGACTCGAAGATATTCTCGGCGAGCGAGTCGAAGCGGCGTCCGTGCCGGGAGGCTATTATTCCGCGGCAGTTGGGGAAACCGCGGCCGAAGCTGGTATTCGGATCTTGTTCTGCTCCCATCCGACCGTTCAGGCGCATCGCGTGTCCGGATGCTGGGTGCTCGGCCGATATTATCTGCAGCGCCACATGAGCGCCGAGACCGCCGCCGGTTTTGCCGTGTCCCGATGGGCCCCGCGTTTCAGGCAAGCTATGCTCTGGAATTGCAAGAAGGCCGCGAAGACGGTTGCCGGCGGCGCGTATCTGAAGCTATGGCGCACGTTGCTTGAGCGATGAAACGATTCCTCTGGCGGGCGCTGCTCATTCTCGTGCTGCTGTACGCCGCGGCCACGGCTTACCGGTTCTGGTCGCGCACGTATTACGTCTGGGCGGCCGATTACATCCGCTGGTCGATGGCGCCGGCCGAAGCCGTCATGGGTCCGGTCCACGTGCTGTTTTTTTATACTGACCATTTCGAGCCCGGTGAGAACGTCGATAGAACCCTCCGCTGGGAGCGAGCCTATGTGCCGCTGGCTGCGCGGCATCGCGATAGCGCGGGGCGTGTGTTGCAGCACACTTGGTTTTATCCCGGAGAGCAACTGATCGACGGAAATCTTGCGTCTCTGGCGCGGCTCGCCGCCGGCGGTTATGGAGAAGTCGAGCTGCACTACCATCATCACGACGACACCAACGCGTCCACGGAAGCCAAGTTCCGCGCAGCCATCGCCGCCTTTCAGAAATTCGGATTCCTGAAGGCCGCGGATGGCCGCACGCAGTTTGCCTTCATCCACGGAGACTGGGGCTTGGATAACAGTTTGGGTCCGAAGTTCTGCGGCGCCGACCGCGAGCTGGAACTCCTGCGGAAATTGGGCGCGTTTGCCGACTTCACCTTCGCCAGCCTATGGAACGAGGCTCAGCCGTCACTGGTCAACTCCATCTTCGCCGCGACCGACGATGATCGGCCCAAGTCCTATGACCGCGGCATGCCGTTCCGCGTGGGACAAGAGGTGCCAGGCGATCTCACGATCTTTGAAGGTCCGCTGATCGTCGCGCCGTCGACCAACTGGAAGCGCATGTTTTGGGAAGTGGAGGACGCCGATATTCATCCGGCGATCCCCACCACTCCGGCTCGGGCGGATTTGTGGGTGAAAGCCGACGTTCACGTGGCCGGAAGACCCGAGTGGGTTTTC